>Ga0193718_1000359_pt1 | contig 10594 bp, 10 predicted proteins | sample U2a1metaG_FD_144918 | JGI IMG/M metagenome (GOLD analysis project Ga0193718, IMG submission 144918) | Soil microbial communities from a riparian zone of the East river system, Colorado, United States - U2a1 | ecosystem: Environmental > Terrestrial > Soil > Riparian zone | place: USA: East River... | reverse complement strand
CCCGGTCCGCCGTTTATTCACAATCATTCACCCGGCGCGAAGGCGAGCACAAAGCCTCCAGCGCTGTGTCCACCGTCGAAGTTGGAAAGTGACCATGCCTGACGCTCCCACACAATTTGCATTCCGCTCGCGCGTCCTTCACTGGCTGATGGCGGCTATGCTTCTCGCCATGCTGTTCATCGGGGTGACCATGGTTGTGTCGTTAGGCGATTACCACAAACTGGTCGCGATCCATCGGCCGCTGGGCATCCTGATTTTGATTTTGGCAATCATCCGGTTAATTAACCGGAGGTTTAGTACGCTTCCGCCATTTCCACCCACCATGTCCCTGCGGGAACGGCGGGTCGCAATGACGACGGAGAAATTGCTATACACATGGATGATCGCACTGCCACTGGTTGGTTGGGGCATGTTGTCGGCAGGCCATTATCCCATCGTCATGTTCGGTCCGGTACATCTGCCGCCAATACTCCCGGCTAATCCATTGCTTTATGCCATCCTTCGCAGAACGCACACGATACTCGCATATCTGCTGTTCTTGACGTTTCTCGCCCACCTCGGCCAGGTGTTGTTTCACACGCTGATTATTCGCGACCGGCTTTTGCATCGCATGGCTCTTTGGTCGAACCACGCTTCCAAGATCAAAGCCAAAGGTGACTAAAAACCGGATTCCATTTTCAAGTTTCAAGCGGCCGGCGTAGGAAGAGGTGTAATCACTGCGGCTGGGTGGGGAATGTATTCAGGGATTCATTGCGGGATGAAAGAAAAGTATGAAACACAAACCAGAGTTGAAGGGCGCCGACTACGTAAGCGCCTTGGCCCACAAATCATTGCATGGCAGTCCGTCCCGCCGCCAATTCCTCATCGCCAGCGCGGGTCTGGCGGCCGTTGCCAGCCTGCCGATGGCGACATGGGCTGCTGAATTAAATTCATCGTCAGACGAAACAAAAACGAACATCGAAAAGAAACGGCTTATGAACACAATTACGACAAAAGACGGCGCTCAGATTTATTTTAAAGATTGGGGCACCGGTCAGCCGGTTGTTTTCAGTCACGGCTGGCCGCTGAGTGCGGACGCGTTTGAAGATCAAATGTTCTTTCTGACCTCGCGCGGCTACCGTTGCATTGCGCACGATCGCCGCGGGCATGGCCGCTCAAGCCAGCCCTGGCAGGGTAATGACATGGACACGTATGCCGATGATCTTGCCGCGCTTACGGAAAAACTCGATTTGAAAAAGGCAGTTCATGTCGGCCATTCCACCGGCGGTGGTGAAGTGGCCCGTTATATTGGCCGGCACGGCACCAAGCGTGTTGCTAAGGCGGTGTTAATCGGCGCAGTGCCGCCAACGATGCTCAAAACCGCGTCCAATCCCGGCGGCTTGCCAATGGAAGTATTTGACCAGATCCGCTCCGGAGTTGTTGCCGACCGCTCGCAATTCTGGAAGGACCTCAGCATGCCATTCTACGGCTACAATCGGCCCGGTGCGAAAATTTCCGAGGGCGTCCGCGAATCATTCTGGCTGCAGGGAATGATGGCTGGATTTCCCGCATCATACTTCTGCATCAAAGCGTTTTCCGAGACGGACATGACCGAAGATTTGAAGAAGTTCGACGTGCCGACGCTGGTCCTTCACGGAGACGATGACCAGATTGTACCGATTGCCGACTCGGCTCTTTTGTCGTCGAAAATAATTAAAAAGGCGACATTGAAGATTTACAAAGGTGCGCCGCACGGCATGTGCACGACACTCAAGGACAAGGTCAACGAAGATCTTCTGGCCTTCATCAAGTCCTGAACGTGAAATAACCAATGAACTGATTTATGAGCGCAAAAAAACTTGCCGGCAAAGTCGCTGTGGTCACCGGCGCATCCAAAGGAATCGGCGTGGCCATCGCGAAAGAGCTCGCGGCGGAAGGCGCGGCGGTGGTGGTCAATTATTCCTCGAGCAAGGCGGACGCGGACAAAGTGGTCGGAGCCATCACGGCCAACGGAGGGAAAGCAATTGCGGTGCAGGCAAATCTTTCGAAAAAGGCGGACATCGAACGTTTGTTTGCTGAAACTAAATCGAAATTTGGCCGGCTCGATATCCTCGTCAATAACGCGGGCGTCTATGAATTCGCACCGCTCGAAGCCATTACGGAAGATCATTTCCACAAGCAGTTCGATTTGAATGTGCTCGGTCTTATTCTTGCCTCGCAGAGCGCGGTGAAATTATTCGACTCTGCCGGCGGGAGCATCGTTAACATCAGTTCGATAGTGAGCACGATGGCGGTTCCCAACGGCTCGGTTTACAGTGCGACGAAAGGAGCGGTTGATGCCATCACGCGTTCGCTTGCCTCGGAACTCGGCCCGCGCGGGATTCGGGTGAACGCCATCCGGCCCGGCATGGTGGAGACTGAGGGAACCCACGCGGCCGGCATCGAGGATAGCGAAATGCAAAAACAAACGCGGGCGCATACGCCGCTCGGGCGGCTCGGCCAACCGCAGGACATCGCGGGCGCCGCCGTGTTCCTCGCATCGTCCGAATCGTCCTGGATCTCCGGTGAGACCCTGATCATCGCGGGCGGATTGCGTTAGACACGTTATCAGTCGAAAAACCTTAACCAAGGCACCGATATGTTGCTGACCATTCTCACCATTTTTCATGTGGTGATTAGTTTGATTGGGATATTCACCGGTTTCGTGGTTCTGTTTGGGCTCCTGACATCCAAACGATTGGATCGGTGGACAATGCTATTTTTGACAACGACGGTGCTCACGAGCGTGACCGGCTTTTTCTTCCCGGTTCGCCATTTCATGCCATCTCATGCCGTGGGAATTCTATCTTTGGTGGTGTTGGCGCTGGCGATCTACGCGCGTTATCCGCGCCGGCTTGCACACGGCTGGCGGAAGGTTTATGTAATTGGCGCGATGGTCGCCCAGTATTTCAACGTGTTCGTCGCCGTGGTACAGGCATTTCAGAAAGTGCCGGCGCTTCACGACCTCGCGCCCACACAAACCGAACCGGCGTTCAAGATCACGCAACTACTGGTGCTGGCGCTATTCGCGGTGTTCACGATCGCGGCAGTAATCAAGTTCCGCGACGAGCCCGTGGGCGAAATGTCTCCGGCTTAGCCCATACCGTTTAATCAAAAACTCAAACACGAGAAACGAGAAATGAAATGAAAAACGGATCACGAAAGAAAACGGATGGCACGAGCCATTCGCCTCAACCCGCAGATTCCCGCAGGCAAGTCGAGAAGCGCGCCTACGAACTGTGGCAGGCGGACGGAAGTCGCGATGGCAACGATTTAAACTATTGGCTCCAGGCCGAACGCGAACTGGCCGCCGCCCGCGGCAGCCAGAGCGGAAACTCCTCTACGGGAATGACATTATGAAAAAACCAACAAATACAGCGACAGCGACAGCAACCCCCACGATGTACGAAACAGAAAACGATCTGCCGAAGGCCGACCGGGTGGAATTGAACGCGTTGATTAATCAACGCCTGGCCGATGCCATTGACCTCCAGGCGCAACTCAAGCAGGCGCATTGGAATGTGAAAGGCCCTCATTTTATTGGATTGCACGAGCTCTTCGATGAAATCGCCGAAGACGTTGAAAAGTACGTGGACATGATTGCCGAACGCGTCGTGCAATTGGGTGGGATTGCTCAAGGGACGGTGCGTATCGCTGCCGGCCGCTCGCGGTTGGATGAGTACCCACTCGATATTGCTGACGGCTCATCCCATGTCGAAGCGGTTGCCCGGGCGTTATCCACTTTCGGCCGCGAAGCGCGCATGACGATCGAAGAGACGAACGCGCTGGACGATGCGGATTCGGCCGATATTTTTACCGAAATCTCGCGTGGCATAGACAAATGGCTTTGGTTTGTCGAGGCCCATACGCAAGCGTCGAAATAACATTGCGCGTTTATGGACACGAGCTCCAATGTGATTCCGTTGCGCGCGGGTTCGGCGGCGCGCACATCGGCCGCGTTGCCGGCGGGAATGGCGGCGCCGGACTTCAGCCTTCGGAGCACACCTGACCAAAGCGTCAAGTTGAGCGAGTTTCGCGGGCAACCGGTTGTGCTGGCGTTCTATCCCGCAGACTGGAGCCCGGTCTGCGGCGACCAGATGGCGCTCTATAATGAAATGCTTTCCGAATTCCAGGAACTCGGCGCGGAATTGATCGGCATTTCGGTGGACGGAACCTGGTGTCACGGGGCGTTTTCGAAGGATCGCAAATTGCATTTTCCGTTACTGGCGGATTTTGAACCAAAGGGCGCCGTTTCGAAGCTGTATGGCGTGTACCGCGAAAGCGACGGCACCTGCGAGCGGGCGCTCTTCGTCATCGATTCAGAAGGCGTGATTCATTGGAGCCATGTTTCGCCGGTGGGAATTAATCCGGGCGCGGCGGGGATTTTATCGGCGCTGGAAGAATTAAAAAGCAAAACAAAAACAAAATAACGTCTAAATGAGCAACGTTTCAAAAGCAAACGCCACGCTGCCTGCCGCGGGGCGCGATCACATCCAAGGCCCGATTGATGCGCCCTACGCGCTGGTGGAATACGGCGATTATCAATGCCCGTATTGCGGAGACGCCTATCCGATGGTCAAAGCAATCCAGGAGCGCCTGGGGGATAAACTGTGCTTTGCCTTTCGTAATTTTCCGCTCGCGACGATGCACCCGTACGCCGAACACGCCGCGGAAGCGGCTGAGGCCGCGGCCGAGCAAGGCAAGTTTTGGGAGATGCACGATATTTTATTTGAAAACCAATCGGCGCTGGAAGACGACGATCTTGCGCAATACGCCCAATCGCTCGGTCTCGATTCCGAACGGCTCATGGGCGAAGTGCGGAGCGGAGCCCATGCCTTGCGCGTGAAGGAGGATTTTCGCGGCGGCGCGCGAAATGGGGTTAACGGAACGCCTACTTTTTTCGTGAACGGCGTTCGATATGACGGCGCCCCCGGCATAGCAGAATTGTTTGCCGCGCTCACCGGACGTGATTGATGAAGGCGATATACCTGGAAAAAAAAGCCGAGGCGGAATCTTTGGTCTCCGGCGAAATTCCAAAGCCGAGCCCGAAAGCCGGCGAGGTATTGATCAAGGTTTATGCGACTGCGGTCATGCCCACTGAGCTTCAGTGGGTCCCGACCTTCCAAAAGCAATCTGGCGAGCCGCGCGCGTTTCCGATTGTGTTGAGCCACGAATTTGCGGGCGTGGTTGAGTCGGTGGGCGCGAATGTCAGCACTGTGAGCGTTGGGGAAGAAGTCTTTGGGATTAACGATTGGTTCATCAATGGCGCACAGGCTGAATACTGCGTCGTGGCCGGGACCACGATATCGCGCAAACCGAAATCGCTTCGCCATGTCGAAGCGGCGGTGGTGCCGATCTCAGCGCTAACGGCCTGGCAGGGGCTTTTCGAAAAAGGACAGCTCGAGCGCAATCAACGTGTGTTGATCCATGGCGGTTCCGGCGGGGTGGGGACTTTTGCCGTGCAATTGGCCCGTTGGCGCGGCGCACATGTTACAGCCACGGCGTCGTCCGGGAACATGGAATTCGTCCAGGCGTTGGGCGCCGATAAGGTGATTGATTATCAAACGACCCGATTTGAAGACGTGATCTGCGATGTGGATGTGGTGTTTGACGCTGTGGGCGGCGAAACATTGGATCGCTCATGGAATATTCTCAAACCCACCGGCAAGGTGGTCAGCATTGTGAGCGCCACCACCAGAACAGGCTCCGACCCGCGTTCTCGGGATGCCTTCATGCTGGTTCGCGCCGATGGCCAGCAACTTGCGTTGCTCGGCAGAATGATTGACGCCGGTGAACTGCGCGTCTTTCTCGAATCAGTGTATCCGCTGGAGAGTGCGCGGGAGGCATACGCGCGCGCGCAGGAAGGCAAAATGCGCGGGAAAATTGCGTTGAGTGTGGTTGACGATGCAGCTGTCAGCGAAAATCAAAAAAATCCATAAGGAACGATGAACAATCCAATGTCAGAAACGAATCAAGAAGACCTGGCTCGGCAAATTTTTGAAACGATGCTCCAGGTGCCCGGAAATAAACCACACCACCGAACTGTCCACGCAAAAGGAATCGTTTGCCAGGGAACGTTCACGCCGTCGCGCGAGGCGGCTGCGCTTTCGAAGGCCGCCCATTTCCAGGGACCTTCGGTGCCGATAACGGTCCGGTTCTCGGACTCAGCGCCTGATCCTTTCGTGCCGGATAACTCGCCGGATGCCGGTCCGCGCGGCATGGCGATTCGCTTTCAGCCCCCGAACGGGAAAGAAACTGATATCGTTTCAATGTCCCACAATGGTTTCATCGTCGGTACGGGCGAGGAGTTCCTCGCGCTTGAAAAATCCGTGGTGGCGACTGATCCCACAAAACCGCACCCTTGGCCGGTCGAGGTGTTTCTCATGGCCCATCCTCTCGCTCTGAAGTTCGTGCAGGAAAAAGGAGTAGTGCCTGCCAGTTTCGCCAACGAAGCTTTCTTTTCCAACAACGCGTTCGTTTTCGTGAATGACAAGGGAACACGGCAAGCGGGGCGTTATCAGATTCTTCCGGTAGCTGGGCTGAAGCAGTTGAGCGATGAAGAGGCAAAGGCCAGGTCGGTTAATTTTCTTGTCGATGACCTCAAGACGCGGCTGGCGAGCGGCCCAATCAAGTTCCGTCTCGTGGTGCAGCTTCCCAATCCTGGCGATCCGACGAATGATTCATCGCTCGTCTGGCCGGAGGATCGGAAGACCATCGATACCGGCACGATCAGCATTGTTTCTGTTGTCCCCGACAACGCTGCTGCGGAAAATAAACTGGCCTTTTTTCCAACAAATCTCGCTACTGGAATAGAGCTGTCTGACGATCCGTTGCCAGCGTTGCGTTCTAGTGTTTATTTGCTGGCTTCCACACTTCGTCAGGGGAAGTGAGCGAACGCCATAAATTTTGATACCGGCGATGGTCGCCTTTTTTGACGAGCCGGTGCGCTGAAGTGTAAATGGTTCTGGTCTGCAAACATTGCCCAATTCAATGAAGCCGACGATTAAAACTGAAGTGCCGGTCCTCACAGCGGTTATGGCGTTGCTGTGCCTGGTCGGATGCAAAGACAGACCCAAGGCCGCTCCGCCGCCGCCACTGGTTGAGGTGATGATGGTGGGCCAGGCCGATGTGCCGGTTTATCACGACTGGATCGGCGTGCTGGACGGATTGGTGAATGCGCAAATCCGGGCGCAGGTTGCCGGTTATCTTCAGACACAGGATTATCGGGAGGGAGATTTGGTCAAGAAAGGTGATCCGTTGTTCCAGATTGACCCGCGTCCGTTTCAGGCGGTGTTAGACCAGGCGAAAGGCGTGCTGGCCCAGGCCGAAGCGAGGTTTGGAAAGACTGAGCTCGACGTCAAACGCTACGCCCCGTTGGTCAAGGACAAGGCCATCAGCCAGGAAGAATATGACGATGCGGTGCAGGCGGATTTGGAGGCCAAGGCTGCGGTTGTTTCCGCGAAAGCCCAGGTGGAAACGGCCCAGTTGAATTTGGAATTCACGAAAATCACGTCGCCGATCGATGGAATCGTCAGCATTGCGAAGGCGCAGATTGGCGACCTGGTAGGGCCTAGCTCTGGCGAGTTGACGACCGTCTCAACGATCGATCCGATCAAAGCCTATTACAACGTCACCGAACAGGCCTATATCAACTTCACGAGATTGTTTTTGACTGAAAGCAATCGCAATGAACGGCTCAAGCAATTGGAAATAGAGCTGATTCTCACCGACGGGAAGGCGTATCCACTTAAAGGCAAAATCTACGCGGCAGACCGGGAAATCGGCGCGACAACTGGAGCGCTCAGGTTGGAGGCGTTGTTTCCAAACCCAAACAATGCGCTTCGCCCGGGACAATTTGCGCGCGTCCGGGTGAAATTCGATCTCGCGCATGACGCGCTGCTCGTTCCCCAACGGGCTGTGTCGGAGCTTCAGGGGGCCTATCAGGTGGCAGTCGTGGACGCGGACAATAAAGTTCATATCCAGCCGGTGCGGGTGGGAGATCGAAGCGGCAGCCAATGGGTCATCGAGGATGGTTTGCACGCGGGCGAGCGTGTGGTGGTCGAGGGCACCCAGAAGATCCGGGAGGGCGTCACCGTCGTGACCACGAATTTTGTGGCGGAGCCGGCCACGCATTCGACCGGGGCACAGCCAACCAAATAGCTGTCATGTCAAAATTTTTCATAAATCGTCCGATTGTCGCGATGGTGATTTCCATCATCATGGTCATTGTTGGCCTGGTGACGATGGCGGGGTTGCCGGTGGCGCAATTCCCCAAGGTCGTTCCGCCGGAGATTTTCATTCAGGCAAATTACGTTGGAGCGGATGCGGAGACCATTGAGCAATCGGTTGCGACACCGATCGAGCAGCAGATGAGCGGCGTGGATAATATGAACTACATGTATTCCATCAATGCCAACAACGGCTTGATGCGCATGTTTGTGAATTTCGACCTGGCGACGGATCCGAATATTGATCATGTGCTGACGCAATTGCGTTATGCGCAGGCGGAATCGCAATTGCCCGCGGACGTGCGGAACCTGGGGGTCACGGTGCAGAAATCCCTGTCCGCGCCGCTGGTGTTGGTGGCGCTGAATTCGCCCAAGGGCACGCGCAACGCGGAGTTTCTTGCCAATTACGCATATATCAATCTCAGCGACGCGCTGAGCCGCGTGAAGGGCATTTCGCAGGTGCAGATATTCGGCGCAGGACAGTATGCCATGCGCATCTGGGTGAGACCCGACCAACTCGCGAAGTTGAATATTACGGTTCCTGAAATCATCAGCGCCGTCAGCAGCCAGAATAATGTCAATCCGGCTGGCAAGATTTCGGGCCGTCCCAGTCCGCCGGGCCAGGAATTCACATACACGGTTCGCGCGCAGGGGCGGCTTAGCTCGGAGGAGGATTTCGGGAACATTGTGGTTCGCGCCACGCCGGATGGCTCAATTGTCCGGTTGAAGGATGTAGCGCGTATCGAACTGGGCGCGCAGGACTACGACATTATGGGGCGCTACAACAGCAAACCCTCAGCTATTCTTGCGCTGTATCAGCTTCCCGGTTCCAACGCCATCGAAGCTGCCAAGGGTGTTGACCGGCTCATGACTGAGCTGAGAAAACGATTTCCATCGGATCTTGATTATCACATCTCCATCGACACCACTAAATCCGTCACCGAAGGAATCCGCGAGATTGGCAAAACATTCTGGGAAGCTTTGGCGCTGGTGATGATCGTGGTTTTCATTTTCCTGCAAGGTTGGCGAGCGGCGTTGATTCCGTTGCTGGCGGTTCCCGTCTCATTGATTGGGACATTCGCAGTGTTCCCGTTGCTGGGATTTTCCATCAATACGCTTTCGCTGTTTGGCCTCGTCCTGGCCATCGGGTTGGTGGTGGACGACGCCATTGTAGTTGTGGAAGCGGTGGAACATCATATTGAGGAGGGATTGTCGCCGAAAGACGCGACGCTCAAAGCGATGGAGGAAGTTTCCGGCCCGGTAGTGGCGATCGCCATCATTCTGTCCGCAGTCTTTCTCCCCACGGTTTTCATCCCTGGAATTACGGGGAGATTATATCAGCAATTCGCAGTGACGATTGCCATCTCGGTTCTCCTCTCCGCGTTCAACGCCCTGACGCTGAGTCCGGCGCTTTCGGCGATGCTGCTGCGGCCCAAAAGGGAATCGAAAGGCCCGCTGGGACGATTATTTAAGTGGTTCAATCGGGGTTATGGGCGGCTCACTGATGGCTATATCGGTGTGTGCCGCGCGTTGATTCGTAAATCCGCGCGCAGCCTGGTGCTGCTTGGCATCGTGGCGGTGGCGGCTGGTTTCCTCGGAAAGACGCTCCCGTCCGGCTTTCTTCCGGAGGAGGACCAGGGGTATTTGTACATCAATGTTCAACTTCCTTTCGCCTCTTCGCTCGAACGAACGGCAGCCGTATGCGAGGAGGTAGAGGGCATTGCGCTGGCAACGCCAGGGGTACAGAGCTGCACTACGGCGGCTGGGTTCAGCCTGCTCAGCTTTTCGCGCAACACTTACAGCGCTTCCATCTGGGTGGCCCTGAAAGATTGGAACGAACGCACGAAGGCGGAAGAGAGTTATGATTCCATCAAGACGCATTTGACGCAGAAACTTTCGCGCCTCCCGGAAGCGATTGCATTCACTTTTCCGCCGCCTGCCATTCAGGGTGTCGGTACCGCTGGTGGGTTTACCTTTGTTCTGGAGGATCGGGCCGGCAAAGACATTCCGTTCCTGGCGGCAAACGTCAGCAAGTTCATGGAAGCCGCCCGCAAGCGCCCCGAGATTGCCAGCGTCAACACTACTTTTCTCCCGGTTGTCCCTCAACGTTACGTCGATGTGGATCGCGACAAGGTTCTCAAGGAAGGCGTGGAACTTTCGGAAGTCTATAAGACGTTGCAAGCCTTCATGGGCGGTTATTTCATCGATTACTTCAACCGATTTGGCCGGCAATGGCAGGTCTATGTGCAAGCCGAAGGTGAGTATCGGACGCGCGCGGAGAATCTCGGTCTGTTTTATGTGCGTAATCATGCCGGTGAATCGGTGCCGATGGCCTCCCTGACCTCCAC
>Ga0193718_1000358_pt1 | contig 10596 bp, 8 predicted proteins | sample U2a1metaG_FD_144918 | JGI IMG/M metagenome (GOLD analysis project Ga0193718, IMG submission 144918) | Soil microbial communities from a riparian zone of the East river system, Colorado, United States - U2a1 | ecosystem: Environmental > Terrestrial > Soil > Riparian zone | place: USA: East River... | reverse complement strand
GTGGGTAATGAACTCGCGCTTGTTCATTTCAAACTCCACTTCATCAAAAAACTGGGACACGAGATAGACCCTGCCAGGATCCCCCACCGTAATAATCGTCTCAGAAATGTGCCGGGGCAGTAAGTTCAAATGGTAGACACTCCCGTCGGGATTCAGGATAAGATCGGTTTCTGAGAGTTTGGGCATAGGGGGTTACTGGATACAGGGTGCTGGTTTCAGGTCGCTGGTTACTGGTGTTGCGAAATATTCAAATTCTGGTCGAGATAACGGCTACCCATCCTATGCTTTGAACCTTGAAACCTGCGCCCGACTACTTTACCTTCTGCGCAGGGTTCCCAAATACGGTCTCATTTTCTTTAACCGAAGCAATGACAACCGACCCTGCTCCGATACGGGCGCCTTTCCCAATCTGTACCCCTGCCACGATGGTCACTCCGGAGCCGATGAAGACTTCATCCTCAACGGTAACTCCCGGGTTGATCAAACTTCCCGATCCCACCTGGACAAAATCCCCTAACGTGACATCGACTCCTACCATGGCCAGTACATTGATCAAATTGTGATTTCCCACTTTCGCTCCCATCGCAATGATCGCACCGCGGTCGATAAAATTTCCATGGCCGATTTCAGCCTTGGAGGAGATTGACGCTCCGGCATGAATGGCGTTCACCGGTTGTTTATGCCGGACTTCCTGTATGACCTTTACCAGACTCTTTCGCAGCCTGTTGTCATCGACGGCTACGAAGGCTTCGCATTTTTTTCCAATCAGCTTTAGAAAACCATCATTATCCGTGCTTCCCAAAACCGTAACGTCATCGAGTTGCGTGTTGTGCAGTTTCTGATCATCATCGAGAAACCCGTAGACCTCTACCTCGTTGCTTTCAAAAATTTCCTTGGCCGACCGTCCAAGGTAGTTCGCCCCAAATATGATCACTGGATTCTCCATTCGATACGATTGAAGGGCAAAGGTAAGGGGTTTTGGAATAAGTCGGTATTCTAAACCGCAGAGACGCAGAGGCGCAAAGCAGGCGCAGAGATAATCTAGTGCACTTCCAACTATCTATTTTACAAATGAGTGTTTTGAATCTGAGCGCGCAGTGCAGTACGAGAGTATCCTATAGTCAAAAATAGGGGAGCAATTACGGCCCTTCAGGCCTGGTCAAAAACTTGGCAAACCATTCTCTTACCCGCATTACCAAAGGTGAAGAATATATAAACTGAATTAGTGGATTTTTATAGCAAACCAGAAAAACCAGGAACGGTAGAAATCCAACCTTGTACCGGGAGAGGCTGCCAAAATTGGGTGTTGACAGGGCGAGGAAAATACAGAGTAAGCAAACATAAACGATAACAGAGAGGGTAATCAACCTGTTTTGAGATCGAAGGAAATCACCGGTGCGACTCAGTGCGGAAAGGCACAGTATGAGGATCAAACTATTTTCCAATGCCACAGCGAATTTTAGAAGCGTATCTGCCTCCCACAAAAAAGGTCTGAATAACCCCGACAGCAACGCCCACGGTGAATGCAGGATGACGCTTCGCCAGGTAGCGTCGAGCCGTCCATAGTGGATCACATCGCCGGAGTCAGAGTGGGATACAAAGGCGTGATTATTTTCGATCACCACCTGAAGAATCCGCATAGGATGAAAGTTGGGATGAAGGAGGCTTGCATCCAGGCAAAGAACAAAAAACAGGATGATCCAAAGGGATAGTTTCAGCCGGGAAGGAATTTTCAGCTTGAACGAAACAGCCTGAACAACGAGCGAAGTACATACGATCGGAAGAAAGATAGAAATCCAGTAGTACTTCAGATTCCAAACAATCCAAATGCTCACTGCCGCTAAGACAAATTCCATCATCCGGGGGAGCTTCTTCATCATACCCTTCAGGTACACACCCGACAACACCATCAGCCCGGCGAGGCCGATGCTCTCCTTAATTACTCCCGATCCCCAGAAAACGACGGAAGGAAAGAATAAAAACGCTACCGCGGCCGCTGATGTTGATCCTTCAAAAAACCGGGCAACTAGTTTAAAAAGATAAAAGGAAGCTATAAAGGAGACAAATGACAACCACAAAGACGTAATCCAATAATTGCCACCGGCCACAGCAATGATACTTACGATCTTCACAAAAAAGACAGAACGGGCAGCCCCTTTCCACTCCGCATCGGGATCCTGCCAGAGAAAATCAAAATACGCTCCTGGGTTCGTTTTGAATACCCCGGCTTGCACACTGGCCTGATCAAAAAAATTGAACGTGTCGCCGGTCAAATAGTAGTGTTGGTATACCAGGCCCAGGCCAATCCCGGCGAGGAGTTTCATTGCGAAGGCAGGCCAAAACAGCGAACGAACGGTGCGATCTTGTTTTCTTTCCATCAAAAATGCAAATCCGAAGATCGCAACGAGGTTGATGGTCGAAACAATAAGTGTCACTTCGGGGAATTTGGTTTTAAGAGGGAAGCACCAACGCTACAATTTAGACAATTTCTTCGCTGGCAATAGTGATTGTACAATTCAATCATAGCCTGTGAGTCAAAAGCAGTCTGAGCGGCATAGCCCAGCTCTCCCCAACTTTTCGTGATCGTGTTGCTTTCAGGAGGAATTGCATGCAACATCTCCACGGCGCGGTCAATAAAACCCTGTTCATCATTGTATTTCCCATAGGCCACCAGCAGGGGCGCGACAGTATTGATCAGGATATTGTCAATGCTGGAGTCCCCCATCCCTGCTACCGCCTGTTTTGATTTTCTATTGAATTGGTAGTGCCCTTGCCAGTATTCCGACTGACGTATTGAAAACAAGGCTCGCAAAGATAGGGTATCCGCAATCTCGAAAATTTTGGAGATGACATTTTTCTCCTGTACAACCAGCGCTGCGAATTGGGCCAGGCGTACCGTTGGAAAATTGGCAGGGCGCAACCTCAGAAACCGCCATTGTGCACGCTTAAGTTTCCTGGCGGGAAGACTATATTTTTGACTTAAGAGGGTATACTCACGCCGCAGCAACTGATAGTATTTGTCGCCTATGGGCATATCCAGGAAACCCGCCTGACCAAAAAGCAACGCTTCAATTTGAATCTGCTTGTCGGCGTGTTTCAGAATGGTCTTATACGGGAGGGATTGTGCCAACTGCGAGAAGGGGTCGTTGTTGACTTTAAATCCAAAATTCCTGGCCAACAGTATAAAACTCGTTTGCTGCCAATCGCCGTTATGCTGGTTCAGGATCTCTACCACCTGAGCCGCTTTGGCTTCCAGTCGCTGTAGTAATGTTCTGTCCAGCATGGACCGTTTTACCAGCTCCCCGACGTGGGGAAATGATCTTTTACAGGGGATGGCAAAAGAGGTGTTGACCAGTTTCTTATACTGTGTGATCAGGGATTCATCCACACGGTCTTTGAGTTCGAGGGTGGGCAGCAACGTCTTGTCTATACGATAAATGGGTTGATCGTTTTGCCAGACCACGTGGAGTATCACGTTTTCATAAGCAGGGTCCAGGTCATGCCGGTGTTCCATCCAGCCGGACGACCTGGGGTGGATCTCGACCGAGCCCACCCAGTCGATTCCATCGATCTTCACTTTGGCGTTGGAGAAATCGGGGCCTGCATGCGTATTGCCGATCCCCGGCTGGAAAACTTCAATCTTTTCCCCGCCGGATGTTTTCAGTTCCACTTTATCAAAATACTGGAACTGCCAGATATAACTTATAAATCCTTCGTGCACGGGTAATTTTAAAATTGGAGATTTAAAATTGGGGAGTCCAACCCGAAATTGGAATTCTACCTTGTACGGTTTTCCTGACAAATTTGCTCCGCCTTCGATGGTGTTTCCATAGGTCAGCCCGGGCAGATTGATTTCTTACCACAACGAGATCGGCATTGAAGGGGAAAATTGGCCCCCGCCCTTGTTGGTGTTGTGCGTTGGGGTGCGCGTGGGATCACCAACAAGCTCTCCCGCCCTTGTTGGTGTTGCGCGTTGGGGTGCGCGTGGGATCACCAACAAGCACACGGAGCTTAGGCTCGCTCTATGAAGTGAGGATCCTGGATAACGTACCGTGCTCAAACGCTTGTTGGTGTCCCCGCCCTCATCCCTCCGCAAACACCAACAAGGGCGACAGGTGTAACAATTAAACCGGGATCCCGGCTCATGCGCAAGCAGCATTTCATAGACGGCGGGTGCGTGGCCGGGATGACACCGAAAAAAAATCGGGATAGCCACTTTCATTTTGTGATATTGAATTTTGAATTGTCCAGGTGCTGACTCATCAACAATTGAATCTTCTTCGCTTCCCTTCCAGCGGCGTCAGCAAAGTCTTTACCGCCCGAGGCATAAATAATGGCCCTGGAAGAATTCACCAGCAAACCACATTCCTTATTCATCCCTGATTTCGACACTGCTTCCAGGTCACCGCCTTGTGCGCCAATACCCGGGACAAGGAAGAAATGATCCGGCGCCAATTTTCTGATTTCCGCCAGCGTATCGGCGCGGGTCGCCCCGACGACATACATCAACTGATCGGGATTAGCCCACCGCTGAGACCGGAGGATTACTTCTTCATATAATTTTCTTCCGGAATTAGATTCCAATAATTGAAAATCGGCACTACCCGGATTAGAAGTGTGCGCCAGCAGAATGACCCATTTGTCTTTGAATTCAAGGAAGGGGCGAATGGAATCCTCGCCCATGTACGGGGCCACCGTAACCGCATCAAAGTTCATTTGCCGGAAGAACGTCTTCGCATACAAGGAAGAAGTATTGCCAATATCTCCGCGCTTGGCATCGGCTATCGTAAATATATTTTTTGGAATGTAGTCCAGGGTCTTTTGTAAACTCTCCCACCCCTTCGGACCGAGCGCCTCATAAAAAGCGATATTGGGTTTGTAGGCTACACAGTATGCGCTGGTGGCATCAATGATCTGCTTATTGAATTCAAAGACGGGATCAGAAAACCGGAGTAAGTCTTTTGGTATTTTCTCAAGATCGGTGTCGAGGCCTACACAGAGGTAGGACTTTTTCGTCTTGATTTGGGCAACGAGTTCGTCGCGGGTCATGGGGGTTACTGGTTTCAGGTTTCAAGTTACAGGTTAAGTTGGTGCCAACTTTCCAGGTAAACACCCAACCTGTAACCTGTAACCCGTAACTGATTCTAGTTCCTCAAATCAATCGGCTCCACACCCGGATATTTTTTGGGGTCGAACAGGAAGTAGTCGTCATCGATTTTGGCATTCGGTGTAAAGTGGGTGATGGTGTACTTATACCGGTTGCCGGTCTTGTCAAACATGGTAAAACTTTGAACGCTCTTGTCTTTCTTCGCTATCAGCATTTTGATTTTGAAGTATTGGGCATCTCTTTTTTCAGGAACCAAATCGACGGCATCGCAAGGAACACCCGATTCCGTCACCTCATTGAGATAGAGGTACTTATATCCTTTTTTATACATTTCATAAAACTTGGAAGGATTCACATCGTCCGAATTGGAGTCCGCGTTGTCGATATTCACTTCTTTGGCTTCCGGCAGGTAGGTCCAAACGGTGACGCCATTGTTGATGACTTCCTGCTCGGGGAGCACCAACCGGAATTTGTCGCCTTTGACCGTCATCTTCCCTTTGAATTCTTCATTTATTTTGTCCGTTTCATTCGTGAGCGTGTAGGAGAAATTCGCTTCGAAAGCAGGAATGGCCTTGTACTTCTTGCTCATGGCTTCCAGGATCTCCAACGCCTTGGGGTCATACTGGGCAAACCCGATATACCCGGAGAATGCCAGCAATACGGCTAAAACGATTTTTTTCATCGCGACAAAATTAACATTAAGATTGATTATGCCTTTCTTTTATGTCACTCAATAATTGATCCAAACTCATTTCGTCCTTTATCAGGACCTCCCGGGCCTTAGACCCCTCAAACGGCCCTACAATCCCAGCCGCTTCCAATTGATCAATCAGCCTTCCGGCCCGGTTATATCCCAGCTTTAGCTTTCGCTGAATCAGTGACGTACTCCCCTGCTGGTGCACGACAATCAGGCGAGCTGCCTCTTCAAAAAGAGAATCGCGCTCCGACAGATCGACATCAGAAGGGCCCCCTTCGTCACCCTCGAACTCCGGCAGAAGGTAAGCCGATTCATAGCCTTTCTGAGCGCCGATAAATTCACAAATCTTCTCCACTTCCGGGGTATCGACGAATGGGCTCTGCAACCGGATAATATCGGAACCGGCCGACAGCAGCATGTCTCCCTGACCGATCAATTGGTCTGCACCGCCCGTATCCAGGATGGTCCTGGAGTCCACTTTAGAGGTCACACGGAACGATAACCGGGCGGGGAAGTTGGCTTTGATAACACCGGTAATAACATTTACAGAAGGGCGCTGCGTGGCGACCACCAAATGAATCCCGATGGCGCGGGCCAACTGCGCCAGCCGGGCAATGGGAGTCTCTATTTCCTTTCCGGCGGTCATCATCAGGTCCGCCAATTCATCAATGACCAGCACGATATAGGGTAAGAACCGGTGGCCTTCTTTCGGATTTAGTTTGCGCAATACAAATTTCGCATTGTATTCTTTCAGGTTCCTGGCCCCGGCATCTTTCAATATCTCATACCGGTTCTCCATCTCAATACAAAGTGAGTTGAGGGTATGGACTACTTTCCGCGTATCCGTGATGATGGCCTCTTCGCTGTTGGGTAGCTTGGCGAGGTAGTGCCTTTCAATTTTGTTAAAAAGCGACATTTCCACTTTTTTGGGGTCGACCAGCACAAATTTGAGCTGGCTTGGATGACGCTTATATAATAAAGAGGTGAGAATGACATTCAGTCCCACTGATTTGCCCTGGCCGGTCGCCCCCGCTACCAGCAAGTGGGGCATTTTGGCTAGATCAATAACAAGCACTTCGTTGGAGATTGTTTTTCCCAGCGCGATGGGCAGTTCCTTGTCGGTCTTTTGGAAACGCTCCGAGCTGAGCACCGAACGAATACTGACCATCTCGCGGTTCTTGTTCGGAACTTCAATACCGATCGTTCCCTTGCCGGGAATCGGGGCAATGATCCGAATGCCCAGGGCGGCGAGACTTAAAGCGATATCGTCTTCCAGGTTCTTGATGCGGGAAATTTTGATCCCGGCTTCGGGCACAATTTCATACAACGTAACCGTTGGACCGATGGTGGCTTTAATGCTGGTGATCCCGATTTTGAAATTTGTCAGCGTCTCTAATATCTTATCCTTGTTTTGGTTGAGTTCTTCCTGCGTCACCTGCACCTTGCCGGTTTCATACTCGTTCAATAACTCCAGGGGAGGAAATTTATAATTCTTCAAATCCAGGGTCGGATCGTACGCACCTTGTTCATCGACCAGTTGCTCGGCCAGGATATCGGTGTCCGTTTTGGATTCTTCAATCGTAAATTCGGGCTCTGCCTTCCGCTCGGCAGGCTTTTTAGTCTCTACTTCCAGCTTGATATCCGGCAACGGTCCGGGTTTCACTTTGGCCTTGATTTCCAAATTCACTTCGGGCTCATCGCTGGACGTTACTTCCGGCCAATTGTCAAGATCATCCGTGTAGGTGGGTTTGATTCCATCCTCTTCGGATAAAAGGGCATCATTCCCCATCGGCTTGGGATCCCGGACATGAAACGCCCGGATGGCGGTAACGTTAAAATAAAAGATAATGAAGATGAATAACGAAAGCACGAGGATCAATAAGGTCCCCCATCCAAAAAGTCCATCTGAAATAAGCGCAAGTTGATAGCCGAGTCCTCCGCTCAGGAAGCTCACTTCCGTAATGCCCGAGATACTGTGCGTCATATAGCCCAGCAACAAACACAGCCATAATCCGGCAAAAACGGAAAAGATGAAGACGGAGAAAATGGGCAGCGGTTCTCTCCTGGAAACCAATTTGAGGCCACTCAGGAAAAGCATTGGAGGAATGAAGAATGCGGCGATCCCCATGTACTTGAAAATAAAAACATGAGAGATCCATGCACCGCCGAGCCCGAGCCAATTTTGAGCTTCCTTACCCCAATCAATGATTCCCGAACGGCTTAAATCTTCTACAACACTCTGGTCTGCCTTCCCGGTAAACAGGTATGACAAAAACGCAACAAATAAGTAGAGGGAAGTGATGATCAGGAAGAATCCCGTGGCAAGAATGAGTCTGGGATCCTTTAAAAATTCAAAACTGATTCTGGATTTCGACTTCGGTCCCCTGCCCCTTTTTTCCTTTTCGGGTTTCTTGAATGTATTGGACTTATACGTGTTTTCGGCCATTTGCAATTGTAAAACTAACTAAATATAGATTTAAAATTTAAGATTTAGGATTTAAGATTGCGGGTGTCAACCATTAAAAATCGGGTCCTTCAATTAAATCTTAAATTTTAAATATTTCGTGAGAATTCGTTTTACAAAACCCGGTCCCTCATAAACAAATCCCGTGTAGACTTGAATTAAATCGGCGCCGGCTTTGAATTTGTCAAGCGCATCTTCCGTGGACAGGATTCCTCCCACGCCGATAATGGGATACTCTTTACCCAGTTCTCTTCTCAGATAGGCAATGACTTCATTCGATCGTTGCTTCAGCGGACCTCCGCTCAGACCCCCTGCCCCGATCTTTTCAATGACCGCCAACGGAGTCGAGAGACCCTCGCGCGAAATGGTGGTGTTCGTGGCGATGACACCGTCGGTCTGGGTTTCTTTCACTATCTCAATCACGTCGTCCAACTGACTGACGGTAAGATCGGGTGCGATTTTAAGCAAGACCGGCTTGGCATTTTTTTTCGCGCTGCTTAATTTTTTTACTTGAGTTAATAATTTTTTCAGCGGTTCTTTTTCCTGAAGTTCGCGAAGGTGGGGTGTGTTGGGCGAACTCACATTCACCACAAAATAATCGACATAGGGATAAAGGGCCTCAAAACAGTAGTTGTAATCTTCGAATGCCTTCTCATTCGGGGTGGTTTTGTTTTTTCCAATATTGCCGCCTATAATGATATCCGATTTTCTTTTTTTCAAGCGCTCTACCGCTGCCAGCACGCCTTCATTGTTGAAGCCCATCCTGTTGATCAGAGCCTGGTCGTGCGGCAACCTGAATAACCGCGGCCGGTCATTTCCGGACTGGGGTTCCGGCGTGAGGGTACCGATCTCAAGGAACCCAAATCCCAATTCTGCCAGTTCATCGATTTCCTTTGCATCTTTGTCAAAACCGGCCGCCAGCCCTACGGGGTTTCTAAAACGCAGGCCCATCAGTTCTTTCTCCAGGTGCGGATGTTGAAGAGAGAACCACCTCCTCATCAGCAGACGGACGCCCGGCCATTTTAATGTAAACTTAAGAAGGTCAAACGCAATGCGGTGAATGGCTTCCGGGTCGACGAGAAAAAGAAACGGGCGAATCAGAAGCTTGTACATGAATTACTTTTTCTTTTTCACCTTTTTCGGTTGTATCGAAAATTTCTTAAAGCCCTGGCCGACAATCCGGTCGATCGACCGCTCGGCATCGCCTATGCCTGTGCTGGTGGAGGAACTGATGCGCCACATCAGCTTACTATTCTTCGTATCATTGAGGTCGATGACGATGCTGCCCGCCCGGTAATCGTGCATGTAGGTTTGACTGGAGGTACCGCCCGGCGTGAGCCCCAACGGGCCGACGTTGCCGGCATCGGACCGCATTTGCGATCCAACGATATACGTGACCGTCAAATCGGCCGAAGAATCAGCCAACAGCAATCCCTTTTTTTTCAATTCCTTCGCGACGGCATCGCGCACCCACTTGTGTACTGTTGTATCCGGTACCTGCCGCTGGTCTTTGGGTGTAATAATTTCCCCCTCGCCAAACCGAAAGGTTCTATAATGGGACAGGTCTGCGTTTTTTTCGTATTCAACCTTGAACTCCTGTGCCCAGGAAAAAAAATGAAAGAATAGGGCAGGAAGGATGAAAAGGACTCGGGAGAACATACGTTTCAAAGTTACTAAATTAGGATTTAAGATTGGTGCTGATCATGCCGGAAGGGTGAAGCCCCATCCTGCACCTGGCTCTCCGGTTTTAAATTTTGAATTTTAAATCATTACCTCACTTATAGTAAATTGCCGGGGAATTGATATCATAATCATCGTTACCGGTGCAGCAGGGTTTATCGGAAGGTGCACCAAAAATTGGCAGACTAGACATGGCATGTCGTCCCTAACGGGACTTGAATTACGCTAATTAGAATTTCTACCGATATATCATCCCTTACGGGATTTGAATTGTGAACGAAATATCGGTAGCCAAAATCAACAGTCACGACAAGAGTTCCGTAGGAACGAAATATCGGTAGCCAAAATCAACAGTCACGATAAGAGTTCCGTAGGAACGAAATATCGGTAGCCAAAATCAACAGTCACGATAAGAGTTCCGTAGGAACGAAATATCGGTAGCCAAAATCAACAGTCACACCAAGAGTTCCGTAGGAACGAAATATCGGTAGCTAAAATCAACAGTCACACCAAGAGTTCCGTAGGAACGAAATATCGGTAGCCAAAATCGACAGTCACACCAAGAGTTCCGTAGGAACGAAATATCGGTAGCCAAAATCAACAGTCACACCAAGAGTTCCGTAGGAACGAAATATCGGTAGCCAAAAT
>Ga0193718_1000356_pt1 | contig 10637 bp, 6 predicted proteins | sample U2a1metaG_FD_144918 | JGI IMG/M metagenome (GOLD analysis project Ga0193718, IMG submission 144918) | Soil microbial communities from a riparian zone of the East river system, Colorado, United States - U2a1 | ecosystem: Environmental > Terrestrial > Soil > Riparian zone | place: USA: East River... | reverse complement strand
TGGCCTGGCCATGCGGGGCGGGGCAGTATTGGATGGCACAGAGATCGCTGCCTTGCTGCTGAGTATCAATTCCCCGATCATCAAAGTAAGCGACGCCATTCTGTTAATGAACGTGGTGATTTTTTCTGTGGCGCTTTTCTTCCTCGGTGTAGAGCCTGCCCTGTATTCGATTGTGACCTATTTTGCGGCCGCCAAAATGATCGACTTTGTTGTCAATGGAATTGAGGAGTATACCGGGATCACCATTATTTCAGAGCGAAGCGATCAGATAAAACAATTGATCATCGAAAAGGTGGGCCGGGGCGTCACCGTCTACAGGGGAAAAAGCGGATACGGTAAACGGGGTGAGAAAATTGCTGAACACGATATTATTTATACGGTGATGACGCGCCTGGAAGTGGGGAACCTACAAAATGAAATAAATAAGATCGATCCGGAGGCGTTTATTATTTATCAGAGTATTAATGATATAAAGGGAGGGATTATTAAGAAGAGGGCGTTGCATTGATTCGAGTAGTAAACACATGGATTATATAGGAACATAGATTCTGTGTTGAAGTGTTGACGTGTTAATGTGTTGAGGTAAAGTATCCGACGCTTGCCATTTGGTACCCACCAACATCAACACATTAGCACATCAACACCTAAACACAATGCCTGTGCCTATGTTCCTATGTTTCTATGTGTTAAATATCCGCGGATCATTTCTTAAACAAGATCCTATACCCCACCGCACTCTGCGAAGGATAGCTTTTGGAAGGTGAAATCGATAGGCCGTCGGAAGTCTGAGACCACGTTACTTTTTCATCGCTTCCCAGAAGTGCGATGCCGGCAATGGTACCGTTGCCGGATTTTCCGGAAAGAGAGGTAATGTGTATCTTCTCTTTCGGAACATCCAGCACAAAAGCATATACCACATCCCCTTTCGAGGTAAAGCGAATATCCTTTGAAGTGTATCCTTTGCTTTTGTATTCATTAAATGAAGCTTCTTCACTTGGATTTTCTGTCGGACCTTCTCCATCCACCTTCCAGGGACGGGTGCCATAAATACCTTCGCCATGAATGTCAAGCCAACTGCCAATGGCCAACAGCACATCTTGTTGTTCCTGTGTAATCGTTCCATCCGCCTTCGGGCCGATGTTGAGCAACAGGTTTCCGTTCTTGCTGACGATATCGATCAGGGCATCGACGAGTTCGTTGGGCGTTTTATTTTCTTCTCCTTCGATGTACCCCCAGGACTTTTTGCCGATGGACGTATCCGTTTGCCACGGTTGCTTTTTGGTGGCCTTACTGCTTCCGCGTTCAATATCATAAACGGCCGCCTCCTTGGGGTACGATTCATTTTTGTAATTGATCACCACGCCCTTTTTCCACTCCAGTCCTTTATTATAATAGTAGGAAGCAAAGCTTTTCCGGTACGGGTCCATGGCAGGCTGTTCGATCCACCAATCAAACCAGATCAATTGGGGGTGATAGGTATCGACGAGTTCGGTGCAGCGCAGGAGCCAGTCGTTCATGTATTCCGCTGACGGCGTTTCGTCATTCTCCCGGGCGGGACCATAGAAATCATTATACTCGCCTGTCATCACATCCGAAGCAAGGTGCCGGCCGCCGTTCATGAACCACCAGTGCTCAATCCGGTGCGACGACAGTCCAAAGCCCAGATCGTTTTTCCTGCACGCTTCTGCCAGCTCTCCAATAATATCGCGTTTGGGCCCCATCTCCACGGCATTCCATTTCGACAGCGCGGTTTTATACATAGCAAAGCCGTCGTGGTGCTCGGCAACCGGAACAATGTATTTCGCTCCCGATCTCTTGAAGACGTCTACCCATTGATCTGCATTGAACTTCTCCGCTTTAAACAAGGGAATAAAATCCTTGTAACCGAATTTCGCAACATCTCCATACGTCTCGATGTGGTGCTGGTATTCTTTGGAGTCCTTTTGATACATTTCTCTCGGATACCATTCTGAGCCAAAGGCCGGAACGGAATACACTCCCCAGTGAATGAAAATCCCAAATTTGGCGTCCCTGAACCAGTCCGGAGTCTGGTAGTGCTTGAGGGATTCCCATGTGGGCTGGAATCGTTCTTGTGCTTCTAACGGTATGACGGCTAGAGATAGAATAGAAACAATCAATGCTTGGATAAGAGTTTTCATAGGGATAGCCAAGGTAGATTTAAAATTTTAAATCACTACTGTCCGGGATAGATTTTGGATCCGATCATAAGTTTGCGCCGGCAAACCGGCACGACTAACTCCTGCTGAACTCCCTTGGACCAGAAGGCAGGAAGGATAAGCGGTTGTAGTTCGGTTTGCCATTTTTTTGTTTCCAGCCAATCCCAGAGGGATGATATATTGGTAACCAACTTGTAGCCTCGTCTAAAGTCCCGTAGGGACGGGATATTAGGAACTTTCCAAAACCGAACGATTTCACTATCTCGTCTCTACGAGACTCTCAACTCACCTCATCATATTGTTTACCGATATTGCGTCCCTACGGGACTTTTAGGCGAGACTGTAGATTGTTTCCCGCCAATCCCAGAGGGATGATATATTGGTAACCAACGTATAGCCTCGTCTAAAGTCCCGTAGGGACGGGATATAAGGAACTCTCCAAAACCGAACAATTTCACTATCGCGTCTCTACGAGACTCTCAACATACCTCATAATATTGTTTACCGATATTGCGTCCCTAGGGGACTTTTAGACTGTAGATTGTTTACCGATATTTCGTCCCTTACGGGACTCTACTTCCTTATTCCTTATTCTTCATTCAATATTCAAAATTCAAATTTTGAATATTGAATAAGGAATAATGAATTGAGAAGTAAGGGAGCCTCCAGATTCCAATCTTCAAATTAATTGAACCATTGCTTTGATCACTCCGTTTGCCGGATTCAACCAACTTTCAAAGTTATCTTTAACCTGGTTGAACATGACCCGATGAGTGATGAACAAGGACGGATTTACATGGCCGGCTTTTACCGAGCTAATCACATATTCAAAGTCTTCACGGGTTGCATTTCGACTGCTCATCAGGGTTCCCTCGCGCTTGTGAAATTCCGGGTGACTAAACACAATGGACTCTTTTTGAAGTCCCACTAAAATGTACCGTCCCGTATGCGCCATAAAACTAAACTCCTGGTTAATCGCCTTCAGGTTTCCCGTCGCGTCCATTACGACGGTAGGCAGGTCTCCCTTGGTAATCTCTTTCAGGCGTTCGACAACATCGGATTTGGCGCCATGGATAATGTGGGCCACATTCAATTTGTCTTTACAAAACCCAAGCCGCGCATCGTTGATGTCCAGCGCAATCACCTGTCCGCCTGCCATCCTTGCAAACTCCATGATACCCAATCCAATGGGGCCGGCACCCACCACCAAAACAAATTCGCCGGGTTGTATCCCTGCTCTTCTCACGGCGTGGGCACCGATCGCCAGCGGTTCAATGAGCGCAAGGGAATCTACACTCAGTCCGGCTCCATGTACCAACGAATAAGAGGGTACCGACAGGTATTCAGCCATGCCTCCGTCGATATGAACGCCGGAGACGCGAATGCTCACACAGCAGTTGGGTTTGCCAGCCCGGCAGGCGATACAATTTCCGCAATAGAAGTAGGGGATGAAAGTAACGATCTCGCCTTTCGTGAAATCCGACGGGCCGTCGAGGTCGACCAACTCAGCGGCCAGTTCGTGACCAAGGATGCGGGGATAATTAAAAAAAGGTTGTGTGCCTTCAAAGGCATGAAGGTCGGTGCCACAAATTCCGATGCGCTTTATTTTCAGCAGGGCATGATCCTTGGTCAGTTCCGGTTGAGGAACCTGGCTGTATTCAAAATGATGAGGGGATGTGCAGACCAGGGTTTTCATAGGGAAGTCTTGAACGAAATTCAAAGTTACGGATTGCTGTGATAGTTGACTCAACTATACTGTACTGTTCGGTTTCCAGTCAATCTTGAGTCTGCTCGTCGCGAGTTCTTGTCATGTGGAGTTTACGCCGTGCCCGCTGTGGTCCGCTGTGGTCCGCCGTGACCCATGTTCGCGGAAAAGGCCACGGCGGACACAGCGAACCACGGCGGACACGGCGAATTGTCTGAGTTAGAATAGCTATCCATGGAAGTATGTACTCACCGCCGGGGACTCAGACCTGGGATTCAAGACTTTTGCATTTTTTTTAAGCAAGATCAGCCAAATTAAATTATCTTTCCATAACATTCGAAACCATCACTATTATGAAAACGAAAACATTTTTCAGCCTGGCTTTCATCCTGATTACAGGGATTTGTTTTTCACAAACCTACGTTACTCAAATAAAGTCGTCTGATACCAAAAAGTGGGGGTATGCCAACCAAAAAGGTGAAATTATTATCGCTCCTCAATTTGAACGGTGTGATGAGTTTACGAGCGACGGATGGGCTGCGGTCTACGATAAAAAAAATAAGAGCGCATACTTTATCAATTTGAAAGGTGAAAAATTGAATTCCGCCGTGGGAATAGCGGATGTCATGGACGGATTCAACAGCGGATTGGCCGCTGTAAAGACCGGGGATAAATGGGGCTATCTTGATACGAACGGCAAACTGGCTATTCCTGCGAAATACGACGAGGCAACTGCATTTGATGCAGGCTATGCAATAGCAAAAAGTGGAAATAAATACGTCGTCCTCAATGCCCATGGTGAGGAATCATCCGTGGAAGGCTCGGGCATCCTCGACGCAAAGCATTTTTCGGAAAAATTAGCCCCGTTCCGGGCGTCGGACAAGAAATTTGGATTCATTAATGAACGGGGGAAAGTTGCGATTCCGGCGAAGTTTCAAAGTGTAGGATATTTTAAGAATGGATTGGCCTGGGCAAAAGAAAATGATGGCAAGCTGGGATACATTGACCCGAAAGGGGAGTGGGTGATCAAACCACAATTTGATGCAGGAAGAGAATTCGATTCAGAAAGTGGTCTGGCGCGGATCAAGAAGGATGACAAATGGGGTTATGTCAATCACTCCGGAGAAATTACCTACGTCAATGACACGGACGTTTGGGGAGATTTTTCGGGCGGATTGTCCGAAGGAAAAAAAGGAGGCAAGAAAGGCTTCTATAACGGCAAAGGGCAATGGGTGATCGAGCCACAATTTGAAGGGGTCCGGGATTTTAAGAACGGTTTCGCCGCGGCAAAGATGAACGAGCTGTGGGGGATGATTGATAAAACGGGAAAGTGGGTAATAAAACCGTCCTTCGCGGGAATCAAGGACATGGAACGGGTTAGGTAGACACAAAGAAAAATGTAAGAATGCGAAGGGCAAAAATTTAAAGAAAACGTAGTGTCTTTGTGCCTTTGTGGCAATTTGAATCTATGTCTCCTGTACAATAAAGAAAATTACTCTAAACTTATATTATGAATTCAAGACATCTCTATTGCATCCTTTCCATGGCATTTCTGATAATCTTTGCAATGCCAGCCTTTCCCCAGGATCCCACCAATTTGAAATTGAAAGACTTTAATCCCATTTCAATCTATAAGATACCTCAAACTAAAATTGGAAAGGCAAAATACCCGGTGATCGACATGCATTCTCATGATTATCCTAAATCGGATGCCGGAGTGGAGGAATGGATGAAAACGATGAAGGAAGCAGGTATTGAAAAAACACTCATCCTTTCCTATGCCACCGGGGCCCGCTTTGATTCCGTGGTCGCAAAATATGATCGGTACAAGGACATGGTCGAGATCTGGTGCGGTTTTGACTATACAGGGATGGATAAACCCGGGTGGCAACAGCACGCCGTTGCGGAACTGGAACGGTGTTATAAAAAAGGGGCCAGGGGAGTAGGAGAATTAGGCGATAAGGGCCTTGGAGAATTTTACTCTACTCCTGTACATGGATGGGGTCTGCATATCGACGATCCTCGTATGAAGCCGTTGCTGGAAAAATGCGGAGCGCTCCATATGCCCGTAAGCATCCACGTCGCTGAGGATGAGTGGATGTACCTGAAAGCAGATTCCACGAACGACGGGTTGATGAATTCATCAAAATGGCATGTGGATATGACCAAAAAAGGAATTCTCAACCACGATCAGTTGGTGGCTACCCTGGAGAATGCAGTAAAAAACAATCCCGGAACGACCTTCGTTGCCTGCCATCTCGCGAACTGCTGCTCGGACTTGAACAAGCTCGGAAGATTGTTCGATGCCTATCCTAACCTCTATGCCGATATCGCGGCCCGCTACGGTGAAATTTCTCCGGTGCCGCGGTATACCCATGACTTTATTGAGAAGTACAGGGACCGTATTGTTTACGGGACCGACATGGGACCGGATAAGAAAATGTACAGTATCACCTTTCGGATTCTGGAAACAGCCGACGAACATTTCTACGAGCGCGACCTTTTTAGTTATCACTGGCCTCTGTACGGACTATCATTAAGTGATGAGACGCTGAAAAAAGTGTACAACGGGAATGCCAGGAAGATATTGATGCATTAAAAACTTCATTATTCAATATTCTCCATTCAATGTTCAAAATTTGAATGAGGCGTTAAAAATCACCCTATGCTAAGCAAAGCCCATTTTCTATTCCTGCTGGCTAGTTCATTCTTGCCGGCAGTATCGTCCGCGCAGCACCAGCACGCTGAGCCCTCATCGATTCCGGCAGCCCCGGTTGCCGGAGTGGAACCGCAGCCCTTCTTTGCTCAGGCCATCCGCTTGCAGGAGGCCTTATCGTTTCTGGGGAGTTCGTTATCACCGGAGGATACGAAACGCCTTATCGCGCTGAAGAACGAGCCACTTACACCGGCCATAACAAAAACCATTCAAGATATCCTTGATCCCTACTGCCTGGCCATGATCAGCATCAATCCGGAGGCACGGGTCAAAGTCGCACGGGGACCGGCCCAATCAAGATTGATTCAGGGAGGGTGGACGAGTTTTCTGGTTAAAGTTTACAACGATGCCGGAGTAACGCCGAAGTTGGAAGTGGAGAGTCCCAATGCGGATCCCATTCTGCACATGTCGACATCTGCGCCGCGGGTAAAAAAGGAAAATGTACTCAGCGCAGGGCAAGTGGCAAATCGTTTTCTTGAAATACAGATGTATCGAAATCGCCCGTTGTTGCCTGATCTTTCAGGCCTGAAAGTAGAGTATGCCGTCTTGCAGATTTATAGCAAGGATGCTGGACAACGTGAGGCAGAAATTGGTTTTAACATTGGTCAGGGCACACAGGACATTGGTTTTCGCAATGCCATTCATATCCTATTTACGATCAGTCCGTCAGTGAACGTCACGCTACACGTCAAGGACGATGATGGCTCCCCGACGATGGCTTCTTTCTTAATTACAGACGGGATTAAGCGGGAGGATTCCGTAAAAGACAGGGCCAGATACCGGGTGACGCGCGCTCAGAATGAATTTGGGGTTCCGTCCAGGGAGTTAACAGGGATCTATCCGCTGCCGTCACGCAGAGTGGCGGCGTACGATGAGTACCCTGACTTTTTCTTTCAGCCTCAGGTCTACCGTGCCGACGGGGAACACGTGCAACTCCCTCCCGGAAAATACAACGTTTCATTTACGCGAGGTCCTGAATATATTTTACAAACCAAATCCCTGACCATACCTTCCGGGGCAAGTTCTTTTGATGCCTCATTCCAGGTGAAACGATGGATCAACATGGCCCAGCTCGGATGGTACAGTGCCGATCACCATGTTCATGGGGCCGGCTGCAGTCATTATGAAAGCCCGGAAGAAGGTGTACCGCCGCGCGATATGTGGCGACAGGCGTTGGGGGAGGATCTGAATATCGCTGCTGTCCTGGCCTGGGGACCGAGTTGGTACCATCAAAAAACATTCTTCACCGGTAAAGATGATCCTCTTTCCACAACCAAAAACATTATGCGCAATGATGTGGAGGTATCAGGATTTCCCTCTTCCCATGCCGGTCACATCGTGCTTCTCCGGATTAAAGAAGATGATTATCCCGGCACCACCAAAATTGAAGAGTGGCCGAGCTGGACCTTGCCCGTTTTGTCCTGGGCCCGGTCGCAAGGTGGCGTGGTCGGATATGCTCATTCGGGTTGGGGATTGGAGCCAATGGAACCTACGAACGATTTACCGAATTATGTAATCCCCAAAATGGACGGCATCGGGGCGAACGAATACATCGTTACCGTAGCCCATAATCAGGTCGATTTTTTCAGCGCGGGGGATACACCCGCTCCGTGGGAACTGAACATGTGGTACCATACACTCAACTCAGGGTTCAGAACAAGAATTAGCGGTGAAACAGATTTTCCCTGCATTTTTGATGAACGGGTAGGACTGGCGCGCAGTTACTTTAAACCCGACGGCCCGTTCAAATACGATAATTATGTTGAGGCGATTAAGAAAGGGAGGTGTTATGTCTCCGATGGCGGTTCCCATATCACCAATTTTTCTGTTAATGGATTAGAGGCGGGGACAAATAATAGTGAGTTGTCGGTTAAGAACGAGCAACCCGTTAAGATTACTGCCCAAATTGCCGCCTACCTTTCTGAGCAACAAGGCGAATCCGGCGCCACCTTCGCCCACAGAAAGCTGACCGAGCAGCCTTACTGGCATATCGAGCGGGCCCGCGTGGGAACAACACGAAAGGTACGCGTCGAACTCATTGTAAATGGGGAGCCGGCTGATACGACCGAAGTAGCAGCTGACGGGAAATGGAAAGAAGTAACCTTCGCCTATCCAATCAGGCATTCGAGTTGGGTAGCGCTACGCGTATTTCCCAGTTCCCATACCAATCCTGTTTTTATTACCGTCAACGGTAAACCGATTCGCGAGCGGAAAAGTATAGAATGGTGCCGGAAGGCAGTCGACCAATGCTGGAAGATGAAGGCATCCCGGATTTCGCCGGCAGAGCGGGGTGCGGCGGCGGCGGCCTATGAGGAAGCACGCAGGGTGTATGATAAGGCTGTGTTGGAATCGGTAGAACGGTGATCGGTGATCGGTAATCTGGTGATCGGTGGATTGGGTTTCAGGTTGGAAGTTTTATGCTCCCCTTGAGGTAATCGATAGTTGGTATTCTTCTGTACTCTTTGTGTTCTTTGTGTCTTCTTTGTGAACTTAGTGACCTTGCATTTTTTTGCGCCATCAAATCCAAAGCACAGTACCTGACAATAACAGACAATAATACCCAATACCGAATACTGACTATCTTCGTTCAACTTAATACTACATTATGAAATCCATTTATTTTGCAACTGCGCTAATGGTTTTGACTATTCCAATGCTGGCACAGGAAATTCCCGCTGGTTTTACTTCACTGTTTGATGGAAAGACCCTGGCTAACTGGAAAATCCCCGTCGGCGACAACGGACATTGGAAAATCAAAGACAACGTCATTGACTACGATGCTGAAAGCGAGGCCAAGGACCGCAAGGACCTTTGGTCGGAAAAAGAATACAAAGACTTTGTTTTATATGTGGATTGGCGGATCAAGGAGACGCCGTGGAAAAATCCTGGCGTGCCCATCATTTTGCCCAGCGGCCTGCATAAGCTGGATGAAAAGGGCAATGAGATAACGATGACCGTCCCGGACTCCGATTCAGGAATCCTTTTGCGGGGAGTCGCAAAATGCCAGGCCAACATCTGGGGATGGCCCATCGGATCGGGGGAAGTGTACGGATACCGGACTGACAAGGCGATGTCGCCGGAAGTGAGGCGGGGTGTGACGCCCAAAACCAATGCAGATCATAACATCGGAGAATGGAATACCTTCAAGATTACCATGAAAGGCGACCGTATGAGCGTGGAGCTTAATGGCATTTCCGTCATTGACAATGCGCTGCTGCCGGCGATACCGGAAAAGGGACCGATCGGAATCCAGCATCATGGATCAAAAAAAGACGGGCAATGGGTGAGTCCGCCTGCGTTGGTTCAATTCAGGAGGATTTATGTTAAGGAGATATAGGACATAGGATTTGTGGACAAGGCTAAGGCAGTATTTTGCTGGAGTGGAGGGAAAGACTCGTCGTATTGCTTACATAAGGTTCTGACAGAGAAATTATTTGATGTAAAATATTTATTAACTACCGTAAATGATGAATTCAAAAGAATTTCGATGCACGGAGTTAGGGAGGAATTGTTGGATATTCAAGCCGAAGCAATCGGAATTCCGCTCTTGAAAGTGAGAGTTAAAGAAGGGACAAACGAGGAATATGAAGAACAAATGGAAACCGCTTTCTTGAAAGCCAAATCGGAAGGAATTGATAATGTAATTTTTGGCGACATCTTCCTGGAGGATTTAAGAGTATATCGCGAACGTAATCTGGCGAAAGTGGGAATGAAGGGAATTTTCCCATTATGGAAAATGGACACGGCAACGCTCCTGAATGATTTTATCAGTAGGCAATTTAGAACGGTCATTTGCTGCACGAATGACGGATACCTTGGAAGAGAATGGGCAGGCAGGGAAATAGACAAATCATTTATGGAACAGCTGCCGGTTGGCGTTGATCCTTGCGGTGAAAACGGGGAATATCACACCTTTTGTTATGACGGACCCTTATTCAAAAAGAAAATCGGCTTTACCGTCGGAGAAAAAGTGTATAAGGCACTGGAAGTAAAAACCGACAATGTGCCCCCGTCTAAGGTGATGACAAAAGGATTTTGG
>Ga0193718_1000355_pt1 | contig 10647 bp, 10 predicted proteins | sample U2a1metaG_FD_144918 | JGI IMG/M metagenome (GOLD analysis project Ga0193718, IMG submission 144918) | Soil microbial communities from a riparian zone of the East river system, Colorado, United States - U2a1 | ecosystem: Environmental > Terrestrial > Soil > Riparian zone | place: USA: East River... | reverse complement strand
CGCTTCCCGCGACGACCTTCGCGGAAATTCTTGCGACGAGTGATTTGCCCGGCGGCGTGGTGAACATCCTGACCGGCAAACGCGCCGAACTCGTTCCCCACATCGCCAGTCACATGGACGTAAACGCCATTGTGGACGGCACCGGCGAAAGTGAAATTGGCGCCAAACTGCAAAGCGGCACCGCGATCAATTTGAAGCGTTACACCAATCACTCCCTTGCACCCGCCGATTGGTTCGCGGCCAAGGCCGAAGATCCTTATTGGATTCTGGATACCATCGAGTTCAAGACCGCGTGGCATCCGATTGGATTGTGAACGAGTAATTAACCTGGCGACCCGCAATTGAAAACCCTTTCCAGAATTGGAGCCTGCCTGCTGCTGCTCTCCATGGTGTCGCTTGCCGGCTGTGAAAAAAGAGACGCCACCATCAACGTCGCTGACGGTGATCCGAAGATGCTGGCGGCTATCGCCAAGGCGCGCGAGACCCTTCCACAATTCTGGGCCGAATTTGATCACCCGCAACCCGGCGAAAACAACTTCTGCCTGAAGGTGATGGTAAGAGACGGAAAAGAGGTGGAGCACTTCTGGGTCGAAAAATTGGAAAGGAAAGATTGGAAAACCTTTGGCTCAATCGCCAATGACCCGGATCTGGTACACAACGTCAAAATGGGTGACCGCATCGAGATTCCTGAACCGGACATTTCCGATTGGTTTTACATGCGGGATGGCAAAATGGTCGGCAACTACACGTTGCGAGTCCTTTTCGATCACATGCCTGCCAGCGAAGTCGCCAAATAAAAAGCGCTGCTCGCCGATCCCTAAGCCTGAGTTAAGGTCGCCATTGGTTAAATGCATTGCAACTCGGACGGTTGTTTTACTTATTTAACTCATTTAACCGACTTAACCATTTAACCAACCAAACCCCCTTGCGCCCGTTCCTTTGGCAACGCATACTTTGCCCTCGTTTTTGAATCTATGAATACTGCACCCATTCGAGTCGCGATTACCGGCGCCGCCGGGCAAATTGGTTATTCCCTTCTCTTCCGCATCGCCTCCGGCGCGATGTTCGGGCCCAACCAACCCGTCATCCTGCATCTCATCGAAATCCCCGATGAAAAAGCCATGGCCGCCCTGCAAGGCGTCTGCATGGAACTCGATGATTGCGCCTTCCCGCTGCTCAAAGGCATCGTGCCCACGTCCAGTCTCGACGAAGGCTTCAAAGGCGTGAATTGGGCGTTGCTCGTCGGCGCGGTCCCGCGCAAAGCCGGGATGGAGCGCAAGGATTTGCTCGGCATCAACGGCAAAATTTTCACCGGCCAAGGCCAGGCCATCGCCAAGAACGCCGCCGCCGACGTGCGCGTGCTGGTCGTCGGCAATCCGTGCAACACCAATTCGCTCATCGCCATGAACAACGCGAAGGGCGTGCCAAATGACCGCTTCTTCGCCATGACCATGCTCGACGAAAATCGCGCGCGGATTCAACTGGCGAAAAAAGCCAGCGTGGACGTCACTGCCGTCAGTAATCTCGCCATCTGGGGCAATCACAGCTCCACGATGTATCCCGATTTCTACAATACCAAAATCAACGGCCGCCTCGTGCCGGAGGTCATCGGCCATCGCGAATGGCTGGAAAAAGATTTCATCGCCACCGTGCAACAACGCGGCGCCGCCATCATCAAGGCGCGCGGTCTCAGCAGCGCGGCCAGCGCTGCCAATGCGGTCGTGGACACCGTCCGAAACCTCACCACACCGACCAAGGCCGGCGATTGGTTCAGCGTGGCGGTCTGCACCCCCGGCGATTACGGCATCGAGAAGGGCCTTCTGTTCAGTTACCCCATCCGCACCGACGGCAAGAAGTGGGAAATCGTCCAGGGCGTTCCGCTCAACGATTTCAGCAAAGCCAAAATCGCCGCCACGGAAGCCGAGTTGAAGGAAGAAAAATCCCTCGTCAGCGACCTGTTGCAGAAGTGACCGAGCTTTCGCCAACGGAACTAGCGCGGATTATTGAGCTTCCGCTCTTGCGAGCCGATGCCACCGCCAAAGACGTCGAAGACATTTGCCGCAAAGCCCGCGAACAAAAACTCTACGGCGTTTGCGTTCCCTCGTCCCGCATCGAGCTCGCCGTTTCGCTCCTCGACGATACGGAAATCAAAATCACCGCCTTGGTCGGCTGGAGCGGTGCCGAAGACAACGATGTCAAACGTTACGAAACGGAAGTCGCCGTTGACTACGGAGCGCACGAAATTGAAGTTTGTCTAAACGTCGGGCGATTGAAAGACGGCGACGGGAAGTACGTTCTGCGGGAACTGCGCGATGTCGCCGACGCCGCGGATGAGCGCATCGTTAAAGTCGAGATTCGGCCCCGCCTGCTAACGCGGGAAGAAATACTTCTCGCTTGCGAGTTGGTTCTGGATTCCGGAGCTCATTTCGTTTGCGCCCGGTATATTAGCTCGCCAAAAATAGAGGACATCAAGCTGTGTCGTGAAGCGGTTGGTCCCAAATTCGGCATTAAGGCAGGCGAGGAAATTCTCGACACTGAAACCGCGCACGCCTTGATCTCGGCCGGCGCGACTCGCCTAAGTGCCTCAAATGGGGCGTATCCCCTATCCGTTTAGGCGGAACAAGGCGCCTTTTCCAGCCGTCTTATCTCAGTGGGTGGCGCAAAGTAGTGAATGGCGCTACCATCTACCATGTTTATTACCGGACTAGGAACCGCCGCGCCGCAACAGCGCTACACTCAAGCGCAATGTTGGGACGCGCTTCAAAACTCCGCACGGTTCCACGAACTGACTCCTCGCTCGCGCGCCATTTTAAAAAAAGTCCTCAACAGCGCCAACGGCATCGCCACCCGCCATCTCTCTTTGGACAATTTGAACGACGCCTTCGACATGACTCCGGACGCTTTGCATGCCCGGTTCATCCAAAACGCGCCCCTGCTCGCCGCGCAAGCCGCTGAACGCGCGTTCGCCGATGCGAAAATAAATCCTTCAGAAATTGACGCCATCGTCGCCAGCACTTGCACCGGTTATCTCTGCCCCGGTCTCACGAGTTACATCGGCGAGCGGCTCGGTCTGCGCAAGGATGTGATGACCTTTGATCTCGTCGGGCAAGGCTGCGTCGCCGCGCTGCCCAATCTCCGCGTGGCCGACGCGTTGCTCGCCGCAGGCCGCGCCGAGCGCGTCTTATCCGTTTGCGTCGAGGTCTGTAGCGCGGCCATGTATCTGGATGACGATGTCGGCGTTTTAATCAGCGCCTGTCTTTTCGGAGATGGCGCGGGAGCAGCCGTGCTTTCCAATTCCCCCAGCCAAAATCGCAGCGTGCAATGGAAGGCCAGCGGTTCGATGCTCGAGCCCGGGGCACGCCGGAAAGCTTTTCTCCGACACCATCGCGCGCGCCGACCTGGACCGCTCGCGAGTCACCGGCTGGATCCTTCATCCCGGCGGGCGCGATGTGCTGGTCGCGCTGCGAGACGCTTTGGGTTTGACCGACCACGACGTGCGCTGGAGTGAAGCCGTGCTTAGCGAATACGGCAACGTCAGCAGTTCCTCCGTTTATTTTGTTTTGCAACACGCGCTGAATGACAGTGTGCCGGCCGGCATCTGGTGGATGAGCTCATTCGGGGCGGGGTTCAGTTGTCATGGCGCCCTGCTGGAAGTCGCGTGACATGATTCGCACCCTCCAGGCTGAACTCGTGGATGATTTGCCCGCGGATCATCCGGACGCCATCGAGACTCGCCGCGATTTGCGCCGCATTAACACCTTGATGGGTCACGCCGGGATTTTCGTCCGCTCCCTCAAACGAGTTTTTCCCCGGCAACCTCCGGCGCGAATGGTGGAAATCGGCGCGGGCGACGGCGAAATCCTGCTGCGCGTGGCCCGGCGATTGGCGGGCCAATGGCGTGACGTGGACGTCACCTTCGTGGACTTGCAGGATCTGCTCAGCGAAAAAACCAAAGCTGATTTCGCCGTGCTCAACTGGAAAGTCCGCTCGGTGGAAGGGGATATCTTCAAATGGATGACCGACACCGCCACTGAGAAAACCGATGCAGTTTTGGGCAACCTGGTGTTGCATCATTTCACCGATGCTCAGCTGACCACTTTATTTTCGGCGGCGGCAAAAAAGGCAAACGCGTTCATCGCCGTGGAACCGCGGCGTGATAGCTGGTCGTATTTTTTTTCCCGTTGTCTGGCGCTCGTTGGCTGCGGACCGGTCGCCCGCCACGACGCACCCATCAGCGTCAAGGCCGGATTCACCCGCCGCGAACTCTCCCAGCTCTGGCCGCAGGATGGAACCTGGCAATTGACCGAACGCCGCGCCGGGCTGTTCAGTCACTTGTTCATCGCGCAGCGAAAATTCTGACTCATGGCTTCGCCCCGGACCATCACGATTGTGGGTGGCGGTCTTGCCGGACTGACCCTCGGCATCGGCTTGCGCCAGCGCGAGATTCCCGCCGAAGTCTGGGAAGCCGGCGCGTATCCCCGCCATCGCGTCTGCGGTGAATTCATTAGTGGCAACGGCCCCGCCGTGTTGCAGCGGCTCGGCCTTCATCCATTATTGCAAAACGCCGGCGCCATTTCCATTAACAGTGCGGCGTTCATCTCCGGCCCGAACCGCTCGCCGGTCCGCAACTTGCCCGCACCCGCGCTCGGTCTTTCGCGCCACGCCCTCGACTCCTTGCTGGCAGAAGAATTTCAACGCCTCGGCGGTTCACTTCGCCCCAGCGCGCGCTGGAACCCCGTTGGAGTTCAGGCTTTAGCCTGTTCGGACACGCTAAAGCGTGAACTCCAACCGGAAGGCGTCGTGCGCGCCAGCGGACGTCGCGCGCATCCCACCGAAAATGGCTTCCGTTGGTTCGGCCTCAAAGTTCACGCCACCAACGTAACTCTCGCCGCCGATCTGGAAATGCACGTTTCGGCGGATAATTATGTGGGCGTCAATCGCATCAACAACGGCGAAGTTAATGTGTGCGGACTGTTTCGCGGACGTCCCCGCGAAAACCGCGAATCGGGATTTGATTTGCTCCGCGGCAAACCCGGTTCTCCCTTGCGCGAACGACTCGCCTCCGCGCGCTTCGATGAAGGCTCGTTCTGCTCCGTCGCCGGGCTCTCTCTGAAACCGCAACGCGCCCTTGATAAAACCGAATGTTGCATCGGGGACGCCGTCACCATGATTCCGCCCGTCACGGGCAACGGGATGTCCATGGCCTTTGAATCCGCCGAAATCGCCATCGACCCGTTGTCCAAATATAGCCGCGGTGAAATAAATTGGGCCGAAGCCCGCGATACCATCGCCCGCGCTTGCGATCATGCGTTTGCCGAACGCCTTGCCTGGGCGCGCCGATTGCAATGGCTGATGTTTTCCCCGCTGCTCCGCACGCCTGCCGGAAAACTTTTGCTTCGCTCCGACAGCCTGTGGAATTTTATGTTCGCGAAGACCCGGTAGCTTCAGGGGAAGGGGATGCCGCTGTTGCTCCAGCCGGGCCGGCTCCTTCAGAATGAATTTTAACCAAACCGCGCTCCTTGGCCAATTGGTCAAGAAAAACCGTCACCACGCTTTGTAATTTCCGCCGTTCCCGCCCCACGAACCAGATGAAAACCGGCAGCGTCAGCAGAACAAGCCATGGCCAAATACTTTTACTTTTGAAACCCATGAACCCAATAAATAACAATTCGAGCGCAAACAGCGCCCAAAAAGTGACCTTCGCCTGAAATGACCAGACCGCCTGCAATCGGCAGCGGACCAACTGCCGGTCCTGCGGATGATCTTCCACCACGGTCGTCAGCAGCAAATGACTCCAGCGGCTGCCGGTGATTTCCACGTCATAATCGCTCCAGCCGACATCCGATTTGTGCGGCCAGCCGCGTTCCTGTAATTGGCGTAAAATGGTGGCGACAAAGTCGATCCGGTCCATGCGCCGGCTGGTCCAATACTGCACCTCCTTCAACGATTGCCGCCCGTGAAAGAGCGCGAGTGAATCCAGCGATTCCTGCGATGCCATTTTCAACGGGCGTTGCGCGAGCCGCCCCTGGTAACGCGCGAGCCCACGGACAATCGGCTGCAAAAAGAAAAGCAGCGCCACGAGCGGGCGCGACCACCATCTGGTTTTGTTCCGCGGCAAGGCCGCCTGGGCGCCCGCCAGCGCGCAAACACCCGCCGGGAGCAACAAGCTCGCCATGGCCAGCGGCAGCAGGTAATGAAACATTCCCGTCAGAATCCACACCGGAAACGTGAAGAACAAATAATACTCCAGCGTCGTGCAGAGCATCAGCGTCGTGGTCGGCGCGGTCGTGTAAATTTTTTGAAAACCCGCGCTGCCGAACAAACCGTGGTAAATCACGGGCGCGCGCAGTTCGACGCCAAATTTTGACGACGCATAAATCCTGCCCTGCCAGATGCCGCCGCCGAACGAATTGAAATTCTCAGGATGCTTCCGCACCAGCAACGCCTCCGCCTCGCCGTAGCCTTCCTGCTGTTTCAAGTAGGCCCCGACCGTCGAACGCCGGTAATGCCAGACAAACGCGGACGGGCTGAATCCAATTTTGCAACCGGCCTGCTGCAACCGCCAGCACACGTCCACATCATCACCCGCTTTCGTGAAAATGGCATCGAAGCCGCCGATGTCTTCCAGAGCGCGTTTGTAAAACGCCATGTTGCACCCGGGAATATGTTCCGCCTCGCGATCCGTCAACATCACATGCGCCGGTCCGCCCGGCGAAACCATTACCGCCGCGGCCACTCGTGAATCCTCCGGTGGCAAGAGGTTCGGGCCGCCGACTCCGACAAATTCGCTGCCCACCAGGGAGCCGACGAGATAATAGAGCCAGTCTTCATCCGCGCGGCAATCCGAGTCAGTGAATGCAACAATTTCGCCCGTAGCCGCCGCGATTCCCGTATTGCGCGCCACCGACAGGCCGAAATTCTTTTCGTGCCGAATGCGGCGCACGTCCGGAAATGCCGCCACAATCTGCGGCGTCGGATCGGTCGAACCGTCATCCACGAGAATGATTTCGTAATCCGGATAGTTGAGCCGTTGCAGCGAATCGAGACACAATTTCAAGGTGCGCGCGCCGTTGTAACTCGCGACCACCACGGAAACTTTTGGATAACTCGCCAGCGGAAAATACGGCGCGGCACGAAACATTCTTTTGACCGCCGAAAAAGAATCCTTCGGCCAGCGATCATTCGAGACGAGGCCCATTTTCCAATCTTCCACCAGCCGCCCGTCCTTATACCAATCGTCCGTAAAGGTGAAAATAATCGTCCCCGCCAGTCCCGCGCGAAACGAATCTTCGATCTGCCATGACAACATTTCGCATTTGCGCGCCTCGCCTTCCCGCAGCGAATCAATGCCGAATTCGCCGAGCAACAGCGGCTTCGTGTCCGCCACCATTTGCAGTCGCGCCAGGTAATTATTAAAAGCCGGCTCCTGGTGCAGGTACACGTTGAACGTGACGAAATCGACCGCGCGCGGATGCAGAAATTCCGTCGGGGGAAAATTGCTGTAAGTGCACAGGCAACCCGGGTCCACGCGTTTGGCCACGAAAACCAGTTCGTCAATGAAGTCCGCCGCCGCCCGCGCACCCGTCCAGCGGATGATATCCGCTGGAATCTCATTCGCGATGCTGAAGGCGAACACCGCCGGATGCCGCGAGCAGGCCGCGACCGCGTTGCGCACCGCCTCGCGCGCTTCTTCGCGACGCGGCCCGGAATCAAAGCTGAGATGCTTGTTCCACGGGACATCCACCAGCACTTTCATCTCCCGATCGTGGACCATGTCGAGAAACCAGCGCGGAGGAATGTTATAAACGCGAAGCACATTGGCGCCGAGTTCCCGCATTTGATCCAAATCGAGGGCAGTTTGTTCAGGGGACGCAAAAGGCTGGCCTTGCGCATTGGGCGGGAGCGGCCCGTAAGCGATGCCTTTAACGAAAAATTTTTTGTCGCCCAGCCGAAAAAACTTTCCATCCACCACCACCCGCGTCTGGGAGGGACCTGCGACTGCCATGAGCATTAGACGGCGCGACGGCCTGTTTTAATCATTTGCGCGTGGATAACAGATGGGCGGGGCCGACGCAAGCGGGTGTTAAAGCATTCACGCTTCATGTTTTACGTTTCACGCGTGAAATATTCGAAACGTAAAACGTGAAACGTGATTTTTCCACTTGCACGAAGGGTATAATCGCCGCCTATTGCCTGCATGAAACAGTTGCCCCACACGCATTCGTGCTTTGTCTGCGGCGAATCGAACAGCATCGGCTTGAACCTCCGCTTTGAGGCGGATGGGCCCATCGTCCGCACCCGTTTTACGCCCCGGCCTGAACACATCGGTTTCAAACAAGTCGTGCATGGCGGTATCGCGGCCACGTTGCTTGATGAAATCATGGTCTGGGCCTGCGCCGTCCAAACCAAACAATTCGCTTATTGCGCGGAATTAACCGTTCGCTTTTTGAGCCCGCTTCGGCCCGGCCAGGAAGTTCTTGCCACCGGCGAACTGACCATCAACCGGCGCAATAAAATTTTTGAAGCCAAAGGTGAAATTAAAGATCGCGATGGGAAACTTCTGGCGACCGCGACCGGAAAATATCTGCCGGTCAAAGCCGTGGAACTCGCCGATATGGCCACGGATTTCGTGGGGGATCCCCGCCAGATAATGAGCTAGCCCGCGACTGCTACTTCACCTCGAAGTCGATGTTCAGCCGTTCGAGAGTTGTGCCTTCGTCCAGGCTGAGTTGCGCCAGATGCCGGTTGTAGGTGTCCAAAGCCTGAATTTCCGCGCCGCGAGCGGCGGTGAGATCGCGCTGGATGAGCACCACCTGGTAAGTCGTGCTTTTTCCGTTTTCGAGTTTCTTATGTTCCGCGTCCAACGCCTGCTCTTCGTAAAGCCGCTGCGCGTGGGTCGCCTGAACCGAGTCGTAGTCCGCCTGCAACGTCCCGATGTCGTTATCAATCCCTATCAGGATATCGCGCTCCTGCTTTTTAACGCCGAGGACCAATTGCTGCATGGCCACCTTGTCCGACTTGTATGTGTTGCGCGGGCCAATGTTGGCGAGCGGAAGACTGATCTGGCCGCCAAAGGAATAAAAGGGCAGATTCTGCTGTTGGACATCATACAGCGCCCCGCTGAATACATTTCCCGAACCGTTGTAACCGTAAGTGCCAAATACATCCAATTCCGGAAAGAGTTGGTTGAAATCGAACTTTAACTGTATGCCCTGCCGCTCCGCATCCAGTTTTGCCTGCTGGTATTCCGGTCTTTGCGCGAGCGCCTTGCGCCAGCTTTCCTGGCGGTTGAAATCGTGTTTTACGGCCAGCAGCTCTCCAGTAGGAACGACCGAAACGTCGGCCCACTGGGTGAACTGGTCGGTAATGTAAAGCTTAAGGACGCGTTCCTGGGTTCCCAGCAGACTTCTGGCCGCAATAATAGCGGCGCGGTTTTGCGCGGCTTGCGCCTCCGCTGCGGCCAGCTCGAGTTCGGCCATCGCGCCTACCTCCAGCTTCTTCTTGTTCTCAGAGACCAACTGATCGGTCTGCTCGGCGGCCTTCTGTTGCACAACCACGTTCTCGCGGAAGTAAATCAAATCGTAATAACTCTGTTCCAGCGCGGTGATCGTCTGCATCAACTGCAATTTGAGTTGCAGTTGCGAATATTTCAGACGGTTTTTATCCACTCGAATGACCAGCCGAGTGCCATCAATCCAAAAATTCTTAAGGAGCGGTTGCGTGACAGAAACGCCCGCCTGCGCACCCGCGTTCCCCTTGCGAGTCAAACCGTTGTTTTGGACGGTATCAGCCGTGCTTCCGGAAAATCGATAAGTCGTCCCCAAGGGTGTCAATCCGCCCAGGGAGGTGTTAAAGCTGTCTTGATCCGAAGTCGTGCCGCCGATGATATTCGTTCCCAAAAAAACCGGGCCGCTTTCGCTATGATTATGCTGCCCGGAAAATGCCGCCGTTGGATCGTAGGGAGCATACGCGCCTTTCAAGTTCAAAAGCGCGATTTGCGGATTATACCGGTCAATTTGCAGTTCGATATTATGCTGGAGAGTCAACTGAATGCAGTCCTGCAGGGATAATTCGCGGGTGTTCTCCGTGACGTTTGTTTCTATCGCCAAAGAGTTGGTCAGCGCCGCATAAATCTGATCGGGAGCCGAGGCCTGATTTGTAGCAGTGGTGGTCGAAGTATTCGTGTCCTGCGCGCGGGCTACGAAGCCACACAGAATCACTACCAACAGAATTCCAGTCCATTTCATCGCGCGTGAAGATTGGGCCATTCGCTTTGATTCGTCAAACAAACCGTTGTTGCTCCGTATTTGCATATTTTGTTTCGCTCTCTCTCAATTCCCTCAATTGGACCGCGCCGGGCCGCTTTCCTCATGGACGCTAGCCGGCCGACGCACGTTTCAAACGATCCGCAATTGCCCGCCATTCGCTCGTCTCCGGCGGCGCTTCCACCACGATTAATTCCGCGCCGAGCTCGTCGCACTGGTGCAGCTCCGCATATAACGCGCGCGCAAATGCCTCCGCATCGTGCGGGATGACACTCACCCGCCCGAATCCCGTCTGTGAAGGAATGTGCGTGTGGGCAATGACGTGCCGGCGGGACAGTTGAGAGTTAATGGCTGAGAGTTGAGCGTTCAGATCCGCTTCATT
>Ga0193718_1000354_pt1 | contig 10650 bp, 14 predicted proteins | sample U2a1metaG_FD_144918 | JGI IMG/M metagenome (GOLD analysis project Ga0193718, IMG submission 144918) | Soil microbial communities from a riparian zone of the East river system, Colorado, United States - U2a1 | ecosystem: Environmental > Terrestrial > Soil > Riparian zone | place: USA: East River... | reverse complement strand
GGTACCCCCACTAATACGAGGGTGCTTCGCCTAGACTCGGTGGTAGTCGCCGGGGCCAATCATACCGTGACTACCGTGGCGTGAGATGTACCGTCGAGAGTCGCTGGGTTAAGGGGGAGCCAATGGCCTTAGTCAAATGCAGTGAATGTGGGAAAGACGTAAGCGACACCGCTTCGGCATGCCCTAGCTGTGGTGCCCCCCTGAAACAAGTTCCGGTCGTGAAGCCTGGAGGGTGTCGCCGACTGGTCACCTTAACGTTGATCGCCAGTGCAGTGATCGTGGTTCTTATCATTGTCATGAACCTGTCGGGCCATGATCTGGCTACTACCCCGGTTGTAACCCCTCAGCAGGCTGCAGCTGCGCAACGGCGCGATGCTGCCTACGCTTGTGAAGCGATGAGCAAGAAACAGCTCAATGACCCTGGTTCAGCCGACTTCCCCGATTTGTCCGAAGTTGATGTTTCGGACAACGGCGCAAATCGCTGGAACGTCCAATTTGTTGGGCGTGCGAAAAATGGGTTCGGTGCCCTAATGGCTCACAAGTTCAAATGCACAATCGAATATCGCCCATCTTCGAAGGAATGGGCGGCCGTTAGTCTGTCGCAATAATGCACTCCATGTGATCGAGCGGCGCCGTAGAACGGACCGCGCGGCGTACCATCGCCAGTACGAGCAGACAACGGCGTTCAACTTGGTGCAGCATCTGCGCTAACCCGGTAGTAAGCTGACACTTCAACTGCAGTTGAGGTGGACATGAAAAGGCACGGACCTTTGGTGCCAATGCGCGACTACGAGCGCATATTTCGAGTAATTGATGCAGTTCTAGCGAGCGAAGGTGCAAGGCCGGAAGTGGCGTGCACGTACTTTGCGATCGCTGGAGCTGCCTTGCTGACTAAGTATTACAACAAGAAGGCAACACCCGTTGCTGGTAGCGCCTTTTTCCGAGTGGATGATCCGAGTTCTACCGTACTGGCCATGTCGGAAATTGATGGTGACGAAGCAAAAAGCTCGACGAAGGCCTTCCACTTTTGGGTAGAGTGCGATGGATATGTATTAGATTTTCAGGCGCCGCTGTTTCGAGAAGCTCTCACACAAAGAGGCTCATTGTTGCAGTTGCCACGTTTAATGTTTCAAAAACCGATCGAGCAAATGGCAGCTCATTTTCGAGATCTCAGGAAGGAAGGGGAATTCTTTCTGGTGCCCAACAAAGCATTGACTCTGGAGTTGTACAGCGATTTCAGTGCACTCGACGCTAACAGGGATATTGTTGAAATAATTTCAGAATGGTTTCAGCGGCCGCCTAAGAGCATCGCACCAAAAATAAAGATTGCGAACCAGCACGGTCAGATAAAAGATGTCCCGTTAAGGTCGATCTCCATCGCGGGGGCATGGTAGGCAGCAGGTGTGTTCGCAAGCTTTGAAGCTCGCGTATCCGGCAAGAACACTATTCCTAAAGGGGCGCGCGGAATGGCACATCCAGCGATTCCCATCGACGTACTAAACAGATTTGAACGGGCATGTGAAACTACGTTGCCTCTTTGGGATATAAAGTTTCAACGCTTGTGCATGCTCTACGAATGGTTTGTTGGAGCGGGGCTCGCAGACGATCATTTTGACCAGCACCTAGTAGCTGCAGAAACATATTGGCAACGACTTTCGGAAATGCTTGTCGCGTTCAAGCTCATGAGAGCAGGGTGTCGGCTGAGCAGTCATTCTGCTGGCCCAGATCTTTGGGTACAAAAAGGCAATTGCAGCTTCTGGATAGAGGTCATTACTCCGAGACCTGAAGGCGTTGATGCCGTCTATTTGAGTCAAAAGGGGGCCTCACCAGACGGATTGCTGTCCGTGCCAATGGATCAGCTGTTGCGGCGATGGACTCAAGCAATCGACGCCAAGGCGGGCGCTCTGATGGGTACACGCGACGGCAAGAATCTTGGGTATCTACAAAAAGGTTACGTCCACCCAAACGAGCCTTACGTTATTGCCGTTAACGGCCGTCATTTGCGTGGCCCAGCGGGGATTGGATTCAACGGGTGCAGCACGAGTCCCTGTGCGGTTGAAGTGTTGTTTGCGTTAGGGCCGCTTCAAATTAGATTTGATCGGATGGGAAAGAGCGATGACCATTTTCGATTCTCAGGAATTCGGCGCTCCCGCCGGCCAGAAATTCAATCGCCAAATAATTCTCCTATTTCCCTGACCACGTTCTTGGATGCGAATTTCGCACCGATCAGTGCAGTATGGGCGATGGACATTGATGAGACAGAGCTATTGCTGGATCCGCCATGGCCAAGTATCGAGCGGAACTACTTCGCTTCTGCCGGCGTTTTCAATCCGCTGGCGAATAATCCACTCAGGGTTGGCGACTTCCCAACATTCGAAGACTGGACATGCGAGATCACGGGCGACGCCTATCAACTTATGCATTACAACCGAATTCCATTTCGGCCGTCGGAATTGAGCATTTGAATCAAGGGGCATCCTATCAATACGCGAATTAAGAGCCGAACTGAACTCGTACAGCATCTCATCTGCACGCATCCGACCCTAGCGACCTTTGATCTGGAGTCGTTGCCTGACTATCCATTTACCCTAGACAAGCCCGCAACCTACAATATTGCCAATACGGATCATGTTGTAGCCTCCATTGGCCGGGTGCTAATAGACCTACACTCAAAGTGTGGTGCGCCAATTGCTTTGACGAAAACGTTGTTTCGGAACATCACTTCAGAACCGACTGCCATCGGCTACTTGGCGCAATTTCAAGGGTACGAGTGGCTACTTGACCAAGGGGCATCGTTCGAGCCCGAGGTCAGTCATCCGCATACGCTGCGCGGTAGGCCTGTCGACTTAGACGGCAGAATTGACGTGCCGAAACTTTCTTTGTTCTTCGACATAAAGTCCTTTGGCTTTGAACCTGAATATCGTGAAATGTTCCAGCGTCGTTTAGAAGAAAGTTTGTCCGGCTTCAAATTCATGGTCGATGGGCACGGAAATCACGGGCCGGACATTATCGAAAAAGAGGCATTTGGAAAGCTTGCGCAGCATCTCGCTGATTTGTCGAGTAGCGATAAGATTTTGATTCCAGCTCTAGGATGGACTGTAAAGAAATATGCGAAAACGAAGCGTGTAATGTTTGGTGAGAGTGACTACAGTCACCAAATTTTCATTCAACAGAATCGCGATGTTCCTTTGCGATTTGCATCGCAATTCGCGACTGATGCGCCGTATTTGTTGATTTTTGTCTTACCTGATGGAGTCGGCTCCTCCCCTTTAAAGGGAAACATATTTAATTTCGCTGAGGAAGTAATGAATGGCATAGCTAATTATGTCTTTGGCGACACTGCTTCCGATACGAGCCCGGTAAGCCAGCACGACGGCAAGGCGCCTTCGGGGCTGTCGATGGCTGACGCAGTGGCTAGATTGTCTGGGATTGCTCTGTATTCGCCTCAAGCTTCGCTAGCCTTGCTGCATCTCAACGCCCGGGCTGCGGCACCTCTATCCGAGATCGAGGCGAGATCGATTGCAACTGACTGGAAAATTACCATCCACTCATTCTAGGGGATTCTTCAAAAATGTCACTTGAAACTACTCAGGCTGATCCAACTCCCCCGAAACCTAACCAGCATATCCGCGAGTACTTGAATTATTACTTGAAGCTTGCTCATGCGCCGAATTATGCGGTTTTTTTGAATGGCCCATGGGGAATTGGCAAGACGTACCTTGTGAAACAAATCCTTGCTGATCATTTTGGTGAAAAAAAAAATGATTACGCCTACATAAGTTTGTATGGTCTTACTAGCACTGACCAGATAGACGAAGCGTTGTTAGTCGCAGCCTATCCAGTGTTAGGCAATAAGAGCATAAAGGTAGCAGGCCGCTTGGGGAGGTCTGTCGCGAAGCGTGTAGGCCTTGATCCTGAATTAAAAGCCGCTGATTTTCTAAGGAAAGATACCAATCGACTCTATGTGTTTGATGACCTAGAACGGTGCGAAATGCCGGTCAATCAAGTGTTGGGTTATATAAATGAATTTGTAGAGCATGACGGTTGTAAGGTACTCATTGTCGGAAACGAAGCGGAGATCGATGGAAGTTTGGATTATCGAAAGCGGCGCGAAAAGCTGATCGGTAAGACACTATTGGTGCAATCCACTTTTGAGGAGGCGTTCCATCATTTTGTTTCCTTTGTTGACGATCCAGAGACGAAAGAATTCACCAAAGCCAAGGCTGTCGATATAGCTGCCGTGTTTCGTCAATCAGGTTTGGATAACTTGCGCATTCTGCAGCAAACTTTGTGGGATTTTGAACGGCTATATCGTGCGACGGCCAAAACATATAAATCAAACGATGCAGCAATGACCTGCATTCTTCGGTTGTTCTTCGCACTATCGTTCGAAATAAAAGCAGGGCGACTCGATCAGTCTGATCTGGCCAGTCGCATGGAAGGACTAGTGGCCGCGATGGCGAGGCTCGAAAAGAAGGATGTGGAGTTGACCGCTCTACAAGTGGCAGAGAGCCGCTATCCAGAAATCGAATTGGGAAATCCAATATTGTCCGATCAGCTGCTGATCAATGTCTTGGTGCAAGGAATAGTAGATGAATCGGATATTTCCCGATCATTGGCGCACAGCCCGTTCTTTGTTCGGCCTGAGGATGAGCCCGCTTGGCGTACTATTTGGTTCGGTTTGGAGAGGACTGAGGAGCAGTTTAGTCGCGCCGTTTCCGAACTCGAAAAACAATTCTTGGAAAGAGTGTTTTCCATTACGGGCCTGATTCTCCATGTAATGGGAATCCGCCTTTGGCTTTCTGATCTTGGCGTTCTGAAAAAAACTCGCCCGGAAGTGGTTCAAGAAGGTAGGAAATATATTGATGACCTACGTGCAAGCGGGAGACTCGAGCCTGTTCCTGTTAGCCGATCAGACGATTTTCGGCATAGCGCGTATGACGGATTGGGTATTCAGGAAGCTTCGACAGCCGACTACAAAGAGCTATTCAATTATCTGAAGGTTGCGCGTCACCGTGCCACTGAAGATCGCTTCCCAAGTCAGAGTGTTGAGCTGCTGAAGGAAATGGAAATTGACCCCTATCTTTTTCTGCGACGGCTATGCGTGACCAATTCTGAAGACAATATTTATTGTCGAGTGCCGATTTTGGCGGCGATCGACCCGGAAGTCTTTGTCGATAGAATGTTGGCCCAAAGTCCGAGCCATCAGCGCACGATAATGTCAGCATTTACCCAGCGGTACGATCACGGTCAATTGGAACGTGATTTGCCAACTGAGAAGCCATGGTTAGCATCCATCCGTGAAAAGCTGCTCGCGCGAACCGCGTCTATGTCAGCAATAGGAAGGTTCAGAACACAGAAACTCATTGAATGGCATGTCTCGCCGTTTCTTGATTCGGAAGTGACGGAATGACCGGGAAAGTTATGGGTCGGGTGCTGGCGATATGTGTAGCCTTGCTGTTGCCTGCTGCATGTTCTGTTAGTCCAGACAGGGCACAGTCCGGGGACGCAGCAATAGATCGGTCTGCGAACGATTCATCGGAAATGAAGGCGAAGCTAGCTCTCGTTCAAAGGAGATTAGACGCGCTGCAGGCGCGCGTCTCAATACTTGAAAAATTGCGGCCCGGGATCCGAGCAGACCAGACAGAGATCATGTGGCGCACGGTAACCGTAACGGTTTCCGGTACCGTCAGGAGCGTGTCGGCTCCGCAACCCCTATCGTCATACTCATCAAGTGATGTCTGTGCAGCTGCAGTGAAGGCCCACGTCTTGCCGCAACGCATCCACTCCAATGATTTGATGACTTCGGTCGTTGAATATCCGGACAGACTGGAGGGCACGCATTATCAGTGCCTTCCCGTGGGCGTTGAGCCTCGCTAATGCGATGCCTGTGAATAATTAAGGCATGGACATTTTTACGGGCCCTCATCGTTTTTCTCGTCCCTCTGTTTCTGTTGTCGTTTTTCTTCAGGAATAAGCCGAGTTCAGCATTCGGTCCAACAGTTTGCTCGAAATGCGGCGTGGAACTGCGCGGCTGGAAGAGTTCTGGCCGGAAGCAAGTTTGGCATCGGGATGATGGGAACAACGCGTATTTATTTCTGTGCCCGATGTAAGGACAAATAAGAATCGTTGTAAGCGATACACTAAGCGTTAGCCTTTGGGGAAGCTAGATGCAAACAGAATTAATCAACGGATTGTTCGCACTAGGGGGCGCCCTAATCGGCGTTGCGGGGACGTGGCTCGTGACAAAGAGCGCACGAGAGGTCCGCAAGCTCACCATCCTTCAGTCCCCGACTATCGCGCTTTTGGACGTTGCTGTCCCTGTGCGATCCGATGTGCAGATATTGTTTAAAGGTCAGCCCATCAACGCTTTATCAATTGGCGAAATTGCCGTTGTGAATACGGGAACGGCGCCAATCGAGTCCGTGCAGCTCTCTATCACGCCAAAGGACGGCTCACCAATAGCTGACATCAGCCAACCGCGTACAAATTTCGAAGAACCAGGGGCAAGCACCTCAATTACGGAGGATTCGGGAGCTTATCGGGTACTCATTCCGTATCTGAATCCGCGTGACCGCGTAACCGTCGAATATCGAGTAGTAGGCGGTCGAGAAGCCCCAACAGCAGCAACACGCATCATGGGCGTTGAAGTTCAGCTAAAGAAAGAGACCATCTCTTGGCTACCCGGTATCTATGCAGATCGCATGGCTGAGTTTGTTACGACAATGCCCATTTATGGACATGTATTCAAAAGAATAAAGCCATTTAGCCTGTACATTAAATGGAAGCGAGAGCGTGATGATCTCATCAATCAAAAAAAATAGAAGCTCTGTCGCAACTGGCTAACTAACCGTCCAAGCGGACTCGCAAAAAGCCCGCACGCCGCTTAACTCAAGCGTTGGTTGTATGCCGCTTCTGGCCGATAGCGGACGTTATGGCCGTCAGCGAATCGGCCGATAATGGACAGCGGTTTTAGGTTGCAATTTCCGGCTCGGCCTTCGCAATCAGGGTGCGGAGCTGCAGCAATTCTTCTTCGGTCATGCCCGATAATTTGGTCGTGTCAAATACACGGAATAGGTCTTCGCCGCTGGCGCCCGTCAGTTCCTTGGGTATCAGTTTGCCCACCAGCGTCATGAAGGCCGCAGGGTTCCGATGCGCCTGTTGAACGAGATAGTCCTGACCGCCGGCGTCATCCAGCGCGCCAAAGATCATTCCACGCACGTCAGCAGTGATCTTGTTCGGGACACCTTTCCTGCGGCCTTTGCCGGCATTGCCGCGATTGGTGGCCCTATCGGAGCCTACTTTGCGCTTAGTCATTGCGGTTCACCTTGTGCGTGTTGTCGAAAATTGCCGCCATAAGCTTCGCGCCTTTCAAGCCTTCAATCGATTGCGATGCGTTGTGTACCGATGGAATGCAGCGCACGAATACAACACCACCCCTTGGTAGAGTCTTAGAGGTGCCCGGTGGTCGGGGCAGTGAGCGGCCTTCATTTCGTCTTATGGCCCCGATGGTCGGGGCAGCGTGGCGATTTATTCAACACCACTTCCCCAATGGTCGGGGTGGCGTGCCCCGATAGTGGGGGTGGCGTTTTGTTTTCAATCATGCCGCCATCGCCATCGCCTTCGGCGTCTGCTTTCCACTTGCCCGATGCAACGTGCGTCGAGGCCACGTCGAGCCGCGTCTTACATGCGTCAATCGGCATCCACGTGAAGGCGTACAAGTTCGGCCCGTGCAATCCGCCTTGCCGTGTCAGCTCGATCATTCCGAAGTGCTGTAGCTCCACCAGTGCGCGTTGCAGCGTATCTTTTGACTTCCAGCCGCGATGCTTCATCCATGACCACGGCGCGGCAAGGTTGCCGTTGTTGTGGCCGTTGTAGCGAGCACCGATTTCCAAAATCAATGCCTTGGACTTCGTGGACAGCGAGCGGAAGCTTGAACTATCTAGCACGACGGATGGAACGCGCAGGAAGCTGCCCAATTCCTTTCGTCCCTTGGCCTTCATGAGGGTGCGGGGCATCGGTCACGCCATCCTTTCCGCGACATGCAGCGCGCAGCCAGTGTTACCCGCCACCCCAGTAGCGCCCCTGTCGCGTTGTGTCCGGGATGGTGCGAAAACAGGGCCATCTGCGACCCTGCTGGCGATGTTTTCGCGCAGGAGTCGGATCGCATCATCGTGTTGAAGCGATGCGAAACCGTCGGGCAGGTGGTCGGGTTCGCGCACTGCGATCCACCAGGGCACGCTGCGCGGCAGCGGACGGAATCGCCACAGCGGGCAGTTGGAGCAATGGCAGGTTGCGACCTGTTCGCGCCACGTCCCCGATGCGTGCGGATCATGGATGCACTCGCGGCACTTGGCGGCGATTGCTTGGCCGCGCGTCATGACGATTCCCCGTGCGCGCTTTTTTCTGTGCCAGAAAACTCGGCGGACAAGGACAGGAATTGCGCAGCAGCATTGATGCAGCCGCAGGCGTCCATGATGCCGAGTGCAGGATCGTCTGTTAGCGATGCAAGCGCATCGCATCCCTTCAACCCGAACATGACACCCAACCGCAATAGCGCATTCGCCGATGCCGCTGTATGCTCGAATCCGCCAGCGCCTTGAACAGCACTCGCATCTGCCCCCTGAATCCCGTTGGCCTCCAAGCTCGCCGGGATCAGGGGGTTTTCATTGGGCCGGATCATGCTGCCGCCTTCGGCGCAGTCGCCTCGATCAGTGCGCGGATATCTTCAACACGCCACGCGGTAATGCGGTTGCCTAGTGCGCGAGTGGGTTGCGGATAGCGACCAGAGCGAACACCAGCCCACCATGTAGACCGGGAAACAGGTATCAAGAGAAGGACTTGGGGGAGCCGTAAAAAGCCCGTGTCGGGCAATGTAAAGTTGTCGAAACGCATGGTGACCGCCTTTGTTGGCCGTTACTGGCCGGCGGTTCCTAATAGGTTGTGCCCAAATAATTCCTGTCAAGCACTGGGCTTCGATTTCTCTCCAAACCGAATCTTGGACAACCCGGATGGTTTCCGCGGTATGCGTGGGCGAGGGCCAAACCGGAAGGCTATCTCGTCTCCATGCTGGGACGTAAGCAAGGCTTCGTTCGCATCCTCGGGCTGAAATTCAGCCAGTATTCTCGCAGCTAGGCTTGCTGACATGCATGCGCCGGGGAATTTTCGATTGTGCTCTGCAACTACAAATTGTCTCGCTTCGCGCACGGTCTTACCGTCGCGTCTCGCCTTGTTGAAATCCTCAAGCACGATTAATGCGCGAACCAGCTCCGAACCATCTCGGATAATCTGCCCGTCCTTATCCCGATCCGATTTTGGACGACCACGCCTGTTAGATTTTTTTTTCACAGAGGAACCTCATGCCCTGTAGATCTGCTACCCCGCACAACGAATTGCGATCGGTTAGTCAGTCATCCGGCCTTGCGCGTAAGCGGCACGACTTTGCCACCAATCTTCAACGAATCTAAGTAATCGCTCCACTGTTGCATCATCGCGCGCCGCTCGGGCAGGTGCATTGTCCGATTGTAGGCGCGGCCGTTTGGGTCGCGGACGGCGTGCGCCAATTGATGCTCGATGTAGTCGGGACGGATGTGAAGAACTTCATCGAGAATTGTGCGCGCCATCGCGCGAAATCCGTGCCCGCTCATTTCTTCCTTTGCGTAATCCATTCGACGCAGCGCAGCAAGTACGGCGTTATCGCTCATAGGACGTTTTGGACTTCTTGCGCCTGGAAAAACGTAACGTCCTTTGCCGGTGACTTTCTGCAGCTCCTTTAGTATGGACACAGACTGTGAACTCAGCGGTACAAGGTGAGATTCGCGCATTTTCATGCGTGACGCGGGGATGCTCCAGAGTGCATCTTCAAGGTCGATCTCCGCCCATTCGGCTTGACGCAGCTCGCCCGGTCGGACAAAAAGCATTGGGGCGAGGCGCAAGGCTGACTTGGTAACCAACGAGCCTTCATAGGCATCGATGGCCCGTAACAGCGCGCCGACTTCCTTTGGCTCTGTAATTGCTGCTCGATGGGTGGCCTTGCTTGGTGCCAGCGCACCACGAAGGTCAGCAGATGGATCGCGAAGCAGGCGCCCCGTAGCAATTGCAAAACGAAAAATCTGCCCGAAATTCTGCAGAATTCTATGAGCCGACTCCACAGCTCCGCGACCTTCCACACGCTGCAGGCAAGACAGCAGTTCGGGCGCAGTTAGCTCTTCGATTGGCCGGCTTCCCAGCCACGGGTAAACGTTCTTTTTTAGCCTTACCTTGATCTTGTCGCTATGCGATTTTGCCCATGTGTCGGATTGCTTGACGATCCATTCCTGCGCGATAACTTCTAGCGTATTGGCTGCACGATTCGCGCCTGCAATCTTTTCGGCCTTTCGGTGCTGACTCGGGTCAATCCCGGCTGCTAATAGTTTGCGCGCCTGCTCACGTTTCACGCGTGCATCTGCGAGACTGGTGTCTGGATATGTTCCGAGGCTAAGCAGCTTCTCTTTTCCGCTGCGTCGATACTTGAAGCGCCACCAACGCGAGCCATTTGGGTTGAGCAAAAGATAGAGGCCGCTACCGTCCGGCAGCTTGCGCGGCTTTTCGCCGGGTTTCGCATTGCGAATCGACAGATCGGACAAAGGCATGGGGTAACTCCCAAAGGGA
>Ga0193718_1000353_pt1 | contig 10668 bp, 11 predicted proteins | sample U2a1metaG_FD_144918 | JGI IMG/M metagenome (GOLD analysis project Ga0193718, IMG submission 144918) | Soil microbial communities from a riparian zone of the East river system, Colorado, United States - U2a1 | ecosystem: Environmental > Terrestrial > Soil > Riparian zone | place: USA: East River... | reverse complement strand
TGGCGGTTGTTCACTCCCATCTTCATTCACTACGGACCGCTGCACCTCATTTTCAACATGATGTGGTTCTATCAACTCGGCTCCATGATTGAAGCGCGGCAAAACTCACTTTTTCTGCTGGCGTTCATTGCGGTCTCGGCCGCGCTGTCGAATCTCGCCCAATACTATTATCACGGACCCGGATTTGGCGGCATGTCCGGCATTGTCTATGCCTTGGCGGGTTACATTTGGATTCGCGGCAGGTATAATCGTGCTTCCGGGTTATTTCTTTCCAGACAGAATGTGACGGGCCTGCTGATCTGGTTGGTGGTTTGTTTCACCGGCAGGGTCGGACCAATCGCCAATGCCGCCCATCTGGTGGGATTGCTAACGGGAATGGCCTGGGGAAGAGCTGCCGCTTACCTCGCGATGAGACACCCGGAGTGAGCTTCGGCTTCAGTGAGCGCTTTTGCTCTTCGCTACCGTAGCGCGCGTATTCATCTGCATCGTCTCGTGCCAGAGATTCAGCGACGTGTGCAGTTTATCGATCCACGGCAGGACCCGCGCTTCCAAAACATCGGAGAGGGCTGTCGCGCCATCCCATTCACAGGCGTTGTTCACGTCCTGAATCACGGCGCCCAATTGTTCGAGCTGCCATTTGCGCAATTGGGTCAATGACGCCTGGCCTTCGGTGACGACGTAAACATTCTCCGGCAAAAGGCTCAACGTTAACAGCGGCTCCTTCAGCGCGAGCGACAGACCCCACCACAATTCGAGCGCCTGCTTGCGCTCGTTGATCAACACCACGCCCACGGCGGATTGCACGCGGTCGCGAAGAGAAAGAGTTTGCGCCAGCGCGGCCTTGATGAGTTGCGAAGGCACATCGCTCAGCCCCATCGTTTCCGCCTCAACGCTCGCGAACGATTTGGCATCGTCCGGCGGCTGGGTCAGGTTGATGGGAGCGCCGTCCACGGCGAGCGAACAAAGAATGCGTTGCTGGTGAAGCGCCACTGATTCCAGATAGGAGCAAATGCCGCCGAGCGTCCGCCGCTCCGCAGGAATTTCCAAGGTAAGCCCGTCCAGTTTTACTTCCACCGCGTTTTGAGGAACCGAATCAAATGTCATACGAATGCGCCCTATCGCACGAAATGTACCTCCAAAACCAATGTCCGAAATTGTACGTAAATCTTTGATTCAAATGTACGTAACTCGCCCAGCCCCCAAATTGCCTGCCACTACAGAATGTGGTCATCCCCATCGCTCACACTATTGAAAATCGCGCCTCAAAAAACCCTTGTCCCGATAGGGTACACCCATGTCTCAGGCGGACGAAGTCAGTTCAGGGACAAATCTTCGGGCATCTGGGCAAGAAGTTTGTATTTGGGTCCCATTGATTTAAGGACCTTTTGCCAGAGGACAGCCGGGTCCGTATCGAGCACCAATTCGAGCGACGCCGGATAAGTGAGCCACGCTTTGCGCTCCATCTCCCCCTCCAATTGGCCCGGTCCCCAACCCGCGTAGCCGGCAAACATCTTGACCTTGCGCGTGCCGGAAAATGACTCGGCAATTTCGGTCAAGGTCTCGAGCGAATGTCCGAGGGCGAGGTTCGGAATCACATTCGCATCCGGAATGAAACCGTCTGAATGCAGGAAGCTCAAGGCGCCGGTTTGCACCGGGCCGCCGACGTAGAGGGGAAATTCCTTGAGCGGTTCGGGCAGGTCGGCCACGACCATCTCGCCGATCTTGCTGCCGGAACTCCGGTTGAGTACCAGGCCGAAAGCGCCTTCGGCATTGTGCTCGCAGATGAGGACGACGGTGCGTTGGAAAAACGAGCCGCGCAACTGCCCGCTGTCCAACAGCAATTGGCCTTTCAGAAATTTTTCCGGGTCACTCACGCTCACCCGAATCTGCACCACTTTTTGCAATCTGGCAAAAGTTAAAAGGCGGGATGCGCGGCGCGGATGCACAGTCCCTAGCAATGCGCTGGATTGTAGCTGCGATCCGACGGGTCAAAAGCTCCAACATCCAACGTCCAGAGAAGCCCCAAGGACCAAGCTCCAACTCTCTGCACGCAGGTTGGTGATTGATGTTTGAGATTTCTCTGGAGCTTGGTGCTTGGATGTTGGTTGTTGCGCCGCTGAGCGGCGCGGACGGGCTCAGGCGCGCCGCCCCTACCAAGACGCGGGACCGCGGCTACGGCGAAGCCTAGCCGCAGCGCGGGGTGTTGCAACGAAAGCGTCGGAATATTTTAATGCGCTTGCACATGCAATGCTGCTGCGGCTGGCCTGCGACACAGCCGCGGTCCGTAAGAGGCAGCGGGCGGGATGGGAGTGCCCTTTGCGCAATTTGCGCGCAACGTTGCGCCGCTGAACGCGGCGCGGACAGCGTAGCACGCTGTCCCTACCAGTTGCGGACGGCGCAGGCGCGCCATTCCTATCAAAACAAAAAGGCGCGGAAACTTTTCCGCGCCTTTTGAACTGTTAAAACTTCGAATTACAACGCCTTGACCGCTTTCACGATCGCGGCTGAATCAATTCCGTATTTGGCCACGAGTTCTTCCGGCTTGCCGGAGTGCGGCAATTCGCGCACGGCGAGCTTAGTCACTTTGATGCCGTCCACGCTCAACTCACCCGCGACTGCGTCGCCCAGGCCGCCTTCGGCGTAATGGTCTTCGACGGTGATGACGGTGTTGCCGGTTTTCTTCGCCGCAGCGAGGATGACGTCCTTGCCGAGCGGCTTGATGCTGTAAGCGTCAATCACGGTGATGCCAATGCCCTCGGCTTTCAGAATATCCGCGGCTTTCAAGGCTTCATAAAGCGTGATGCCGGCGCCGACGACGGTCACTTTGTCGCCCGCGTTTTGACGCACGACTTTCGCGCCGCCAATCGGGAACTGCTCATCGTTGCCGTAAATAATCGGCGTCTTAGGGCGCGATGTGCGCAGGAAGTGAATTCCGTGATCCTTCGCCATTTCTTCCATCAGTTTTTCCGTGGCCACGGCGTCCGCTGGATACAACACCTTGCTGCCCGCAATCGCGCGCATCAGTGCAATATCTTCCAACGCCATCTGGGATGGACCATCTTCGCCGATGCTCACGCCCACGTGCGAGCCCACGAGATTGATGTTCGCCATCGAAATGCCCGCCACGCGAATCTGGTCCGCGGCGCGAGTGAAGAACGTCGCGAAGGTGGACGCAAACGGCACCTTGCCGCGCGTGCTGAATCCCGTCGCCACGCCCACGAGATTTTGTTCCGCAATGAAACATTCCACGAAGCGCTCGGGGAATTTTTTGAAAAATTTGTCCGAGTAAGTCGAGTTCTTCGTATCGCCGTCCAACGCGACAATGCGCGGATCCGCCCCACCCATGCGCGCGAGCGCGGTGCCAAAGGCTTCGCGGGTGGCAACGGTATCGCCGAGCTTATAGGTCAACGGCGGGTAGCTCGCCGGCACAGCATTATTCGGGGCCGGCAATTGGGTAGGTGCCGGAATCTGAACGTCGATGCCGGTTTTCGCCCGCGGCTGAAGTTCTGCAATCGCGCGTGCCGCTTCTTCCTTATTCAAAGTCTTGCCGTGCCAGCCTTCCTTGTCCTGGATGAACGAGATGCCCGCGCCTTTCAGCGTCTTGGCCAAAATCACCAGCGGTTGTTCGCCCAGGCCGACCGCGGCGAGCACTTCCAGAATTTCGTCCATGTCGTGCCCGTCAATTTCCTCCACGCGCCAGCCGAACGCCGCAAAGCGCCGGGCGTAAACATCCAGGTTATGGCCGAAGGCGGTTTCCTGGCTCTGACCGAGGCGGTTCACATCGACGATCGCCACGAGATTGTTCAGCTTGTTAATGCCGGCCAGTGAGGCTGCTTCCCAAACCGCGCCTTCCGCGACTTCGCCGTCGCCCATCAGCACGTAGGTTTTATAATCGAGCATGTCGAGTTTGGCGCAGAGCGCCACGCCCACACCCACGCCCAGGCCTTGTCCGAGCGAGCCGGTCGCCACGTCCGCAAACGACAGGCGCGGGGTGGGATGACCTTCGAGATCGCTGCCGAGCGTGCGCAATTTCAACAGGTCGCCCATCGGAAACAGGCCGGTCTCCGCCCAGGCCGCATACAACAGCGGGGCGGCGTGGCCTTTGGAAAGTATGAAACGGTCGTTGTTGTAATAGTGAGGATCCTTCGGGTTATAATGCATGTGCCCGAAGAACAGCGCCGCGACCACATCGGCCGCCGAGCAGCATGAAGTCGGATGCCCGCTGCCCGCCGCCGTCGTCTCCTCGATGGAATGAATCCGCAACTGATTCGCGATTCCCTGCAATTTCTCAATATCAATGTCGTTCATGAATCCGCAAACTGTATTCAGGAAGTGATAAAAGGAAAGTAGAAAGAAGGGGCAATTAAGGGGAGAAACGGCAGGGGCACGAACTTAAGAATGGACCGCGGCTGTGTCGAAGACCAGCCGCAACGGCGAGCCAATGTCCGAGCAGGCTGAATTATTCCACGCGCAGCTCACAGACCAAACGCTGCGGCTAGGCTCCGCCATAGCCGCGGTCCGCTACAGCTTAAGCGCCTGTCGCACGGCGGAAAGAAACTCATGCTCCGCGGGCACGACCGAGTTGTCGCTGTTCACCTGCTGCTCGATCAATTGATACACACCGCGGCATTGCTCGGGGTCTTTGAAGGATTGGGCCAACTGAACCGCCTGCGACCGCCCCATTTGCGGATTTTGCGAATGCTCCCGCAAACGCGTGATGGATTCGTCCAGCACACGATCCCGATCGTATTCCGTGTCAAATCCCATCGAGGTCAGCAGGCGCTCCAACCGCGCATCCTCGGCCAAATCCAAATGCCCATCGGCATACATCGCGAGGATTAACAAATCGAGTAACGCCTTCCGTTGCTGGTCCGTGAGTCGAGTAATTTCCATAATTCTTTCCAATGAATTGTGACGATAACCCCAGCTTAATACTTCGGCACGTTGTGATCAATTTCATCCGACCACGCCGAAATGCCGCCTTTGACGTTTTTCAAATATTTGAATCCCTGCTGCCGCAGAAACTGCAGCGCCCTCATCGAGCGCCCGCCGTGGTGGCAATGAAGATAATACTGCTGGTTCGGGTCAAGCTCAGTAAAGCGCGCCTGGAGCTGGCCCAACGGCAGCAATTGCGCGCCCTCGACGTGGGCGATCTCGTATTCGTCCGGTTCGCGCACATCAATGACCTTGATGCCGGACTTCGGGTCGTCCAACGCGCGTTTCATATCTTGCACCGTCACTTCATCGGGATTCATAGCAGATGTCTCCGGCTCGGCAGTTATGCCGCAAAACATTTCATAGTCAATTAATTCCGTAATCGTCGGGTGCTCACCGCAAACGGGACATTGCGGATCGCGACGCAGTTTGAGTTCGCGAAACTTCATCTCAAGCGCATTGAATAGCAACAGGCGGCCAACGAGCGATTCGCCTTTGCCGAGGGCGAGCTTGATGATTTCCGTCGCCTGGATGCATCCAATAATTCCCGGCAACACGCCTAACACCCCGCCCTCCGCGCAACTCGGCACCATGCCCGGCGGCGGCGGTTCGGGATACAGACAACGATAACACGGCCCGCCCAGTTCCGGGGCGAACACGCTCGCCTGTCCTTCAAAGCGAAAAATCGAGCCGTACACGTTCGGCTTTTTCAACAGCACGCACGCGTCGTTGGTCAGATACCGCGTGGGAAAATTATCTGTGCCGTCCACCACGATGTCGTAGGGTCGGATGATGTCGAGAGCGTTTGCGCTGCTGAGGCGGGTGTTATGGAGGACGACTTCGACGTGCGGATTGAGGGCGTTGATGGTTTCCTTCGCGGATTCCGCTTTGGGCCGGCCCACATCGGCATCGGTGTGGAGAATTTGCCGTTGCAGATTGGAGTAATCCACCGTGTCGAAATCCACAATCCCGATTTTCCCGATGCCGGCCGCCGCGATGTACATTGCGATCGGAGAGCCGAGCCCGCCCGCGCCGATACAGAGCACACTGGTCGAGCGCAGCTTCTTTTGACCCGCCATGCCGACTTCCGGCAAAATCAAATGCCGGGAGTAGCGGCGGATTTCGTCATTGTTTAAGTCCATAAATCGGTCAAAGGGAGATTAGTGTAGTCGCACGTAGATACAATTCAAGAAGGGCCGCGCTTCGTAGCAGCCGACGTGAGGAGGCTCCATATTTTCCAGAAATGAAGTTAGAGCCTCCTTACGTCGGCTGCTACGATTCTACTCCCCGCTCTCGCGTAATTGCACTCTGCCATCCTCATTCATCCGCAACACGCTCACTGTGGTTCTGCCCACGGCCGTTCGCCCAGCGATTTCACCATCGCGTTTGATGAAGTGATCTTCCCAGTCGTCCAACCGTGGATGATATAGGCGGGTGATTTTTCCATTTCGCGGATCGATGCCGGAGAGATTTATCCCTTTAGACAAATTGCAATGATGGCAGGCGAGCGCCAGGTTGTTCGACACATCCTTGCCGCCATGCCGCCGGGGAATTATATGTTCGATGTGAAATGAGAGCGGCTCCTGGTCCTGCCGTATCTGGCAATACTCGCAGCGGTTTTTCGCGCGTCGCCGGACCAATTGACGCAGCCGGTCGTCCATCAAGCGGCCTTCGCTCGCGCGAGCGCTTTGCGGGCCTTGGCCTGGAGAATGCCGATGAGCGTGCCGGCCTGGACATACTCTTCATATTCGGCGCGTTCGGAAGGCGTCAGTTTCCCTTCGCCACATTTTTCCGCCAGCTTGTCCACGCGCGCCTGCATGCGCTTGCCAACCCGAAAATCGGCCAGCGCCCGGGCGGTTTCCGGTCCAAAACTGCGGCTGACCGGTTCGAGCATTTCCTCGAGAACCTCGCCGCCGTTTGCATGTCCGTTTCGCATGGGAACAATATAAATAGATTGTCGCGAAAGGCAACTCGTCCTGGAAGGAGCACGGCTATGGCAAAGCCTAGCCGCAGCACGGCATCCGCGAATAACGCCCGAAAAATTCCAGGGTGCGCCGACATCATTTCCTGCTGCGGCTGGTCTTCGACACAGCCGCGCTCCTTTTCACGGGAGCCGAGTGCGATTAAAAGTGGGTGAGATTCTCTAGTTGGTGAGTGCTTTCGAAAGCGGATGATTCTCCCCTGAGCCCCGAGTGCCCCCTCACCCCAGCCCTCTCCCCCGATGGGGGCGAGGGAGACGGAAGTCCCGGATCCTATCATGGTTCAGGGATTCAATGCGCGAATTTTATTTGGGGGGGGGAATTCTCACCCACTTTCAATCGCACCCCCGAGAGCCTCCAGCCTTCTTCAGGCTTGGCTCCCGCCGGGTGAAGCTTAAACTGGAGTCGAATGGATTTATCAAATTGTAAAAACGCGGCGGCGCGATTGAAAAAAACTTCCAGCCTGCGCCCTACCCTCGCCATTGTCCTCGGCAGCGGATTTCATCACGTTCTTACCGCCTTGCGCGTGGAGAAAAAAATTCCTTACGCGAAAATTCCCGGCTTTCCCAAACCGACCGTCAGCGGCCATGCGGGGGAATTGTATTTCGGCACGCTCGGCGGCACGCCAGTTATCGTGCTGAGCGGCCGCGCGCATTTTTACGAGGGGCACCCGATGGAACGCGTCACCTTCGCCGTGCGCACGCTGGCGGCTTACGGCATTCGCGATCTGTTGCTGACCAACGCCGCGGGCGGCCTGAATAAAAACTTCCGCGCCGGCGATTTCATGATGCTCACGGATCATATCAACCTAATGGGCGCCAATCCATTGCGCGGCGAGGCGATTCCCGGCCTGCCCCGGTTCGTGGATTTAACCAGGACCTACGATGCCGCCCTCAGCAAACTTTTGCGCGCAGCGGGGAACGAGTGTAGGGTCAAACTGCAAGCTGGTGTCTATCTGGCGGTTTCGGGGCCCAGTTACGAGACACCGGCGGAGATTCGGGCGTTTGCCCGGCTGGGCGCGGACGCAGTCGGGATGAGCACGGTGCCGGAAGCGATTGTGGCGCGGCAATGCGGCGTAAATGTGGCCGCAGTTTCCTGCATCACCAATCTGGCCGCCGGCATCAGCAAGGAAAATTTGTCGCATGCGGAAGTCTTGGAAACGGCCGAACGGGTGAAAACTTACGCCGCGGCGTTATTGAAAAATTTTGCGAAACTTTATGGCCGGAAAAAATAATGCAACCATCTCGGCGCAAAAGCTGGCCCGGCTGATTCATGCGGCGGCAAAAGCGCGGGAACGCGCCGTGGCCCCTTATTCGCAATTCCGGGTGGGCGCCGCGCTGCTCACCAAATCCGGCCAGGTCATCACCGGCGCCAACGTGGAAAGCGCCAGCTACGGCCTGACTTGCTGCGCCGAACGCGTGGCGTTATTCAGCGCGCTGACCAGCGGGAAAAGGGATTTTACGGCCGTCGCGGTGGTGGCTCGGGCATCGGGCGGGCCCATGCCGTGCGGCGCCTGCCGCCAATTGCTGGCCGAATATGCCTCGGACGCTAAAGTTTTTGTCGCGGACAGCCGAAGATTGAAGGCGGTGAAGCAATTTTCCGTGCGCGAACTATTGCCCGGGGCGTTCCTGGATTTTCGCCCGGCCTGATTTCCGGTCGTTGCAACCGCTCGCAAACGGGGTGAATCTATGTTAGGAGTTGGGGCTTTGGCTCGAAGTAAGCTTGTATTCGGTTTGGAATTCCGCGTTTACGCGGCCCCGGGCTCGGACCGCCTGAAGGCGGAACTCCACACGGGAACGAGGCGGATCGGCCTTGCGCCGCTAAATTTCATTTGAGATTCATGGGTGAGATTGTAAGCTGCGATTCTGGAAAGTTTTGATGAAGTCTGAAGTTGCTCTTGGTTTGGAAAACGCCGGCTGGCCTGTGCTTTTGGTCAACAGCTCCGGCGCAATCCTGCGTGCCAACCCGGCGGCAGTCGAAGCCTTCGGTTCCACCCTCGAAGGCGAAATGCCGCTTTCCGCCATTTGGGCATCGGAAAACGGCCCCATGGCCGAGCAGTTCATCTTGCAATGGGACAACTCGCCCACCCCTCCCGGCCCGCTTAAGTTTTGCGCCAAGGACGGCGCCGTCCGCTCCTTTTTGACTTCCATCTGTCCGCTGACGGACGGCCCGGAAAAATTATTCATCCTGCAATTGCTCCCGCACACTCCCGCGCCGGCGGTGAAGAATGCGAAAGACCCTTCCGCCGAGAGCCTCGCCCAGAAACAAAAGCTCGACTGCGCCCTCCAACTGGCGCGGACCGTCTCGCTCGATTTTAACAACGCCCTCACCAGCATTCTCGGCCATACCTCGCTCCTGCTGACCAAGTCCGAAGCAAACAACCCCTGGCGGCGCTCCCTGATGGAAATTGAAAAATCCGCCGCGCGCGCTGCGGAAATCGCGAACGACCTTGGCACCTTCAGCCGCCCCGAAAAGGATCAACGCGCCCAGTCAGCCCGCAACCTGAATTCGATTCTCCAGCGTGCCGTCGAACTTTTCGAGAATGCCGAGGGCAAGAAAATATCGTGGACATCCCAGCTCGAACGCCGCCCCTTCGCCACGAAATTTGACGAGGCCAAAATCCAGCAGGCGTTTGTAAAGGTTCTGGAGAACGCCGTCCAGGCAGTAAATGAAAACCCGCAGATCACCGTGCAGTCGCGCAACGTCGAACTCGCCGAGGCGTCCCAGGACCGTGATGTCCGCCTCGCGGCGGGCACGTATATCTGCGTTGAAATCACCGACAACGGCCCGGGGATTGCGCCGGAGATTCTGCCCCGGATATTCGAGCCGTTTTTCACCACCAAGGGCGGCAAACATCGCGGCCTCGGTCTCGCCTGGGTTTACGGCATTGTCACGAACCATGGCGGCGGAGTGGCCGTTTCCAGCCAACCCGGCGCCGGAACCTCCGTGCGCGTCTATCTGCCGGCTGAAAAACGAGTCGTTCAGGATAATCGGTTCAGTCTGGATAATCTGAACGGCACCCAAACCATTCTGATGGTGGATGACGAGGATTTAATGCTGACGATGGGGCAAACGGTGCTATCCACCTATGGTTACCAGGTGCTGACGGCGAACAGCGGCCAGAAGGCCCTGGATATCATTTCCCAAGGCGATAAGAACATCGATCTGGTCATCACGGATTTGGTGATGCCGGCCATGAGCGGCCGCGAGCTGGTCGAGCTTCTTCGAAAATTGTCCCCGAATATTCGCGTCCTCTGCACGAGCGGATACGTTCCGGCGCCCGCCCAAATCGACGACTCCGCTTACCTCCAGAAGCCTTTCACCAGCCAGGAATTGCTGCACAAAGTCAAACAAGTGCTCACGACCTCCGGGTCAACACCTGTTGACTGAACTGCTTTATTTGCGTATTCAATGATTAGATGCAAATAGAAAGTCTCAAAGTCTTTTGCGACCTCGCCGAAACTGAAAGCTTCACCAAGGCCGCACAGATCAACAGTGTTACGCAGTCCGCTGTCAGCCAGCAAATCAGCTCCCTGGAACGGCAATTCAAGTCGCTTCTCATTGAACGCAGCAAGAAAAAATTCCGCCTCACCCGCGAAGGCCAGTTGCTTTACGATTTCAGCAAACAGATCATCCAGACCTACGACGCCCTGCACAGCAAACTGCAGGAGGTCAAGGACATCATTTCGGGAACCATTCGCGTCGCCACGATTTACAGCATCGGCCTGCACGATTTGCCGCCGTATATCAAACG
>Ga0193718_1000352_pt1 | contig 10686 bp, 6 predicted proteins | sample U2a1metaG_FD_144918 | JGI IMG/M metagenome (GOLD analysis project Ga0193718, IMG submission 144918) | Soil microbial communities from a riparian zone of the East river system, Colorado, United States - U2a1 | ecosystem: Environmental > Terrestrial > Soil > Riparian zone | place: USA: East River... | reverse complement strand
TCAAATTTTTAGACTGATTTCCTAGACTGTTAACTATTTTAAAATTTAGAAATATTAAAAAAAAAAAACAAATAGCTAAAATTTTATTTAGTTCTTCATTTAGTTCTAATTTTATGGAGTATTTTCTGTAATCTATATATGTTTTGATTATAAAAAAAACAAAACATAATAAATAAAAAATAAAAAAATTAGATCCTTAAACCCTTTAGGCTAAAAAAATAAAAAAATAAATATAGTTATAATAATTTTCTTATTAATTTAACCCTTTTCCCTTCTTCAACAAATTGTTATTTTTTTCAACAGTAGGGGTCTGTTTCTTCAAATGGTTGTTTTATAGTGAGTTCTAGTGAAAATGTTCCAAGTGGAAGCGATGAAATAGCTAAAAGTATAATCGGTTTTGATATTGATTTTTTAAATTTTCTGATACTATCATAAGTAAAATAGTGAATTATTTAAATTATATCTTTGAGCCAGTACAACATAATTTTACAATAGATGTCATGTCAAATCACGTTCAGAATTTAAGTATTTTATTATTTATTTTAACTATAATTATACTAATATTTTTTCTATCCTTTTTAATAAATATGACATTATTCGTATTTAGTAGCAGACTCTTGAAATATTTTACAAATAAATATATTCTTTTATCTAAACTTAAACAACAAAATTTTCGCATTGGAGATCCTTATTTTAAGTTGTTGAATAACTTATTTATTATATGTTCTTTTAACCGGATACATTACATAGCGAGTCATCCTGTCATTTATTCTAGTCCTGGAGGTGGAGGAGTGGCTGACCATTTTTAATCTTCCCGCATTCTAAGCATGGTAATAAAGTTAATACAGAATAAACTCTAAAACCCCTTTGCTAATTCAAACTTCCACCCGTTCTTTGTATCTGTTTTAATTACTCTCTCTTACTCACAGAATAATTGATCCCTAAACTATCAAAGGAAAACAGAGACAAAGGTTTATTAGAACAATTTTCCATTGGGCTATTGGAAGAGTGAAACAACGGAAATAAATCTAAATCTAAATCTAAAAATATAATATAACAAAAATGTAACCCCTCCTTAAGGATTAAAAAAAACAAAAACAACAACAAAAAAACAACAAAAAGGTAATACCTATAGCTATTGGTGCTATGTCAGTAGATAGTTTAATGAATAGTAACTTTGAGTCATATAAAGATAAGTTTATACAACAGGCTTTGAGTGAAGTAAAAACTCAATCAGAAGCCAAAGATTTTGCAATATTACAAGCAAACTATAAAACAACCTCTCTAAAAAATGAAATTAATGTACTTACAGAAAGATTAGATGTATGTAGTACCGACATGAGCAAATCTTTAAACCACATGAAAAATATAAAAACTCAACTTGCTGGTCCTGATTTAAGCCCCCAGATAAATCAACATTAAATCACAAATTAAAATACTACGAAGAAATGTATCATAAAGCTGAAAAAGAACAATTAGAATATACTAATGAATTGAAAAATTTAGGTTTATTTGAAAAACGAGATCCTATTGAATCTGATCCTCAGATTGTAAACTCTGATTTCTCAGAATTATATATGAAGTTTATAGATACAATAAAAGATTTTCTTAATGTTTTATCCTCTGAGCAGTTAGTTATTGTTTTTAATCTTTGCGGTTATACGATTTTAATTATGTTAATGACTAGTATTACAACAATTGTAATTGGACAAGATCTAATAAACTATTTTGAATTAGAGAGTAAGTATCCAAAGTTAGCCACGTATATTCATTTTCAATTAAAACTACGTAAGTATTATCTAATGTTTTATATTGCTTATTTTTATCTGATGTTTTTAATCTTAATTTGTGTTAATATATTCATGTTCTCTATCGACTTTATTTTTTATTTATGGATTTAATTTATTCATATTTTTTATTCTAATTAAATAAACTAAATTAAATTAAATTAGTAATATAAAACAAAAAATAACTAATTATAAATTAAGTATTTTATGCTTTAGTCGTAGCCCTTAAATACATTATAAAAATAATTCCTTGTATTTTATGTATTTGAGAGGGATTTTATTTATAGTATAAATAATATAGTAAATAAAATAACCCTTTTAAAATTTCTTTGTATTTTAGTTATTTGAGAGGGATTTAATAATAAATAAACAACCCTTTTATGATTCTTGCTACCAGCTACTTCTACTTTTAGCAATAAAAGTTACTATTAATAGTAATAGAACCAGCACAAGACAAAATTGTCAGGCGGGGAAAGTATGAACAAAAGTAAGACATAATGCATAAAGCAAGTAAGCAAGAAATAAATAAAGACAAAGACACAAACAAAGACAATAAATAATAACTACAATAATTTAATAAATAAATAACTATGTCCTGTTGTGAAACAATATACACAAGAGCCCCTAAGTGGGGGAGCGGAGTGTAATATTCTGGTGAGTAGTTTGTTAATGTTATATTCTTGTTATTGGTTTTTTTCTTTATTGTGTGTGTTCTGTTTGTTTGATTTTTTTTGTTTTTTGTAAATTTAGCAACGAGGTGTACTTTATTTGAGTATTATACTCAGATGTTGTGTTATTTATCTTTGATATGTTTTATTTAATATTATTTTAATTTAGTGAGGAGGGAAAGATAGACCCGTACTTTCGTTAGAACACTAAGGATATTAGGCCGTAGGAGCCGTAGGAGCCGTAGGAGTACTATTGTTATAAGTATATGTTCTCTGTAACGTTTACTAAGTATTCGTGTAGTAGGTGTCATAGTATAAATTATTATATTATCTTAGAATTATCTAAAGTAAGATAGAAAGTAAGATAGAAAATAAATTAATTAATCATTAAATAATACTACTTATCTTTATGTTGTGTATACAAGAGCACTCTAGAGGATTGAGAGCTCATCTTATATCTATATACATAATTTATCTATAAACAACTAAAAGAATTAATAAAGAAATATAGCAAAGACAACTAGTAAGTAATAAAGATAGTAAGATAGATAGACCGACAGAACTCTTTAAACAAGCACTAAATAAATTCAATAAATTAATTAAAATAATAAATAACTATGTACTGTTGTGAAACGATGTACACAAGAGTTGTTTCCTGTACAGGAGTGAGAGCTCACCAGATTCCTCCAGGACTATTAATATAGAAATAAAATTAATTCATAAATACAGACAGAAATAAAATAAAAATAATTAAAATAAATTAATACAGAACTAAGAGAAATAGAGAGAGAGGAGTAGATAAAATACTATAAATTATTGAGGTAGTTTTAGTTTTAGTTTTAATTTAAGGTTGTTTATGTTAGTTCATTTAGTGATGAGTCCTGCGGATCGTGTGTATGGAGCGAATAAATATAGAAGATTAATTTACTATTGTTGTATTCTATGTATTATTGTGTTCGATACTATCGTTTGCACCATGAGGTGGGACTATATGTAGATTTTTATTCTTGAATTATCAAATCAAATAAAGAAAGTAACTAGTCTTACGCCTTCAATCACTGGGTTCTAAGTTCGCTGTACTAGTACAAGATGCAGACTGAGAAGAGTTAGATAAGGTTTGTTGTTCCTTGGGTTCGCTTGGATTGGGTTTGTTTATACTTGGATTCGCATGTGGATTTGTTTGTGATCTACTAACTTTTTAAATTACCTATTGTCCCTATTGCCTTTATTTATGTGCTAGGTTTGTTGAAGTTCTAACAGCAGGGAACAGGGAAGTAAGGACTAAAATAAAATTACTAACAAACAAGGAGAGGATTTCTGGTTATGGTTTACTCGCTTGCTTGCTTGCTTGCTTGCTTGCTTGCTTGCGCACTCTAGTGAGAGGCTTCTCGGAGAGATAAGCTAGGAATTTAGGAGGAAGGGATGTAGTTTCGATAGTATCGTTGTATTATTATGATTATTCTATAACGAGTCGGTGAGTGGCGCAGTATGAGTAAAGATGTTATAAAGATAGCAAAAGTATTAATTTTATATTAAGGGAGGAGTTCTTTGATAAATATTTATTATACTACCTGTAGTGAGAGAGTATTCGGAGATTGAGAGCGAACTAGGACAAATATATAAGTAAGATCTAACATAAACATATGTTTCTGCTCTTATTAGCAGGAAAATTAAGCGGAAGTAATAGTCTATATTCACTCGATTGTAATCAAATAAATACAGAACGTAAGTTAGGTAGTCCATACTAAAGAGGAGTACGAAAACTAACTACACTATATTACAATATTACTAAAGAAAATAATTAGTCTTTACAATATCATGGCTGTGTAACGATTTAGTAGTACGAGCCGCTGTCGGAGTCAGAGGTTATTTGATTGGAATATTTTATTGTGAGTAACCTATAATTGGTTTTAGATTTGTTTGTACTTTTATTTATTATATATGCAAGTCTAGTTGTAATCATGTTACAAATGTTATATTATATATATATAATTCTTAATTATAAAGGTAAGGTGTTAACTAATAAGCATATATACTATTGTATATATTTATACATAAAATAAGTCTAAATTGGTAAGAAATAAGAGACAAGATCTATTAGAACTAATATAGAGTACTCTATTTTATTTTGTAACTAATACTAATCTATGTCATCCCCTTTCTAGTACCTTTACACCCTCTATGGTAGCCGCGTAATGAAGTATAAACAAAACAAATAAAAGTATTAGCCTAATAAAACTCTAAAATCATAAAACAAACAAAAAACTATAAGAATAGAGGGTAAGTATAAAATACAAACACAAAAAATTATATTTAATTAATAACTTAAATTTTTACTAGTCCTCCCGTAAGGGGGAGTGCGCTCATATGCTTTAAATAATTATTAATATAAAATAACACAAAAACCCCACATTTATTACAGGAAACAATAATGAAAATTTAAAATTTATATACAAACAACCATTATAAAAACAATGATATTTTCTTCTATTACTTTCTTAGATTTCAGTAACTTATCGGGATTTTTTGTACCTATTTTTAACCATTGCAATATTATTCCTTATAATTTAGGCGTACTTATTTCTTATAGCTGTGATGTTTTTATTTCTTTTTCTCAACTAATTAATTTACATGATTTAATTAATTTATCTATTTATTTAACTAGTTCAATTTTTTTAATATTTGCTTGTTTTGCTTTATTTACAAAACCTTTAGTATTTTTTACTGGTAGAGCTGGTAAAATTCTAGATACTGTCGCTAAAATAGTAGTGATTGAAAAGGGTAGCAGTAATCTGTATAAAAACCACGGTGGTGGTTCAGATTCGGATTTTGATAAAGACAAAGACAAGGACAAATATAAAACAAATGAAGATAACAAGAATAATGAAACTAAAAAACAAATGATTCTAATGCAGATGGTAATAAAACAACTAAGTAACCATGTTTTTTTAATAATTAACCATTTTAAATTAAACAGAAATATTCAAAGAACTCAATCTTTTTCTTTATTTGCTTTTATTCTTTCTCAATTAAATCTTAATGTAGATGAGACTGCCACTAATTTAACACAATTTTCTTATGGAATTTTTTTATTGAGTTTAGTGGCTTTAATTTGTTTTATCAATGTACTAGGTTTTATGGTTACATACATCTTCATTCAAAAGGGTAATTATGAACAAAAATACCCTAAGTTAAGTAAATTTATTAATTATTACAAAAAAACTACTTTAATTTATGTATCGATCGAAGCTTTCTTATGTTTAACCTGTTTAATTCTATTGGTCTTCTTTTCTTTCTTATTTGTTTACTCTGGAATAAAAACTTAATTCTTTATAGTTAAATAATAAATTAATATTTTTAATTTATTATTTTAAATTAAAATTTTATTGGTAAAAGCAATTATTTTTTGTAATGCTTATATTGATCTTATTATTATTAGTTTTAATATAGTATAAATAACTTAATAAGCAACAGTTATATTACTTCCTTTATTAAAATTTGGAGTTCTATTATTACTCCTACTTGCTTGCTTGCTTGCTTGCTTGCTTGCTTGCTTGCTTGCTTGCTTGCTTGCTTGCTTGCTTGCTTGCTTGCTTGCTTGCTTGCTTGCTTGCGCACTGTATTATGTACTTTAATAAATTTTCAAAACTAGAAAAGAGCTGGTAAATTGAGTTTAGCTGTGGAGCATCTAGTCGTTGGTAATTTAGAATCTGTAAGAGGTTTAATTCCTGGTACTAACAAAAATAGCTACTATAGCTACGGCTTGATCTTCCGACTACTGCTTGTTAATACAGAACAGAACAAAGTTAGAGTATTAATTACTTTTTAATACAGAACAGAACAAAGTTAGAGTATTAATTACTTTTTAAATTTATGTCTATACTAAATAAAAAGGCTAATTCTTTAAATTTTATCCTCTGTATTTGATTTTATTGTAAAATAAATAGGGAATTAGTTAAAACAAATTAGCTAATTTTTAAATTAAGTATTTTTACTTGCGGTATAGCCCTTCACAAAAAAAATATATTTAAGTAAAATATTATAATCTTTTTTTGGGTTTGTCTTAATTTTGTTTCATCTGAGAACCCTTTTTTGTTTTTGTTTTAATTAAATACCCCAGCAAGGAAAGTGTTTATAAACAGAACCCCTTTTTTGTTTTTGTTTTTTGCTTTAGCATTTGTTTGCTTTAGCATTTGTTTTTTTGCTTTAGTTTTTGTTTGTTTTTTGTTTGGTTTTAGCCCTAAATAACAGTGTGAAGTAAAAAGTGAAGTCAAAATAATTTAGCGTTTTTAATCCCTCCGACGAAATTGACTCAAACCAGGAGATAAACCAATAAAGAAAGAGGAAATTTGATTTGAATTAAAGCAAAGAAGACAGAATAAAGCAACAAAGAAATAAAGGTACACACACTAGGACACAGAAGAGGGTGAGCACAAGAAGTATCTCCCTAACACAACAAATTATCAATTATCAATTATCAATTATCAATTATCAATTATCAATTATCAATTATCAATTATCAATTATCCTAAGTATATAAAATATTAAGTTCCCTCCTCAATAGGGCGCGGCAAAACAAACAATTTCTCTAATTCTAATAATTAAAAATAAACAAATTAAAAATCAACCCCATATTTATAAAAATTAAAGATCATCTAAATGCATTTGGGGGTTAGAAATAAATTAAAATTCAACAGATTTAGGTTCTAGTGAGAATACTTATACCCTATGATTCCATTTTTTTGTGTTTTGTTTTGTTAACTAAATTTATTATACTTAGTATAAACTGAGCAGGTAAAATTGAGAAAAGTTACATTCGATGAATAGGGTTTAGACACCTTGTGTGATTTAGATAATTTAAGGGAATCGATATTATACTTCTTAGAGGCGTACATAATACAGGTCCAAACCCCACAAGAGGCATCACTTCCGATCTAAAAATACATACACTGGTTTTTACAGGGAATACGTCTGGAAAGACAGTAAAAACCTTTTTAATTGAGTTTCTCCTATTAAAACAGCTGTACAAACACGATCGCTTATACAAATTCCCTTGTCTAAAAACTGACGATCTTTCTTATACTCACCACCCCTCCTTCCTTACGGAGGGGAGATAACAACCTACTTTAAACAGAAAAATAGAGCTTTACGTGTAGAACCTAACACTAACCTCAGTGAAAAGAATTTACTCAACTAAAGTTTCAAATTTTGTGTGAAGCAGATTAGGAAAGTAAATATTTAACCCTGGATTTAATAAACTTTGAATTAATTGACTTATTATACCCTTTAAAGGTGTTACTTATTTAGTAGACCTTACAAAGGATCAAATAGTTTTGCTTTACCCCTTACCAAACTTAAGACAAATTTAAATTTACCCAGAGCCCAGAGAAGAAAAAGGGCTATACTCTTAAATAACTTGTTACCTTATCTTGTTACGAATCGGCTAACTTTTGTAAGTTCATTCCATTTGTGTTGTTGAACAAAAATTTAAAAATAAATGACCCTGAAAGGAAAAAAAGATTATTAAATTGGTCTGAGAATACTGCTAAAAAACAAACAAAAACAAACAAAAAAACAAAACCGGACTAGTACTCCTCCAGGACTAACTTGTAACACGGGGATAAATTATACCTTAACCTGGTACAAAAATTAATTACCTGATACCTAATAGCTCTCTACAACGCTGCGGATCTTTTCAACCTAGAAGATTCCCATATTTGTAAGGAAAAACTAAATACCATGAACAAATCTTGTGTTACTCTAGGAAAACCTTTTAAAGATAGAGGGTTTAATTTATATTTAAGAGATACGCACTTATTTAGCCCATCGGGGAAAATCTAGCTTCTTTGGGTCCTATCTAAGAGAGAGTTAGGTTTTTAGTAAAAGTTATATCGCAATATGCTAATTGATAACATGGTTGAGTTACTAACTAGTGACAAAAGCTTTAGAGGTATACGCACTCATCGTTGCCATCATACCCTTAATCCACGCTGTGACTCTTTAAGAATTGAACTTGGGGACTGTCAACAGCATAATAAGGCTACCTATAACTTTGTTGGCCTTAGGGAGAATTTTAGTTTTGGATAAATGGAACGATATATTTGAAAAATACTTTCCTTACCAAAGTTAAGTGAAATGTTTAAAGGCTAACAGTGATAAAGTACAAACGCCAAAAGGTATTTTTTTCTACTGTGGGGATGTCGGGTGACACTTGGGTTATTACAACGGTAACTATAAGGGTGTAGAAATGAAAGTTTTATGTACGGGACAGACGATCAAACGACTTGATTTTATTATGATCTTTCAAGGTCATATACAACACCAATGACACCCTTACAGGCCACCCTCAAACAGCCTTAGCAAAAAAAACTATTAGATCCGGAAAGTGTAAAAAATTGAAGTAACGATCAATTGTTAAAAGGTTATTTAATTATCAATGGCTTTTGTAAGTTTCCTGCTAACAAAATTCCCCTCTATCCATTTCTACCTATATAAAACTACAACTGTATATCTAGGAAGCAAGCACGTTTTAATTTTATTTGCAACAACTTAATAAATTAAACCTTGATACTGATTATACTATTTTTTAAAATTTCTCTCTAAATTATGAGTTTTGTTATTTTTATTTTTTATTTTTATTGTGCTTCTTATTTTTATATTCTTCTTCTTATTATATTTCTTCTTCTTCTTAAGGAACCACCCAGGAACCCTAGATCTAGTATATTAATACAAGATACTCATAGGCATGGCAAAGCAACACTCCTTCTGATCATCAGCAGGAGGAACACTATTAATTTAATTTTTTTTAATTTTTTAATTTTTAGTGTAAGTGTACACTCCGCCAGGACTAACACTAACAGCAGTGTACATCTAGAACTACATAGAATAGGAATAGTAATAATAATAATAATAGTATTTAGAATTTTATATTAGATTTTTCTTAAATTATGACCACCTATACACCCTAGTATATAGAGACACCTATATAATAATATAAGATTAATAATTTCCTTGATCTATGTACCGAATCCACGAAATACACAGCACTCCTCCCTCCTTACGGAGTTACGGAGGGGCAGTATGGCACCTGTAGTAATATAAGAAATAAGAATAAAAATAAGAATGCCTTAAATTATATTACATATACACACACCCGTCCGTGAGGAGTAGTTGGTTGGGTATACAACCCAAGCAAAGACATTATATTTATATTAGGAATAATTATAATTATAAGAATAAGAATAAGAATAAAAATAGGTTAGATTAAATTTTAATCTATTAGACAAGCACTCAACATAGACACTATTAATTTTAATCTTTAGTTTGATTGAACTACGTGGCTAACACTACCACCTGTAAACACCGACACACGAATGGAACAACTAGAATATTAATCCACACAACCGAATCAACGCTGTACTCCTTCGGATCCTCAGCAGGAGTAACACCTGTATTAATAGAAGAATATAAAGAGAATATTTAGTTTAAATTCTGTAACTTATCCCCCCTTAGGGCTGAAGCAAAGCAATGAACCAGAGACATTTAGAATTAGAACATTTATATAACTAATATGGAATATTTGTAACGTAGACTTTCGTTAGAACTACCCCTTCCGGCAAGAGGAAAACACAGAGACACTAGAATAAGAATAGAAATATGAATAAGAATAAGAATAAGAATAATATAGAATTTTTAGTGATAGCGGACCCCGATGCAAACACACGTGTACACCCCCTTACGGGAGGAGGGATGGCCAAACAGCTAAAGCATAATACCCAGGGATGCGGAGTTACACCTATTCATTTTTCATTTATCATCTTTATAAAAACAATTTTCTCCTAATGTTTTAATTATTAAATTTTTTATTTCCTTATCAAATTTTCTTCAGTTTTTATTATCCGTATAATATAGTATAAACTATTTTTAAATATTTAATAACAGAACTCATTTTATTCATGGTAGTTGTGTAAACAAGTAACAGTCATTAATAGAGTAAAAATTATTTACAGAATCTTTCGTACCCTCATAGGAAAGGGAATATAATAACAAAGGTACAAAGGTACAAAGGTACAAAGGGACAAAGGTAAATAAATCTAAACCCTAAAAGAATAGAGGGTACTTATAGGATATAAATTTAAAAATTTAATAACTAACTTAAAATTTTTACTTGCATGGAGCGCTAAGTTATTAACTTACCTATAAAAAATACAATAAAAAAAAACAAAAAAACA
>Ga0193718_1000351_pt1 | contig 10695 bp, 8 predicted proteins | sample U2a1metaG_FD_144918 | JGI IMG/M metagenome (GOLD analysis project Ga0193718, IMG submission 144918) | Soil microbial communities from a riparian zone of the East river system, Colorado, United States - U2a1 | ecosystem: Environmental > Terrestrial > Soil > Riparian zone | place: USA: East River... | reverse complement strand
CGTTGGTATTGTAAAGCCAAATAAAACCATGTCCGTATAGCGGTCTGCGAACAGATTGAGGGATGATCCTTGTTGTTCAAAACCGGAATAAAACACGGCCGAGGCAAGAAAGAATATTCCAATGGCAGCTATTTTTTTCCTTTCCTGTTTCTCCAGTTTTTCAAAAATAAACACATACAGAAAATAGAGCAGCACACTTCCGCCGATGACGTACGATGAAGCTTGTGCTAGTTGAATTGGATGAATGGAGAGGACCCGTGTGAAAAGCAAGGTGATGAACAAGGCGAGACTCATGCTTACTCCCCACAAGGAAGCACGGATCGTCTTGGTCCTTTGCCTTTGACGCTCCGGGTCTGGGAGACGGGAAGGTTCCAATCCGGCATTTCCCAGATGATGTTCAGTGAGTTTGTACTGCAGCAGCCCCAATGCCATTCCAATTCCGGCAGCGGCAAATCCGAAGTGCCAGTTGATCCTTTCGCCGAGGTAGCCGGTAATAATAGGTGCAGTCGATGCTCCTATATTAATACCCATGAAAAAAATTGAAAACCCGGCGTCACGTTTGGCCTGGTCGTCGGTAGAATAAAGTGCACCGACCAAACTACTGATATTGGGCTTGAGAAAACCCGTCCCGATAACGATCAGAAGGAGTCCTAAAAAAAATGTTTCGGTTGATGGAAAGGCGAGGCTGAAGTGACCCAGCGTAATGAAGCAGCCTCCATAGAAAATCGATTTACGCAATCCAAAAAATTTATCCGCCAACCAACCGCCCGGCAAGGCCAGGAGGTAAACAAACATGGTATAGAGTCCATAGATCGCGCCGGCTGTTTTATCGTCGAGTCCCATGCCGCCTTTCTCCACCGTGGCCACCATGAAAAGCAAAAGCAGGGCCCTCATCCCATAATAGCTGAAACGCTCCCACATTTCTGTAAAAAATAATGTTGCGAGTCCTCGCGGATGACCAAAGAAAGTTTTACCGGGACCTGCCATGTTCAGAATAATATTTTGACTTGCCGAAAAATAGGCCTATAAATTCACTTTCGCAACAGGAGAAGCAACCGTACATTAGTTAGCGCAATCGATTGAAACTGTTTTTTTCGTATATTTGATCCCTCAACAACGCTACTCAGACCTATGGAAGCGACAGGATCAAAATCCGTGAATTCATCCCTTGTTGACCTCGGCATCACAAGCGGAAAAGCGCATTGGAATTTGTCTCCCGATGACCTTGCCCACCAAGCATTGCAACTAGGGCAAGCTAAAATCACCAGCTCAGGAGCCCTGGCCGTGGACACGGGTGAATTTACAGGCCGATCGCCAAAAGATAAGTTCATCGTAAAAGATGCCCTTACGGAGAATACCGTTCACTGGAATACCTTCAACATCCCTTTCGATCCGGCCCGGTTTGATTCGCTATACAAAAAGATGACCGCCTACTTTAACGGCAAGGAATTCTATGTCCGTGACGCTTATGCTTGTGCTGATCCACGCTACCGGATGAACCTTCGGGCCATTACCGAGTACCCGTGGTCCAATCTTTTTGCTTACAACATGTTCCTGCGCCCCACAGCGGACGAATTAAAACATTTTTCTCACGAATGGGTTATCCTTTGTGCCCCGGGGTTCCGGGCCAATCCGGAAGAAGATGGAACACGGCAAGGTAATTTTTCCATTCTCAATTTTTCAAGAAAAATAATCCTGATCGGCGGCAGTGCCTACACCGGAGAAATCAAGAAAGGAGTTTTCACCGCGCTCAACTTTATTCTCCCGCTCCAGAAAAATGTTTTGGCGATGCATTGCTCGGCCAACATCGGCAACGCCGGTGACACGGCCATCTTTTTCGGGCTTTCGGGAACAGGGAAGACGACGCTCTCGGCAGACCCGCATCGCAAACTTATCGGCGATGACGAGCACGGCTGGACGCCGGACAATGTGATCTTCAACTTTGAGGGCGGATGCTATGCCAAGGTGATTGATCTGAGTGAAGAAAAGGAACCCGATATATTCAAGGCGATCAAACAGGGAGCGTTATTGGAAAACGTTGTTTGCAAAAAGGGAACGATGGATGTCGATTATTCAGACTTCTCTAAAACAGAAAACACCCGGGTAAGTTACCCGATCGAACATATCCGGCAGATTGCACAACCTTCGCTCGGAAGAAATCCCAGGAACATTTTCTTTCTCACCTGTGATGCATACGGTGTGCTGCCCCCTATTTCCAGGCTCACCCCGGGTCAGGCCGCATTCCATTTTATCTCCGGCTATACCGCTAAGGTGGCGGGAACGGAAGCGGGCGTCACGGAACCGACGATGACATTTTCCACTTGCTTCGGCGCTCCTTTTATGCCCCTTCATCCCACGAAATACGCCGAGATGTTAAGCAGGAAAATGAGGGAGGCCAACGTCAATGTTTGGTTGGTCAATACCGGCTGGTCGGGCGGGCCCTACGGAATGGGAACACGCATGAGCTTAAAACATACCCGGGCGTTGATTACCGCGGCGCTTCAGGGAGACCTGGATAAGGTCGAATACGAAACTCACGAAGTATTCGGTATTGCCGTACCCCGCACCTGTCCCCGCGTGCCCACCGATATACTCCATCCGCGCAATACGTGGTACGACCGGGATGCCTATGACCAAAAAGCAAATTTCCTGGCCGGGGCTTTCAACAGGAACTTTGAACGATTTGCGGCGCATGCTAATGAGGAAATTCTTAATGGGGCGCCGAAGGTGAAGGTGGACGCTTGAAATCAGTAATCGGTAATCGGTGGTTTTTCCCTATCTGAAGGATTCACACAAGGGAACATAAAATTTCAATATCTCTCAGCCCACCTCATAAAATTGTTTACCGATATTGCGTCCCTATGGGACTTTTCTGTTGAATTCAGATTCAGTTCACTATTAAAATCGGTGTCATCCCGGCCACGCACCCGCCGTCTATGAAATGCTGCATGGCGCATGAGCCGGGATCCCTGTTTAATTGCAGCAACTTTTGAATGGAATAAAGCCCTTGCTCAGTATTCGTCAATCACAAACGTCGCTTTCTTTCAAAGTGACCCCCGCCCTTGTTGGTGTTGTGCGTTGGCTTGCGCGAGGGATCACCAACAAGTCCACCCAACGTTGTAGTGTTGCGCTGAAGCGAGACGATATATTGGTAACCAACCTACAGCCTCGTCTAAAGTCCCGTAGGGACGATATATTGGTAACCAACCTACAGCCTTGTCTAAAGTCCCGTAGGGACGAAATATTGGTAACCAAACTGGCCTGAACGAATCCAAGTCCCGTAGGGACGAAATATAAGGAACTCTGCAACGAATGTACAAGCCGAACGATTTCAATATCCCCCCTCTACGAGACTCTCAACCCACCTCATAATATTGTTTACCGATATTGCGTCCCTACGGGACTCTCCATTATTCAATATTCTTCATTCAATATTCAATATGAAATTCGAATGAAGAATGAAGAATAATGAATGAAGAATAATGAATTCTGAAGTGAGTGTGGACTCAAATCCTAGCCAACCCAATTTTAAGTCGTAGTTATCTTAAATCTTAACTCAGCTAATTATTGCACTCAAGTTTTTGATATCCTCCCTGGCCGCATCAATAGAACTTATACCGGCGGGAAAGGTATCGTGCTCAATGTAAAAATTCTTCAGTCCGGCTTCTGAGGCTTTGGCGAAGTAGGATTTAAAATCGATCGAGCCGTTTCCGACGATGGAATTCTTCTTGCTGTCGGCTTTGTCCATGTCTTTCACATGCCACTGATCAAAGCGTCCCGGGAATTTGCTGAAATACTTCAATGGATCCTGGCCTGCAGCAACGATCCAGTAAATATCCATTTCCATCGAAACCAGCTTCGGGTCAAGTTCCTGGAGCATGATATCAAAGGGCACCTGATTATCCAGTTTATCGAACTCAAAGGCATGGTTGTGATAGCTGAACCGGATCCCGTATTTCTTACACACCTCCGCTCCCTTATTCATCATCCCGCACACTTTCTTGTAGTCATCCAGCGTCTTGCGTTCGTCATTTTGCAAGTAGGCAATCACCATATACTCCTGCCCTGCTTCCCTGGCATCGGCGACTGCTTTCTCCCAACCATTGACTAAGGTTCCTTTGGCATCCGGCTTCGTCTGACCGGTACCATAGTGACCGCTGGTGATCTTCATCCCCAAACCGGAAACAACGTCGCTGAATTCTTTGGATTTCATCCCAAATAGCATTCCATCGCTGTATCCGAAGGTTTCAATTTTCTTATACCCGAATTCACTGACTTGCTTCAGAATGCCTTTGACATCCGATTTGATTACATCGCGTAGGGTATACAATTGTAATCCGATGGTCTTCTTTTCAACAAATGAAAAAGAAGGAGCAACCACTGCCGCCGAGGCAGCCAGTACAGAAGTTTGAATAAATTGTCTGCGTTTCATAAGTTCAACTGATTTAGTTTAATCCAATCGTAAGCTTCTTTTTCGTTTGAGAATACGCCTAAATGTACATTATAGGCCATGAATTTGTCCTCCGCGTCAAGCTTGAACTTCTCCATGGGATAGTCTGCAAAAATACTGGCCCCCAGAATAACGGCGTGGATCTTTACCCCGGCTTTCCTAAACAATAAGTCTTCCCATACATTCACCAGCCATTCATCCACTCCTTCATCGATCTCACCCAGGTGTGTCGTGTCGGCCAGCCAGGCCAGGCGGGCATACGTTTTCTTCAACGTCTCATATTCCTCCAACACCCTCATCAGGTTGTTCCTGAATTCTTCCCCGGGCAACTCAAATTTCCACCGGTGACGCAATACGGGTAAGGAATCATCCAACTCGCATTTCACAAATTCATTATCAAAAATCCCAATGATCATGGTATCACGAGTTAGGGGACTGATAAAACGAGACCCGGCGATCCTATTTCATCTCCCTGATCTTAATATTCCTGAACCATACCTGGTGGCCATGTTCCTGAAGGGCAATATGGCCTTTCCGGGCCTTACCGAAGGCAGGCATGTCCTTGAATTTGCTGGCCTTGATCATCGCCTCCCATTCAGGAGTAAACATTTCCGTTTCCACTTGCTTGTTGTCGTTCAGCCACAACTCAAGGTGGCCCTTGTTGGAAATAATTCTTGCCTGATTCCATTCCCCGCCTGGATGAACGGCAACCGTTTTGCTTTCAATCAGGTCATACAAATTTCCTGCCCGGTGCTTGTCAATTTTGGCGTCCGGGTGGCAAGCATTATCCAGGACCTGCATTTCCGGACCGGTCATAAACGTATACTTATACTTCGGATCTTCCACGACATTGAAGATGACACCGCTATTTCCGCAAGGTTCTATCTTCCAATCCAAACTCAATTCAAAATTCTCAAATTCGCCGTTGGTAATAATATCTCCGCCGGAAGGCTGGCCTTTGTTGGCGGCATCGAGATAAAGCAAACCGTCGGCGACTTTCCAGCCAGGTCCTATCTTTTCGCTATTGTAATTGCGCCAGCCGGCCGTTGTCTGACCATCGAAGAGAAGCTTCCAACCCTCTTTTTTTTCTTTTTCAGTGAGGGTATTCATCTGACCATGGGAACTTAGGGAAATAGATAAAAGGACAATCAGACTGATTTTTCCGGGTAGTTTCATAGATTAAAATTTAAGATTTAAAACTTTTAATATTTACTATTGGTGCTTACTCCTTTTCAAATTGAAATTCTAACTCTAAATCTTAAATAGCTTTAAATCTTAAATTTTAAATTAGTGTTCCTTTTCACCATCGAGTGACAGCACATAGCGTGCCATCTTCTCCGCATCGGCCTCGGAGACATCGGCATGCGGGCTCATCGGTACCTGGCCCCAAACTCCCGTGCCTCCTTTAATAATTTTTTGCGCCAGCATTTCTACATTGGCTTTGGTGAATTCATATTTCTTCGCCACATCGGTATGGGACGGCCCGATAATCTTGTTGGTGGAATGATGGCACGTCTTACAGTCGCTGGCTTTTACCAGGGATTCTCCCATACTGATCGCATCCCCGGCCGGAGCTGCCTCGGTTGCACTTTCATTGGCTACGTACTCTTCCGTGTTTTTGGTTTCTTTTTTGGAGCCACAGGCCTCCACCATTGCGAGAATTATAATGAAACTGAAAAAATAAATCGTCTTCTTCATGATTTGAGTGTTTAAATACCGAGTACTTTTTTATTGAGTTTAGGATTTTTTCCTGCCGCGGCAAAGTCATCAAACGCCTTTTCCGTCACGCGAATAATATGTTCCTTGATAAAGGGAGCGCCTTCTGCGGCCCCCTGTTCGGGGTGCTTGATGCAACATTCCCATTCCAGCACGGCCCATCCCGTGTAATTGTATTGGGCAAGCTTTGAAAAAATAGATTTGAAATTGACCTGACCATCGCCAAGCGATCTAAACCGCCCCGGACGGTCGATCCAATCCTGAAATCCTCCATACACCCCGCTCTTGCCGGTGGGATTGAATTCAGCATCCTTCACATGAAACATTTTGATGAAGGGGTGATAAAAGTCGATGAACTGGAGATAGTCCAATTGTTGAAGGACAAAGTGACTGGGATCATAGAGAATGGAAACACGGTTATGGTTTCCTGTTGCTTCCCGGAACCGCTCGAAGGTGATTCCATCATGAAGGTCTTCACCCGGATGAATTTCATAGCAAAGGTCGACCCCCGCCTTGTCAAATCCATTCAGGATCGGAAGCCATCGCTTTGCCAGTTCTTTAAATCCATCCTCGACCAGGCCCGCCGGGCGCTGCGGCCAGGGATAGAACGTGTGCCAAAGGAGAGCCCCTGAAAAAGTGGCGTGCACGTCAAGGCCAAGGTTCTTGCTCGCCCTGGCGGCCAATTTCAGTTGATCAACGGCCCAGGCTGTCCTTTCTTTTGGTTTGCCATGAACTGATTTTGGAGCAAAGCCATCAAACAGGACGTCATATGCCGGATGAACGGCAACGAGCTGACCTTGAAGGTGCGTTGACAACTCTGTGATTTTCAGTCCGCAGGACTCCACGGTTTCGCGAAGTTCATCGGCATAATCCTTACTTTCCGCTGCTTTCTTCAAATCAATACACCGGCCGTCCCATGTAGGAATTTGTATTCCGGTATATCCCAACGAAGCCACCCACTTACAAATTGTTTTCAGGTTATTGAATGGAGCTTCATCGCCCATAAACTGGGCTAAGAATATTCCCGGTCCTTTTAATGTCTGCATTTTCTTTTTTTGTTAAGCCTCAAAAGCGGTCCATTTCTCTTTGCTCTGACCACTTTTTACAACGGTGTCAATAAACGCCATTCCCCTGATGCCGTCGTCCACGGAAGGAAAATCCAATGCGGCCGCGGGCGGTTTGGTTCCGTCTATCCGTGCCGATAAAGTCAAAGCAAAGTTCCGGTAAAGGTTCGCAAATGCTTCCAGGTATCCTTCCGGGTGACCGGCGGGTGTTCGGCAATTGTGTATGGCGTCGGGGGAAAGATATCCATTTGTTCCGGCGCGCAGGATCTCGACGGGCTTATCAAGCCAACGGGTGATCAGCGTGTTGGGCTCTTGCTGTGCCCATTCAAGTCCCCCCTTTTCACCATAAATACGGATCTTTAACGCATTCTCTTCGCCGGCAGCAACTTGCGAAGCCATTAATACCCCAGCTGCGCCGTTGTCAAATTTCAAAAGCACATTGCCATCGTCATCCAGCGCCCTCCCTTTTACCAGGATGTTGAGATCCGCGCACAGGTGGGTTATTTTCAGACCGGAAATATATTCGGCCAAATGAGCGGCATGTGTGCCAATATCTCCCATCGCCCCGGCTTTACCTGATTTCTTTGGGTCGGTCCGCCAGGCTGCCTGGGCATTGCCTTCTTTTTCACTCAACTTGCTTAGCCAGCCCTGTGGATACTCAACGTATATTTTCCGGATGTTTCCAAAAGCGCCTTCTTTCACCATTGTTCGGGCCTGTTTTACCATGGGATAACCGGAATAGGTATGGGTGAGTAACAAGATCAACCCCGTTTGCTCCACTTTTTTCTTTAACTGCTTTGCCTCGTCAAGCGTAAACGTAATGGGTTTTTCAATCACTACATGGAACCCCTTATCCATAGCCAGCATGGCGGGAGCAAAGTGAGCAAAATTAGGAGTAACAATCGTGACAAAGTCAATTCGCCGATCGGCCGCTAGTTTACTTTCCTTCTCTATCATTTCCTCAAAGGTGAGGTAGGTCCGATCCTTGGCAAGAAAGAGCGCCTTCCCACTGTCTACGGCGATTTCAGGATTAATGCTAAGGGCTCCGGAAACGACTTCGATCAGGCCGTCCATATTTGCGGCAAGCCGGTGAATGGCGCCTATGAAAGCGTCCTTGCCGCCACCGACCATACCCATGCGTAATTTTCGATTCATACTTAAGTTGAGGTTGAGGAATTAAAGGCCTAAATGTATTATAAAAGATAAAAAGTTACAGTTTTACGGGGAGAAATAATGGTTAGATATAGCGATTAATCAAATTTTCGAAATACTCCTGTCTCCCGCTGATTTGGTCAGGCTCGCCATTTTTATGGGCCAGCAATCGCAATCCCTCCAGCGTTAATTTTCCCTGCTCGAATTGCTTTCCCTTGCCGGAATCGAAAGAGGCATATCGGTCCTTTCGCAAGGCCTTGTATTCGGATTTCTCGAGAACGTCTTGCGCTACGATCAGCGCCCTGGCAAAGGTATCCATCCCCCCGATGTGAGCATGAAAAATGTCCGCCAGGTCGGTAGAGTTCCGTCGTGTTTTTGCATCAAAGTTGACCCCGCCCGTTTTAAAACCGCCGGCCTCCAAAACGACCAGCAGGGCCTCGGTGATCTCATACAGGTTGTTCGGAAATTGGTCCGTATCCCAGCCGTTTTGATAATCTCCCCGATTGGCATCCATACTTCCGAGCATTCCTGCATTCGCTGCTACTTGGAGTTCGTGTTGAAAGGTATGGTGTGCCAGTGTAGCGTGGTTGACCTCCACATTCAGTTTGAAATCATCGGTCAGGCCAAATTCCTGAAGAAAGGAGATCACCGTGGCGGCGTCAAAATCATACTGGTGTTTACTGGGCTCCATCGGCTTAGGCTCGATCAGGAACGTGCCCTTAAATCCGTTTTTCCTCGCATAATCCCTGGCCCGTTGTAGAAACGTCGCCATGTGCTCCTGTTCGCGCTTCATGTCCGTATTTAAAAGAGAGAGATAGCCTTCCCGGCCTCCCCAGAAAACATAATTTGCCCCTCCTAATTCAATGGTGGCGTCCAATGCATTCTTCACTTGAGTCGCTGCATAGCACACTACCTTAAAATCAGGATTCGTGGCGGCGCCGTTCATGTAACGCGGATGAGAAAAAAGATTTGCCGTGCCCCACAACAGCTTCACACCGGATGCTTTTTGCTTTTGCCGGGCATAGTCGACTAATTTTGCCAGCCGTGATTCCGATTCCTTAAGGGTAGAGGCCTCATCCACCACATCGTAGTCATGAAAACAATAGAACGGCGCTCCGATTTTGGTAATGAATTCAAATGCTGCATCCATTTTATCTTTTGCACGCTGAACGGGCTCGCTGCTTCTAAGCCATGGAAAATTTTTTGTCGGGGCGCCAAACGGATCACCGCCGGTGCCGCAGAAGGTGTGCCAATACGCAACAGCAAAACGAAAATGGTCTTGCATGGTCTTCTTTCCTACTTTCCGCTGTGCATCATAATACTTAAATGCCAACGGGTTGTCCGAATCCGCTCCTTCGAACCTGATCTGACCAATGCCCTTGAAATATTCTTTGTCCCCTTTAACTATTTTCATCGTAACGCAAAGTTTAATGAAGGTGTAATTTGATAAACAATCCCGACATAATGAATGAAAAATATTTACTTTTAGCAAAAAAGCCCATACGCCTCTGTGAGATCTGCCGCCCTGCTTCTTTCCTTCATCGTGTTATGCCTGCCCCTTTCTGCGCAAAAAAAGAACGCGAAGTACCAATATCACATTCATAAAGCCTCCGCCGGTGTAAAAATTGATGGGATCGAGGATGACGTCGCCTGGAAGGAAAGTGAAGTCGCTTCCGACTTTTATATGGTCCTGCCAATGGATACCAGCTTCGCCGACGTGCGAACGGATGTGCGAATGAGTTACGATGACCACAATCTATATATTCTCGCTACCTGCTATCACCTTTTGCCAGGTCCATTTATGGTGGAGTCGCTGCGACGCGATTTCAGTTTTACCAAAAATGATAACTTCCTTTTGTTTATGGATCCGTTTGAAGATCAAACCAATGGCTTTTCGTTCGGGGCTAACGCTGCGGGAGCCCAATGGGATGGGATCATGTACAGCGGCGGATCGGTCGACCTGAGTTGGGATAACAAATGGTATTCGGAGGTAAGAAGATATGACGACCGGTATGTTTTTGAAGCCGCCATTCCGTTCAAATCGATCCGCTACAAAAAAGGAATCACCGAGTGGGGTATCAACTTCAGCAGGAATGATCTGAAGACGACAGAGAAATCGAGTTGGGCTCCGGTTCCCCGCCAGTTCCCGACTGCTTCGTTGGCCTATACCGGTACCCTCGTTTGGGACCAGCCGCCGCCGGAGACCGTGACCAATCTATCGGTTATTCCGTATACGCTTGGCCGCGTATCCAAAGACATAGAAAATGCAAAGCCGACCGAGTATCTGGCGAATGTAGGGGCGGATGCAAAAAT
>Ga0193718_1000350_pt1 | contig 10699 bp, 6 predicted proteins | sample U2a1metaG_FD_144918 | JGI IMG/M metagenome (GOLD analysis project Ga0193718, IMG submission 144918) | Soil microbial communities from a riparian zone of the East river system, Colorado, United States - U2a1 | ecosystem: Environmental > Terrestrial > Soil > Riparian zone | place: USA: East River... | reverse complement strand
CGGAGGGTGGCTACAACAACGCAATCAGCGTCGATTACGTCCACGGGTTCATCATGAAGCCGTAACGAGTCAGCCATACAGTTGACAGTAATCGGCATGGGTGCTGCTTAATGGTCTGCGGGCGTGCGGTCAAAAAGCCGCGCGCCACGTTCGCAATGACAAAATCATTGACCATGAAGTTCGAAAACCGGCGCGCAGATTGCCGCTCGTCCGCGAAAGGTTTTACGCTGGTTGAATTGCTGGTTGTGATTGCCGTGATCGCGATTCTGGCGGGTTTGCTCCTGCCAGCGCTGTCCAAGGCCAAAGCGAAGGCCCAAACCATCCAGTGCCTGAATAACTTGAAGCAACTTCACCTCGCTTGGTACCTTTACGCTGGAGATAACAATGATCGAATTCCGCCGAACTACGGTGTTGCTGGCGACAATGGAAAGTATCCTGATACCGCAAGCTGGGTCGCGGGAGCAATGTGCTATGAGACTCTTCCTGAATGGGCATCATTGTATTCGGACAGCACAAACACGCTCAAGCTGGTTCCTGGCGGATATGGGAGCATCGGCAATTACACAAAATCCCCGTACATTTACAAATGTCCCGCCGATAGGTCGTGGATCATGATCGGTGGTCAAATACATCCGCGAGTGCGAAGCGTGTCGATGAACCTATTTATGAACGAGCCGCGATTCCGTGACGATAACTCCTGGTATGTCTTTCAAAAAACATCGGACATCGTTGACCCAGCGCCAGCGAACGCATTCGTATTTGCGGACGAACACGAGGACAGCATTGCTTCTGGCTGTTTTTGGCCCGACGAAGAAACCGTCTGGCCAAATGTTTGGTGGGTTTCTCTACCGGCGAGTCGGCATGGCGGCGCGGGTACCTTTTCCTTTGCCGACGGCCATGCCGAGATCAAGAAGTGGCTTGACCCGCGCACGCTTGTGCCGGTGAAACGTCTGATCGGTTGGTATGTGGGCCCCTCCACTCAGAATCGGGACGTGCTGTGGGTGCGGGAAAGGGCTACGAGTAAGAAGCCGGACGCTCCGTAATCTGTTCACCGTTCGTTTCTGATCGGTTTGAAACTTCGAGTCCATCGCCACCGAGTCCGCAACCGAGCTTTCACATTGATCGAGCTACTGGTGGTAATTGCTATCGTCGCGATTTTGGCCGGTCTCCTTTTGCCGGCACTCGCCAAGGCACGAGCGCAAACCATACAATGCCTGAATAACCTGAAGCAGCTCCAGCTCGCCTGAGCGCCGCGAAAGCACTCTCGTCAAGCTGCTTTCCCGCTGAATCCGCGATAAAGACATGGCCACCGTGCGCACGATTGCCTGGAACGGGTCCGATCAAATTTTTCTGCGGCACTGTCAGATAAATCCGTTGATCCGACCACCAGCCCGGTTCCCGAAGGACCGGATTGTCGGATTGGGAAAGGGACGACCGTCCACCAGGGCCTGCTTTGGCTTGAGTCTGGCGATCAACGAATGACTTGGTTTGACGGGAAAGAAGTTCAGTTTGAAGCGGGTAACGTTGCTGTCGTTTGCGTGTGGTCCGGTCGGGCCCCGGCCGATTCTCCCCACCCGGCATGAGCATGATCCCAGAATCAGTTCGTGTCTGACAAGACCGTTGAATGGAAGGCAGTGTGCCGTGAAACGCACACTAGCCTTTCCCTCCCGGTTACTGTAAACATTCGTCGGCCCAACAATCCCATCGTTTATGACCGAGCAAAGCCTTCAATCGTCATTGCAATTTATCAGAAAAAATGCCCGGTGGAGGGCCTTCACTCTCATCGAATTACTGGTAGTGATAGCAATTATTGCCATCCTGGCCGGGTTGCTGTTACCAGCCCTGGCCAAGGCCAAGACCAAAGCGCAAGGCATCGCCTGTCTCAGCAATATGAAACAATTGGGTCTTTCCTGGATCATGTACACGACGGACTACAACGACGCCGTGCCGCCGAATAACGGAGATCAAGGAAAGAATTATTCGCTAACCTGGATCAGCGGATGGTTGACTTTGGACAGGGGAGATAATCTGGGGCGCCCCGGCGCGAATAATCCGGACAACACGAACACCGTTTACCTGATGAACAGCCATCTTTGGCAGTATCATCAAGCCTTGGGAGTGTGGCGCTGCCCGGCTGACAAGAGCATGAGCACCATCGGCGGCAGGCGTTATCCGCATGTTCGAACGATGTCGATGAACAACTGGGTGGGGAATTTCGATCCTAAAACCGGAGCCGTGACACCCTGGACGCCGGGCTACAAAGTCATCAAGAAAGTCAGCGACATGACTGATCCGGCGCCGGCCAAAACTTTTGTTCTGCTTGATGAACGGGACGACAGCATTAACGACGGATATTTTGTGACGGAGATGAAAGGGTTCTCCCCGGTCGCGCAGGGATCCTGGCAGATCATTGATTTCCCCTCGAGTTACCACAATGGCGCATGCGGGTTTAATTTCGCCGACGGGCATTCCGAAATCAAGAAGTGGCTCGACAAACGAACAAAGGCAAACCATCGGGACGATTGGCATCTTTCGTTAAGCCCGCTTTCGCAGAATAACCCGGACGTTTACTGGCTGCAGGAGCACGCCACCGGGAAAAAATAATCTCCTCCGTCAACACCGCTATTGGACCGAGATCGCATCGTTGGCGGCGTAAGTCCCCAGTTTAGTCGGACACGTCGCGAACGCAGGGGATCCAATGTCATTGCTCGTGTACGTTTCACTCACAGCTGGCTTGACGGTGCCGCCTTTGAGATAGTTGGAGATCACCGCCATGTCCGTCGAATCTCCCGTACCCTTCTTGTTCTCGAGTGCCCACGAATCCTTCGCCCCCTCGATTATGCGCAGATTGTTGAAAACAGTGTTGAGTTGGGCGATCTCACGCGATTTTATGAAATTCGGAATGGCGATCGCCGCCAACAACCCGATGATGGCCACCACGATCATGATTTCCACGAGCGTGAAACCGGCTTTGTGATTTGTCTTACGATTCTGCATAATTGACCTTTCTGTTTATTTACCGCGAAAACGCCGCGTGAACAACACAGAAATGGCTCTTTTCAGTATGTGTCTTCGTCTATAAATGCCGTCTGCAACCGCGCAATCGACTGAAGTCAGCAAAAAAGGGGCCATGTCAACCTCTGCAAATATGCAACTAATTTGCGACTACACCAGGAGAGAACCGGCCTGATTGATCGATAACAGCCGAACCTGTCCCATTGCTGAGCGCAAACGCACTTACCTGGTTCGCATTCCTGCCTTGCGGAGACTATACTTTTCATCCGGGAGCGAACTTTCCAATGCTGTTGTTCTTGCTCTGGACGACGTGGAATTGCGCCGAACGGCTCAAACAGCCTTGGAATCTATTCGCTGAAACCAGCGTTGTCGTACCGAGCACAGTCGATGATTCCGCCCAATCTTCAAGATGGTGGTGTCTCTTGGACAAAGCTCGAACCTTTTTCGATGAGAATCCCTGTGCTTAGTGTATCCCCACACCCTTCCCCACAGCGGGAAGGAGTGTGAAGTGACAATCGCCCTTTGTTCACCGAAGTTTTGTTGCCTGCCGTTGTGGCTGCCAAGCGAAGATCCGCTGCAATGGCCAGTTGAATGTCACGGCTGATATTCATCGCGCTTGCGGAAGCCAAACTGAAAAGCTCCTCAATGTTTTCAAGATCGAAGTTGGTTCAATGGGCAGCAGAAACTGCTTGCAGTCGAAATTCGAGCACTCTCTGAACTGCGTCTGCCTCTTCCTTCCAGCCTTGAGAAATCAGCCATGGGTGGCTATCGCGCATTCAGATCAAAAAATCGGAGATGAGCGGTAAGCCTGCTTCGCGAGCGAAGCCCGCACCTGATATGTAAACATTGCGGTCGTTTTTAACGATCCATTTCCTTATTGCATGATTTCCCGGCTGGAGACTCGAGATCTCAAGATTTTTCCCTCCCTGCATACACCACCTTATCCATTTTGATAAGCAGACGGGATTCGGCCGGGAGTTGAAAGTTGAGAAACATGCTGGCTGGCTATTTTTATTGAAGTTGTTTTCGCGCGGCTCATCGGACTGCTCCGCCTCATGCCAAACTCCTTTCACCACTTCACCGGCGACATCGGTCAAACGGTAGTCGCGGCCCTGAAAACGGAAAGTCAGGCGCGTGTGATCAATGCCGAGTTGTTGCAGGATGGTCGCCTGCAGATCGAAGACGTGGACCGGGTTCTCGGCCACGTTGTAGCCGTAGTCGTCGGTCGCGCCGTAGCTCACACCCGGTTTCACGCCCGCGCCTGCCATCCAGACCGTGAAGCAACGCGGATGATGGTCGCGGCCATAATCGTCCTTCGTGAGTTTGCCTTGCGAATAGTTCGTACGACCGAATTCGCCGCCCCAGACCACGAGCGTGTCGTCGAGCAGGCCGCGCTGCTTGAGGTCGGTGACCAGCGCGTAGCAAGCCTGGTCCACGTCTTTCGCCTGGCGGCGAATGCCACTCGGCAAATTGCCGTGATGGTCCCAGCCCGGATGATAAAGCTGGATGAAACGCACGTTGCGTTCGGCCATGCGTCGCGCAAGCAGACAGTTCGCGGCGAACGTGCCGGGATTCTTTGCCGTGTCGCCGTAAAGCGCGAAGGTGCTGTCCGGTTCCTTGGAGACGTCCATGACCTCCGGCACGCTCGTTTGCATCCGGTAGGCCATTTCGTATTGGGCGACGCGCGCGTTGATCTCGGGATCACCGAGGTCTTGAAATTGTTGCGTCTCCAGTTCGGCAAGACGGTCGAGCATTTTGCGCCGGCTCGCCGCCGAAACGCCGTCGGGGTTTTGCAGGAACAACACCGGATCTTTCCCGCTGCGAAACTGGACGCCCTGATGGATGCTCGGCAGGAAACCATTTCCCCATAGTCGGGCGTAAAGCGGCTGGTCAATGCGATCCTTGGAAATGAGGACGACGAACGCGGGGAGGTTTTCGTTCGCGCTGCCGAGGCCATAACTGAGCCAGGCGCCCATGCTCGGGCGGCCGGCGAGTTGCGAGCCGGTCTGGAAAAATGTGATGGCCGGATCGTGGTTGATCGCCTCCGTGTGCATGGACTTGATGAAGCATAGCTCGTCCGCCATTTTCGCCGTCCAAGGCATCAAGTCGCTCACCCACGCGCCGCTCTGGCCGTGCTGCCCGAATTTGAAAATCGAGCCGGCCATCGGCAACGTGGCCTTGTAGCCCGTCATACCGGTCAGGCGCTGGCCCATACGCACGCTCGCGGGAAGGTCCTCGCCGTTGTGTTCGTTGAGCGCCGGTTTATGGTCAAACAAATCGAGCTGCGACGGCCCGCCGGCCATGAACAGGTAAATGATGCGCTTCGCGCGCGGCGGAAAATGCGGCGCGGGGAGAATTCCTTTGAACGGGTTCTCAGCAACGAGCGCGGCGAAGGCGTCGTGTTGCAGCAAACCGAACAACGCCGCGCCGCCAAGTCCGAGCGCGAACCGGCCGAAGAACTCGCGGCGATTCATCGCGAAGTTGATGTGAGTGCAGTTCATGGAAATGAAACCACTAATCTGCGCCAAACCACACTGATAGTTTTCGGTCTGACAGGATGAATCGCTTCCATACCAGTGTCTCTTTGTGTTCGAAGTTGATCAGACAGTCGTTTCATCGTCGCATCACGGTTTCGTCGTGGTTCAACAAAGCTTCGGCGAGCACCGTGCCGGCCGCAAGGTCCACCGGGGAAAGCGCCGGATCATTCGGTTCTTCGCCGACGGCGATCAGTTTTGCGGCCGCTTGTTGGTCATTGGCGAACAACTCCCGTTGCTCCTGGAACAGTTGTTTCAGAACGGCAAGTTCCTTCGGAGTCGGACGCCGAGAGGTCACAAGGCGGAATACCCAGGCGATTTGATCGTCGAGCGCCGCGCCGCCCTCCTTCAACATCCGTTCGCTGACAAATCGCGCGGCTTCGACGATCTGCGTGTCGTTGAGCAGCGTCAGGGCCTGCAGCGGCGTGCTGGTGCTCTGGCGATGGACGATGCACACGTTGCGCTCCGGCGCATCGAACGCAGTCATCATCGGCGGCGGCACCGTGCGTTTCCAGAACGTGTAGAGGCTGCGGCGGTGCAGATCGTCGCCATGACCCTGCTCGTATTTCGGATTGCCCATCGCGATTTCCCACAAACCGGGCGGCTGGTACGGCCTGACGCTCGGTCCGTCACGCAACATTTCGGCGGTGAGCCGCCGGGCCGGGCCGCGGGCGAGCAGTTTGTTGTCCGGATCGCGCGCCATCAGTTCGGGACCGGCCTTTGACGACTGCCGGTACGACGCGGACATCGCGATCTTTTTGAGCAGTGCCTTGTAGTTCCAGCCCGACGCGATGAAATCGCGTGCCAGCCAGTCGAGCAATTCGGGATGCGTCGGCCCCGCGCCTTGCGCGCCAAAGTTGTCGCTGGTTTCCACGATGCCGCGCCCGAACATCATCTGCCACGCGCGGTTGACGGTCACGCGCGCCATCAACGGATCTTCGGGCGACAGGAGCCACTGCGCGAGACCAAGCCGGTTGCGCGGAGCGGCGGCGGGAAACGGCGGCAGCACGTTGGGTGTGTCGGCGGAAACCTGCTCGCCGTGCGCGTCGTAAGCGCCGCGTTTCAAAATGTAGGCTGGCTTTGGCTGCGGCAACTCTTCCATCGCCATGATTTCCGGGATCGGATTGATCGTCTGGCTTTGCTCGCGACGTAGCGCGGTCAAATCCGCGAGCAATTGTTTGGACGGCGGATAGGCATTGGCGACGTAATAATCGAGCAACGCCTCGCGTTGCGCGGCGGTAAGCGAACCAGGAACTGCCTGCCAGGCAGCAGAAAAGTCGTCGCGGCCTGCGACGTCGGCAACTTCAATCGTCGTCAACACTCGGTTGAACACACGAAAGTCGTCCACCTTGCCGCCCCTGAACCCGGCATCACGAAACCGGTAGCCGATCGCCAGGTCCGGCTCGCCTCCTTCATAAGTGATGTCTTTGTGAAGTTTGTCGCGGAGGACCTCGACCTCGACCGGTGCGCCGTTGAGGAAAATGTGGATGCCGGACGACCGGCTTGATCCATCGTAAGTGAACGCGACGTGTGTCCATTCATTCGTCGGAATGAGAACCTTGCTGTGAACCTTCAGTGAATTTCCCGGCCACTGATGATGCAGACCAACGGCGACGTGCCCATCCTCCAACAACAATTCGTAACCGCGACTCCCGGCATCGGCCGGCGCTTTCGTGTGATGAAGCACAACCTGCCGCGAAGCATGAGTCGGCGCCCGCAGCCAAAGCGCGATGGAAAACGGATCGGTGCGCGTGAAATGCCCAATGCCGGGAAACGTGAAACCATTATCGCCGTTCAACTCCGCCGCTTTTCCATTTTTACCTTCGGTGAGCGTTGGCCCCTCGTGCGCGCTGCCCGGCTTGGACGAATCGACACTGTTGGCAACCTTGTTGGTTTCGATTTCATCGAAAGAAAACGCGGCCAGCAACCCGGGAACCTTCGGTCCGGCCGGTTTATTCATGAGCCATTCGGAGAACGCGCCACGAGCGGCTTCACGTAACGAGCCCGATTGTCTTTCCTTCGCTTCTATCTGTCCTGCCAGCTTCGCCAATCGCGCATCCGTCGCGGCATCGGAGAGCAGCAGCGTGGGCGCCGGCGTGTCGTTCACGAAGCCGGTGTAGGGGTTCTGCCCTGCTTCGTCGATGTTCTGGAAAAAAGCGAACATCGAGTAGAAATCATGCATCGTCAGGGGATCGAACTTGTGATCGTGGCAACGCGAACACTCCAGCGTCAACCCGAGAAACGCCGTGCCGAAGGTGTCCACCCGATCCACGATGTAGGAGACGCGAAACTCTTCTTCGACGATGCCACCTTCCTCGTTCTGCAAGTGCAGGCGATTGAACGCCGTGGCCAGGCGCTGCTCCCTGGTCGCATTGGGCAACAGATCGCCGGCGAGTTGCCACGTCACGAACTGGTCGAAGGGCAGATTCTCATTGAACGCCTTGATGACCCAGTCGCGATACGGCCACACAGACCGGGGCGCATCCATCTGATAACCGTAGGTGTCCGCGTAACGCGCCAGGTCGAGCCATTGCGCGGCCATGCGCTCACCGTAGCGCGATGAATTCAACAAACGGTCAACAGCCTTTTCGTACGCATTCGGCAACATGTTGGATAAAAAAGCGTCGATCTCCGCTAGCGTGGGTGGAAGGCCGGTGAGATCAAACGTGACACGCCGGATCAACCGCTCCCGGTCCGCTTCGGGCGACGGCGCGAGACCTTCGTTTTCCAATCGCGCGAGCACGAAGCGGTCAATCTCGTTGACCGGCCAGCGCGTGTGTTTGACCCTGGGAAGGGCGGGGGCCTGAATCGGCTTGAGGGACCAATGACTGCTCCATTTTGCGCCTTCATCCACCCAGCGCGCCAGGAGTTCAATCTGTTTTCTTGTGAGCTTGTGGTGCGACTCCGGTGGCGGCATGAGGTCGTCCGGGTCGGTGGTGATGATGCGCCGGATGATTTCACTCCCGCCGCTCTTGCCCGAGACGATCACGGTTTTGCCGTCTTTGACTCGAAACGCCCCTTCTTTGGTATCGAGCCGGAGTTTCCCTTTGCGCGCCTTTTCGTCCGGGCCGTGGCACTGGTAACAGTTGTCGGAGAGGATGGGCCGGATGTCGCGATCGAAATCGATCGCACCAACGGCAGAACGCGGGCGATTATCCGCCGCTCTTGTCGTCGGCGACAGCTTCAAGCAGACAAAGCCGGCCAACAATAGCGCGAGGCAGGGGACGGTTCGCCGGCGTTGTTTCATACGTCTATTGCACGGAAAGGACAGGTTCGGCGCGATTCAATCAAATCGACAAAGATAATCATGCGCACGGCCTGGCCCTCAAGCCACAATTCCTTTCGCCACCTTGCCCATCACGTCGGTGAGGCGGAAATCGCGACCCTGGTAACGATAGGTCAGACGCGTGTGGTCGATGCCACAGAGGTAAAGCATCGTCGCGTGCAGGTCATGCACGTGCATTTGCTGGTCGTCCTCCTCGTATTTGTAGCCCATTTCATCCGTGCTTCCCCAGGTCATGCCTCCTTTGACGCCGCCGCCGGCCATCCAGAGCGAGAACGCGAGGATGTGATGGTCGCGACCGGAGCCTTGTCCCATGGGTGTGCGCCCGAACTCGCCACCCCAAATAATGAGCGTGTCGTCCAGCATGCCGCGTTGCTTGAGGTCTTTGACGAGCGCCGCGGAAGCCCGGTCCACGTCTTGCGCGCTCACCGGCATGTCCTTTTCAATATCGTTGTGATGGTCCCATGCGCGATGATAAACTTGGACGAAGCGGACGCCGCGCTCGGCAAGCCGCCGGGCCATAAGACAATTCGAAGCGAAACTTCCGTCGCCCGGGTTTTTAACGCCATACATGTCGAGCGTGTGCTGCGGCTCTTTGCTGAAATCAGCCAGCTCCGGCACTGATGTTTGCATCCGAAACGCCATTTCGTATTGGCTGATGCGCGTCTGGATTTCAGGATCGATGCGTTCCTCCGCGAGCATGCCGTTGAGCCGCTTGATCTCTTCGACGACCTGCCGTTGCGTGCTTTGGCAAACGCCTTCGGGATTGCCGACATAATGGACGGCGTCGCCTTTCGACTGAAAAAGAATGCCCTCGAACCTGGTTGGCAGAAAACCGCTCGACCACTGACGCGCCGAAACCGGCTGTATGCCCGACCGGCCTTTCGAGGTCAGCACCACAAAACCGGGCAGTTCCTCCGTCTCCGCGCCAATGCCGTAAAGCAGCCACGACCCCATGCTGGGCCGGCCCTTGATCTGCGTTCCGGTATTCATGAAAGCGTGGGCGGGATCGTGATTGATCTGCTCGGTGTGCAGCGAGCGGACGATGCAGATGTCATCGGCGATACCGCCGATATTCGGGAACAGTTCGGAAATTTCCTGGCCGGACTGGCCCCACTTTCTGAATTCGCAGAACGGACCGCGCGCTTTCAACTCGGTGTTTTGCAGTTGGGCGAGCTGCTGTCCTTTGGTGAATGATTCGGGAAATGGTTTGTCGTGCAGTTCCTTGAGCTTCGGCTTGTAGTCGAAGCTTTCGAGGTGCGACGGCCCGCCCGCCATGCAAAGGTGAATGACGCGTCTGGCGCGAACCGGGAATTGCGGCGGATTGACGATGGCTTTCCAGCGCGCGTTGGCTGGAACTTCCGCCGCATGCGGCCACTCCGGATCCAGCAAGCAGGCAAGAGCGAGGCCGCCAAGACCATAAGCCGCGCGGCCGAGAAACGTCCGGCGATTGATGTTCAACTGAAATTCTTGCGGATCAAAAGATGGCTTCATAACGAAAAATCAGTAGCGCGTGATGGTCTCGTGCAAATTCAGGATCACGCGGCAAACTTGCGTCCATGCGGCCAGTCCGATTTCATCCGCGTTCTTCGGCCCCGGCGCGTTGCCGACTTGGAGCAGCTTCTTCGCCTCGTCCGGGTTGGATTTGTAGTGCTCGCGTTGCAGCGTGAGGAATTCCACGAGCGATGAGCGTTCGTTTGGTTTAACGGGCCGATCCAATGCTTCTTCAAAAGCAAAATCGAGCCGCGCCTCATCCGACTGGCATTTCGATGAAAGCACTTTTCCGGCGAAAACGCGCGACGCTTCAAAGAAGGTCGGATCGTTAAGCAGGGTGAGCGCCTGCTGCGGGGTGTTCGATACATTGCGA
>Ga0193718_1000349_pt1 | contig 10709 bp, 5 predicted proteins | sample U2a1metaG_FD_144918 | JGI IMG/M metagenome (GOLD analysis project Ga0193718, IMG submission 144918) | Soil microbial communities from a riparian zone of the East river system, Colorado, United States - U2a1 | ecosystem: Environmental > Terrestrial > Soil > Riparian zone | place: USA: East River... | reverse complement strand
GTCCGGATATGTTAGCAATTCCCTCCAAAGCCTTCTGTTCGAAGGAGGCTTAGGAGCCATACTGACCGGTCTGATGGTTTTGGTTTTTTTGGGAGACAAGCGGAGTGCATTGATCGTCGTATTGACGATCCCCTTGGCACTTCTTTCGGCTGTTGTATTCCTCTATTTGGCTGATCAAAGTATTAACATCATGACATTGGGCGGATTAGCCCTCGCCGTGGGTATTCTGGTAGACGAAGCCACCGTAACGGTTGAAAACATTCACCACCATCAGGAAAAGGGGAAATCCAAAGCGAAAGCAATTATGGATGCCTGCAACGAAATTGCTTTACCAAAGCTTCTCATCCTTCTCAGCGTCCTTGCCGTCTTTGTACCCTCTTTATTTATGAACGGAGTTCCCAGGGCGATGTTCCTTCCGCTGTCGCTTGCTGTCGGTTTTGCGATGATAGCATCCTTTCTCTTATCGCAGACTTTTGTTCCGGTAATTTCTAATTGGCTACTAAACAATGAATTTAAGGCTGATGTGACAAAATTTGAACGCTTCAAAGAACGGTTTGCGAATTTATCAAACACGCTTTCGCGCAAGTCAAAAATCGTTATTCCAGTCTACTTCATTGCATCCCTTGCCATCGCTCTGCTCTCTTACACATTCCTCGGAAGAGAGATATTCCCAAAAGTAGATGCCGGTCAATTTCAACTGCGTTTGAGAATGCCAACCGGTACCCGGATTGAACGGACAGAAGATGCGACCAAGGCCATTCTATTGATCATGGATGGAATGGCAGGGAAGGGAAACATTGCCATTACGTCGGCATTTGCAGGTTTACAACCTCCAACCTACGCTATCAATTCAATCTTTTTGTGGACAAGCGGTCCGCACGAATCGGTGATGAAAGTAAACTTGAAAAAAAATTCCGGTATTCGGTTGGAGGACTTCAAAGAGCACCTGCGCAGTGAAATCAAAAAACAGTACCCTGCTGCTCTTATTTCATTCGAGCCCGCTGATCTGGTTGACCAGGTAATGAGTTTGGGTACGAATACACCCATCGAGGTCGCCGTTCAAGGTAGAAATCTTGTGCAGGGCCGGGAGTATGCGGAGAAAGTGAAAAATCAGTTGGAAAAAATTTCCTACCTGCGGGATGTTCAGTTAGGCCTGCCGCTGGACTATCCTGGTTTACAGATCGATTATGACCGGCCGCGCACGGGTCAAATGGGGCTGACGATCGATCAGGCTGCCAAGTCCGTGTTAGCAGGAACTTCTTCAAGCAGGTTAACGCAGCCGGTGTACTGGCTGGATAAAACTTCCGGCAACGCCTACCAGGTCCAGGTGGAATATCCGCAATTTAAAATGAACAGCCCTGAACAGATAGAAGAGATACCGGTTGACAACAAAGAGGGAAAGAATATCTATTTGCGGGATATTTCAGATTGGAAAAAAACAAATACGGTTGGGGAGTATGATCGGTTAAACCAGCAGCGCTACATTACGGTAACCGCAAATATTCACGACCAGGATCTCGGATCGGCTGTCAATGATGTTAAAAAGGCATTACACACTATGGGTGAAACACCTTCCGGAATGAAGATTTATCTGCGCGGTCAGGCCGAGCTGCTGGATCAAACGTTATCCGAACTTTCAACCGGATTACTTCTCGCCATGGTTATCATTTTCTTATTACTGGCGGCCCACTTTCAGTCATTCGGTTTGTCATTTGCCATTCTGACAACGATACCTGCTGTCATAGGCGGATCACTCCTCCTGCTCCTGGCAACAGGAATGACGCTGAACATACAATCCTTTATGGGAAGCATCATGGCCATCGGCGTGGCAGTGGCCAACGCGATTTTATTGATTACCCGTGCGGAGTCGTTGCGAAAAGAAAATGGAAATAATTTGAACATTGGATTGGAAGCCGCCAAGAACCGGATCCGCCCAATTCTGATGACGAGCTTAGCCATGATAGCGGGAATGATTCCGATGGCAATCGGGTTTGGAGACGGGGGTGACCAGACGTCTCCGTTAGGGGTGGCTGTTATTGGTGGATTGACTTTTTCAATGTTCACCACGTTACTTGTTTTGCCCATAATTTATAACGGGGCAAAAGGCAATAAACCATTTGCCAGCGCCTCACTTGATCCTTACGATGAGGGAAGCAAGAATTTCGGGCATTAGCCAAAACAAATCAGATAGGATGAAAAATGGTCTTATAGTTATATTTTTTTCCGGCGGGTTGTTGTCGGCCTGTACGCCTCAATCTGAGAAGGCCGGGGTGAAGAATGAAGTTAGAATAGACACAGTGAAAGTGTTTGCACTGAAAAAGAGTAAGGTGGAAAAACAAACTTCATTGCCGGGTGAGCTATTTCCGTTTGAGCGGGTGGAAATTCACCCGAAAATAACGGGGTATGTCAAACAGCTAAAGGTTGACATAGGAACGGTTGTCAAAAAAGGCCAGGTCCTGGCATTAATTGATGCCCCTGAAATCGAATCACGATATGGAGAAGCCGCAGGGAAGCTTCAGTCGTCAAAGGCAAAATATGAATCGAGTTCAGATACGTACGCCCGTATTCTACTTGCCTCTAAGACCCAGGGGGTTATTTCGGCAAACGAACTGCAGCGGGCACGAAGTCAGATGCTGGCAGACAGTGCTGATTATCAAGCGGCAAAGTATTCCGCTTCTTCATTCAGGCAGGTGGGTAATTATTTGGCCATTATGGCCCCTTTCAATGGCATCATTACGCAACGAAATGTAAATGAGGGAGCGTATGTAGGAACCCCGAACGAAAAGCCCATATTGGTAATGGAAGATAATTCCAGATTACGACTCCGTGTTGCCGTTCCCGAAGCCCTGACGGATGTGTCGCTGAAAGACAATAAAGTTAAATTCTCGACAAAAGCCAATCCCAACCAGCTGTCAGAAGCCATGTTTATGCGAAAGGCAGGAAGCATTGATGCCACCACCCGGACAGAAATCTGGGAATTCGAAGTCAGGAATGAAAGAAATTCCAATAAACCCGGCGCTTTTGCCAACGTGATCCTTTCTATGTATAGGGCTCAGGACTCTTTTGTTGTCCCTTTTTCTGCTGTGGTCACGACGCTTGAAAAAAAGTTTGTGATCAAAATAGCCAGGGACACAACCCGATGGGTGGATATTTCGCAGGGATTAAACCTTTCTGATAAGACGGAGATTTTTGGAAATCTAAAAGAGGGGGATACGATTGTACTAAAGGGGAATGAAGAACTGAAGGGAGGTCAAAAAGTAGGGATCAAATTTGATAAATAGGGGTTACTACTTTAATCGATCCTCCAATCCTGTAAGATTCAATGTTTACAAACTGAAACTCTAAATGGATTAATTATGAGAAAAATCGTAATGATGTTGAGTTGCCTTATGCAGGCAACCGCATTTTCGTCAGTTGCACAGTCATCGGAATACAAGATTATCAATACGTTCCCTCTGGTAGGTGATGGCGGCTGGGATTATCTTTCGGTTGACGAATCTTCCAACCGATTATTCGTGTCTCACGGCACTCAGGTTCAGGTAGTTGATCTTTCTTCCGGTAAATTGATCGGATCCGTGCCTGGTCTGAGCGGTGTCCATGGCATAGCAATTGCAGCAGAGATCAACAAAGCTTTCATAAGTTGTGGACGAGATTCGTCTATAGTGATTGTTGATCTTAAGACGTTGAAATTTATAGACAAAATAAAGGTCACGGGAGCTAACCCTGATGCCATATTGTACGATTCCTATTCACACCATGTTTTTACGTTCAATGGTCGTAGCGCCAATGCAACGGTCATCGATGCGAATACCCATAAGATCATTACGACCATTGCATTGGACGGTAAACCGGAATTTGCCGTCACGGATGGCAATGGGAAAATATTTGTCAATAATGAGGACAAAAGCATGATCTACAGGATCAACTCCAATACGCTGCAGGTGGAACAAAAATGGACCATAGAACCAGGCAAGGAGCCATCCGGGCTTGCATTTGATAAGGCTAATCATCGCTTATTTTCAGTTACAGATAAGTTGATGGTTATTGTAGATTCAGAGAACGGGAAGATAGTGGCTACGGTTCCCATTGGGGAGGGTGTCGACGGCGTGGCTTTCGATCCAATCAAGAAGCGGGCTTACAGTTCGAATGGAGAGGGCACTGTTTCAGTTGTTCAGGAAGTGACTCCCAATGAATTCAAGGTAGTCGGAACTATTACAACCCAGCGAGGAGCGCGTACAATAGCCATTAACACTAAGACTCATCGGATTTATTTGCCGACGGGAGAATTCGGGCCAGTTCCTAAACCCACTCCGGAAAATCCTCATTCACGGCCGTCCGCAAAGCCCGGTACGTTTACCATTCTTGAAGTTGGTTACATAAAAGAATGAGCCACGTCAAGTCCACTCAATAAGGATGATATACCCTTTCGGAAATAACTGAATCATAAACCCGATTTGTATGAAAACAATAATTTCACTTTTCTCGTTGGCCGTGTTGATCTGTGGTAATACAACTTCACTATTAGCACCAGAGGACATTCAAGCAGCCGGTACCGATGTCACATTTAATTTCGATAATGAGGAGGTTGACAAACTGCCGGCAGACTGGACAGGTGCTACGAGCACCTGGTTGATTGCCAGGGAAGGAAGTAACAAAGCAATGAAGCAGGCCGGCAAAAACGAAGGTGACAAATTTAATATTTGCGTTCAAAACAAGCTCACCTATCAAAATCTGGAAATGGAAGTAAGAATTAAGGCTTTGGAAGGGCGGGAAGATCAGGGGGGTGGGCTGGTATGGCGCTACCGCGATGCGAAGAACTATTACATTACCCGGGCTAACCCCCTTGAAAACAATTTCCGGGTGTACAAAGTGGTAAATGGCAACCGTAAACAGATGGAATCGGCTAATGTCTCTATTAAAAAAGATGAATGGTATACCATTAAGATCGTCATGACCGGCAACAGTATTACGTGTTATTACAACGGTCAAAAGTTGCTGAGCCATTCGGATGGCACATTTCCAACTGCGGGATTAGTGGGTTTCTGGTCAAAGGCGGATGCGGTCTCTTTGTTTGATGATTTGAAAATCAAGGTCTTGAAATAATCATAAAATAAAAAATTGAATTATGAAAACTCTTAGAACAGTGCTTGGCTGCTTGTCTTTCTGCGTATTGCTTGGCTCATGTAATGACGCTAGTAAAAAGAATGCGGCGGAGAAGAAATTGACCGCACTCGACATTTCAAAAATCGAACAAGTCATCAGTATGAAGGGAGTAACGAAGGAAGGTGAGTTCAAAGTAACTGTTGCTCAAAATGATTTAAATGTAATGGTGGACGGATTTAAGATCATTCCACCGATGGGCCTGGGAAGCTGGGCTGCTTTTGCGCCCGCTACGGAAGGTGCCATGGTGATGGGGGATATCATTGTTACTGAAACGGACTTGAAACCGGTTCAGGCAGAAGTGATTCGCCAGGGATTAACGATTTCGGCTATTCATAATCACTTTTTGCGCGACACACCCCATGTCATGTATATGCATATTGGAGGAATGGGATCAGAAGAGAAACTGGCTGCGGCTGTCAAAGCGGTATTTGATAAAGTGAAAGAAGTAAGAGGCGCAAATCCCGGTGATGGAAAAAAGGATTCTGTCCAAAACACGTTGGATATAGAGGCCCTTAACACTATAATCGGCAGCAAAGGTGAAATGTCAAGAGGAGTGTATAAGCACACGATCGGCAGACCCGATGTTAAACTTAAAGACCACAACGCTGCCGTTAGCACGTTCCTGGGGTTTAACACCTGGGCGGCATGGCAGGGCACGCCCGAACGGGCAGCAGTGGCAGGTGATTTTACCATGCTTGAAAATGAAGTTGCACCCGTTATCAAAGCGTTGGTAGAAAACGGAATAGAAGTGGTGGCAGTTCATAACCACATGGTGCACGAAGAGCCCAGGATATTCTTTCTTCACTATTGGGGAGTGGGTCCGGTAGAAAAACTGGCACAAGGATTAAAAGCAGCCCTGAACCAAACCGGCAAGACCGCTGAAAAGGCGATGGCATCGTTGGGGGCCCTCCTTCCTAACGGTGATCTGACCATTTGTAAGACTCAGCTCGTTGTAAAGTGAATTGTGATTGTGTTAACGTGTTGAAGTGTTGAGGTGGGGTTCCTTCGGGTTGAAAGTGAGGCCCTGAATAGTGTTTAAGTGTTGAAGTGTTGAGGTGTTGAAGTGTTTAAATCAGGTCATTGGACTCCCACTTCAACACTTCAACACTTCAGCACTTCAACACATTTAGGTAGGGATCCAACCTGGACACCTTTGGACTCCCACTTCAACACCTCAACACTTCAGCACTTCAACACATTTCCACCGTCAATCACTAACCATTGCCTATAATTTGGCTTTTTGTACTACATTTAGCCTCCCAATTTCAAAAAATTCCTATGAAGAAAATCAGTTTACTACTTGTTGTGGCTTGCTCCCTGGTTTATGTTTCCTGCGATAAGAAAAGAGAAGGAAAGCCCAGGGTCCTGGTGTTTGCAAAAACCTTAGGCTTTCACCATGCTTCGATCCCTGCCGGCATAGCGGCGATCCAGAAAATGGGAACTGAAAATGGCTTTGATGTGGACACCACGATCAACTCAAATCGATTTACGGAAGACTCGCTCAAAAAATATTCCACCGTAATTTTTCTGAATACCACGGGAAATGTCCTCGATTACAGGCAGGAAGCGGCTTTTGAGCGGTACATTCAGTCGGGTGGAGGCTTTGTGGGTGTGCATGCCGCCACCGATACGGAATATGACTGGGGTTGGTACGGACGACTGGTCGGTGCGTATTTCAATGGCCATCCCAAAACACAACAAGCCAGGTTCATTATCAAAGACAAGAACTTTCCGGCTACCCAATTCTTTACCGATACAGTGTGGCAACGGACGGATGAGTTATACAATTTCAAAAAATTGAACCCCGATAATCACGTGCTGATTACGATTGACGAGTCATCTTACGAAGGCGGAACCAACGGGACATTTCATCCCATGAGCTGGTACCATGAATATGACGGCGGGCGGTCTTTTTATACAGAGCTTGGACATACTGATGAGAGTTATGCCGAAGCCAACTACCTGAAGCACCTGTTAGCTGGAATTCAATATGCCATCGGGGAAAATAAGGAACTGAATTACTCCAAAGCAAAGGCCCAACTTCCTCCTGACGAAGACCGGTTTACAAAAACACAGCTCACTCAGGGTGAATTTTTCGAGCCTACCGAGATGACTATCCTGCCCAACCTGGATGTCCTGATTGTCCAGCGAAGAGGAGAGGTTCTTTTGTATAAGAGTGAAACGAAGAAAGTGAAACAGGTCGGCTATTTGAATGTGTATCACAAAGCGTCCGTACCCGGCGTAAATGCAGAGGAGGGATTGATGGGACTGGCGAAGGATCCCCATTTTGAAAAGAACCAGTGGGTGTACATGTATTATGCCCCGGCGGATAGTTCGGTGAACCGGCTATCCCGGTTCACATTTAAAAATGATACGATTGACCGGACGACAGAGAAAATCATACTTGAAGTAAAAGCACAACGGCAGATCTGCTGCCATACCGGCGGCTCGATTGCCTTTGGTCCGGATGGATTGCTGTATGTTTCCGCGGGCGATAATTCCACACCATTTAACGAACCAAAAGCGAAATATGTGAACAGCGGGTATGGCCCATTGAATGATATCCCCGGCCATCAGCAATACGATGCCCGAAGATCATCCGGTAACACCAATGACCTGCGCGGAAAGATCAACCGGATAAAAGTAAATGATGATGGAACCTACGAAATTCCGGAAGGCAACCTCTTTCCGAAAGGCACCGACAAGACTCGCCCGGAGATTTATGTGATGGGGAACCGAAATCCTTACCGGATCTCTGTTGATCAGAAAAACAGTTATCTCTACTGGGGCGAGGTCGGCCCGGATGCCAATCAGGATAGTCTTGAGACCCGCGGCCCCCGGGGATACGATGAAGTAAACCAGGCACGCAAAGCGGGTTACTTTGGGTGGCCTCTATTTGTCGGCAATAACTTCCCCTACCGCCAATATGATTATGCCACAGGGAAAAGCGGGCCTGCCTTTGATCCGCAAAAACCAATCAATGATTCAAGAAATAACACCGGACTCCGGGAACTGCCTCCTGTAGCACCTGCATTTATATGGTATCCCTATGGTGTCTCTGCCGATTTCCCGCAGGTAGGAGCCGGTGGCAGAAATGCAATGGCCGGGCCGGTTTATTACACCGATATGTTCCCAAAGGAGACACGTCTGCCGGATTACTACAATGGCAAGCTGATCATTTACGAATGGATACGCGGATGGATCAAGGCGGTGACCATGTTACCCAATGGCGACTTTGACAAGATGGAGCCGTTCTTTCCGGGCATCAAAGTAAATTCGTTAATTGATATGGAAGCGGGCCCCGATGGGAAATTATACCTGTTGGAGTACGGCAGCGGATGGTTTACCAAAAACGCGGATGCAGGGTTGGCCCGTATTGATTACAATGACGGCAATATGCCGCCGAAACTGACCGCGCTGAGCGTAAATAAGACATCAGGAGTTTTGCCCTTTGCAATTAAGGCTTCGATTGGAGCAACGGATGTTGAAAAGGATAACATAACCTATATATGGAGCCTCGGCAACGGCACGACAAAGGAAACAACAACTCCACAATTAGAATACACTTACACAACAGCAGGCGATTATAAAATTTCAGTCGAAGCAAAAGATGCAAAGGGAGCGTCAACGAAAAGCGATGCAGTCAGCGTTTATGCAGGGAACGAAGTTCCGGAAGTGACGATCCAACTGACCGGTGGGAATAAATCATTTTATCTGCCCGGATATCCCCTTAGCTATTCGGTAACGGTGAGCGACAAGAGTGACACCTCAAAATTTGATCCCACTCGTCTTTTTGTTTCTGTGGACTACGTCGAAGGCTTTGATAAAGCAGGTTCGTCGATGGGCCATCAGCAGGGGCAGGCCGCGATCGGGGGCAAAACGCTTGTGCTTTCTCTCGATTGTAAAAGTTGCCATAAGGAAAACGAAAAATCCGTTGGCCCTTCCTATCTGGCCGTGGCGCAGAAATACAAGAACGATCCGAATGCGATGAAGTACCTCACTAAAAAGATCATTAGCGGAGGCAGTGGCGTATGGGGTGATGTGGCCATGCCGGCCCATTCGACCCTTGCTCAAAGCGAGGTTCAACAAATTGTAACCTGGATAGCGACGCTGGCCAATCCATCGATGGTGAAAAAATCGCTGCCCCCGTCGGGGACCATAACACCGGAAGCCAATCTTAAACCTACTAGCGCATTGGTTTTATCGGCTAGTTATACTGACAAAGGCGGCAACGATATCAAGGCCTTGACGGGAGGTCAGCAGATCGTTTTACCGGGCAGTGCAGTTTCGTTCAGCGGAGGGGAAGAAACAAAAGGGTTTAATCCCATGACGTATGGCGGGAACCGTATTTTGATTTTACCGGCGACGGAAGGTTGGTTCGCGCTAGACAATACGGATCTTACCGGCGTCCGATCTGTTAACATTGTGAGTGGCTGGCAGGAAGCTCCCGCGGCAGGTCTTGACTTTGAAGTGAGGCTGGACGCACCCGATGGGAAACAGCTTGGTAAGGGAAGTATGCCTGTGCCGAAAAAAGGCCAACGCAATGGCATAACGCATGTCACCTTGGAACCGACTAAAGACAACCAGTTTCACAAGCTCTATTTTATTTATAAGCCCAAAAATGGAGTAATACAGGCTGCTGTTTCTATGCTTCAGTTTGGCGCAAAGTAAGTCGGTAAGTTCAGGGCTAAGCCCATCCAAAATGGTCGCCAATAAGATCCTTGAAGTATGTCCAGCATCGTCTCTCGAAGAGGACGATGCGCAATTGAGACTGAGACGTATCGTCCCCTTCGGGAGACGATACTTGACTACCAGTATGTCCAGCATCGTCTCTCGAAGAGGACGATGCGAAATCCTCGGTACGATTTCCCGTCCCTCCGTATCGTCCCCTTCGGGAGACGATACTTGACTACGACATGGTACAATGAGTCAATGTAAATGGACGGTATTGTAGAATGAACACTTCAGTCATAACAGAATCAATCATAACCTGCCCGATTTGTGGATTTAAAAAGAATGAGGCAATGCCAACAGACGCATGCCAATTCTTCTATGAGTGCGAAAATTGCAAGGCACTATTCAAACCAAAACAAGGTGATTGTTGTGTATTTTGCTCATACGGGACGGTGAAATGCCCTCCTATGCAGTTGTCGCAAAAATGCTGTTCGTAGAACTGATTTACCAGGCCTACTTTGTCATGTTACTCATGTTCTGTTAGGGGTATTGATATTGTCCGACCCCTACGGGGTCGTCCTGATGGGGGCAGGGATCGTTGCTACAAATAGTTGACCCCTCTGGGGTCAAGTAAAACGGCAAAAACAATCCCAGAGGGATTGAATATTTGTAGAACGTTATTTGCAACGTTGTCAGGGCGACCCCGTAAGGGTTGAACATTCTCAATACAAGGTGCTACGGTACGCTTTATCAAACATGGCGTAGAAGTAGGACTAGTGTTGCGACAATTTTATTCTACAACACAGCTATGGCTTAAAATACCATGAAAATAAGTTCCGACCCTTCATTCATGTTTCAAATCTAATTGGTCG
>Ga0193718_1000347_pt1 | contig 10729 bp, 4 predicted proteins | sample U2a1metaG_FD_144918 | JGI IMG/M metagenome (GOLD analysis project Ga0193718, IMG submission 144918) | Soil microbial communities from a riparian zone of the East river system, Colorado, United States - U2a1 | ecosystem: Environmental > Terrestrial > Soil > Riparian zone | place: USA: East River... | reverse complement strand
GACAATTTTATCACCCATGATGTGCGCCACGGACGCCATTTGCCGGGCCATGGCCTCGTTCTCATTGCTGCCGGTCGCCCAAAATTCACTCATCGGCTCGTCGGCGCCCGTGGTATAAGTCGCCTCGTCACCAAAGGGCAAATGGTAACCTTCAATGCTCAGGCGCAGACCATGTTCGTGCGCCAGTTCGGCCAAAGTTCCCACGTAATTTGTCGCCAGCAATTCTGAAATGGTTTGTTCAAAGTCCCAGCGAAAACGCTTCACCGTTGGCGCATCGCCGACGCGAATTTTCCCTCCGATCACATTCGGCATGAATGGAATCGGATCGTAGCCACGCCGTTTCTGAAACTCTTCGCGAAATTTCGGGGTCCAATTTTGCGAACCCACTTCCCAGCTGTCAATGTGCGTGGCCGAGAGCGTCGGCCCGGCCATCGAGCCGGCACTCGCGATTAGTTTTCCCATCATGTTCCTAAAATGGAACTCCATCGCCTCGCGGCTGAGCTTGTCACATTCCAGGCCGTTGCCGCCCTTGACTGGCGGGCGGGTGGACGAACCCGTCGTCGTGTGGCCGATGCGCTGGATAATCCAGTTGCCGGCGGGAACTTCCCAACTCAAAGATCCATTCGCATCCAACATCGACGTCAAATTCAACACGGCGTCGGAGGTCACTGCGCCGTTCGTGGCTTCCGGAACAGCCAGCACGGCAATGTCGCGATAGTAATCATCGTACTTAACCGTGCTGTTAAAACCATCGTGTTTGCCATGGCTGCCGATATCCGGCCGCGGCAGGACAGCGGAAAAATGAACGGGCCCTTCAACCGCCAGATTCGTGGACACGAGCATCTGCATGGAGAGCTCCGGCGTGATCCACGGTCCACTGCTGCCGCACCAGCCAGGGCCGTTGGTCATGTTGATTTCGAGACCCAACCGGTGCGCCTCGGCGACGGCAAAGTGAAACAACTCCTGCCATTCGGCGTTCATGAAATCAGCGGTGCCGGGCGGCGGGGCGAAGCGCTCCACCACATCCATGATGATGACGCCACCGATGCCCGCGCGTTGCATCGCTTCGAGGTCGGCGGTGATGCCTGCCCTGGTGACGTTGCCGTTATTCCAAAACCAATAGACCCACGGACGCGCTGCGGCGGGTGGTGCCGCGAATTGCGCCGACAAATCCTCTGCCATCAGCGGCGCTGAACAAAGGGACAGAGCCAGGACGATTAACAGTTTTGCATTCATTTAAAGGAGTTTCCCAATCGGAATGGTGTTCGAAGGCACGCGTGCCATCGAGTGAGCGAGTTGCTTTTTAAAAAATTTAGGGCACGAACTTGAAGGCGTATATGCCCTAAAACGGTTAACGCCACATCACCGAAACAGGTGAGGGTCGGGTCGTCTCGCAATGTCTCAAAAAAGTGATTTACATTTTCCGGCCCAAAGCAAATCCTCAAGCTGCGCATTCCATGTGGTCTGTATTCAAAGAATTTTTGGGGTTTGCCCGAAGGGAAAAGAAATGGTGGCTCATTCCGCTCGTCGTTGTTCTGTTGCTGCTGGGTGTCATTTTGATTTTCACCGCCGGTTCCGGCCTCTCGTGGGCGCTCTACCCAACGCGGTGATCGATTTCCGCGCCGCGCAACATTTACGACTGCAAATATTTTGCCACGGCTTCGGTGCGCGACTGCACGTGCAGTTTTTCGTAGATGCGCCGGATGTAGGTGCGGATGGTGTCAATGCTGATGTCCAGTTCACTCGCCAGCTGTTTGTAAGTCCAACCCTTCGCCAACCCCTCCAGCACCGCTTGTTCGCGCGGTGATAATTGCCCGGTTTTTTCTCCGGTAGCGTCGGCGCCCCGTTTTTGCTTTTGAAATGAGGCCACCACTTTGCGAGCGATGGAACTGGTCATGGGCGAGCCGCCGCCGTGAACTTCCCGAATGGCCGCCAGCAATTTTGTCGGGGTGGAACGTTTCAAGAGATAACCATTGGCGCCCGCCGCCAGCGCGCGAAAAATTTTTTCGGTGTCCTCATAGACCGTGAGCATCAGGATTTGCATTTCCGGGAATTGCGCCTTTAATTTTTCAACGCACTCAATCCCGCTTATTTCGCCCAGGTTGATGTCCATGAGCACGACGTCCGGTTTGTCGGCGGGCAGATTTTTGAGCGCAGCCGCGGCTGAACCATAACTGCTCACGCATTTGAAACCCGAGGAACCATTCACGAAGGTGGCGATGGATTCGCGCAGCTTGGATTCGTCGTCAACGATGGAGACCGTGATCATATGTTATTTCATCTTTCCCGGCAGGGTTCAGCGGGAGAATAAATTTTACGCTCGTGCCTGAACCAACGGTCGAGGCAATAGAACATTGCCCGCCCACATCCGCAAATCGTTTGGTCATGTTCCGTAATCCGTCGTGCATATCCCTCGAATCGCTGGCCGCTTGGGTGGTGGCGTCAAAACCCCTGCCGTTATCCTCCACGGAAATCTCCAGGTGGCCGTTCTCGCAAGCCATGGAAATTTTCGCGTGCGTGGCGGCGGAATGTTTCAGGATGTTCGCCAGCGCTTCCCGCACGGCGAGAAAAAGATGGTGCCGCACCTGCGAGGAAACGGGATGGTGCGGCATTTGCGAGGGCATCACCAACTCACACTCCACGCCGGTCATGAGAAAATATTCCTGGGCAAACTGGGCCAGGTAGGACGTCGCGTGTTCCAATGTGTCGTTCTGAGGATTCACGGCCCACACAATTTCGTCCAGGGAATGCAACACTTCACGCGAATCGTCGGAGATGGATTTGATTTGCTCCTGCATTTCCGCCGGGTTGGTGCTCTCGCGGCGCGCGTGTTCACTCAGGAAAGAAATGCGGCACAGCTTCGCGCCCATTTCATCATGCAAATCCTGTGCGATGCGCGTCCGCTCCCGTTCCAAAGCCCGCTCCTGCTCCAGCCGTTTTAGCCGGGCCCTGGCCTTCTGTCGCTCGATCAAGCGCACCGAACTGCCGACAATGCACAACAACGCGGCGCCGGTGATGCCAATGAACCACCAGGATTGCCAGAAATATCTCGCGAATATCAGCCGAATCTCGGCTCCCGGCGTGGCCCAGTTGCCGTCGCTGTTGGAAGCGATGACTCGAAAACCGTATTGGCCGGCCGGCACAAAATTATAAACCGCGCTGCGGCTGGTCCCCGCGTCGATCCAATCACGGTCCCATCCCTCGAGCTTGTAACGGAACCGCAGCGTTTCGGGCGCATCAAAGCGCAGGCCGGTGTAAACCAATTCCAACCGGTGCTTGCCGGGCGGAATCGTAAAATTGGTGGCCGCGGAATTCGCGTTGGCGGGAACGCCATCGAGCAGGATTTCTTCGATCACGGTTCCCGGCAAAGGCTTTGCCACCGGCCAACTGTGCGGCGCGATGACCGCCACGCCTTTCGTGGTGGGAAACCAAAGCAGCCCCGACTGGCTTTTCAAGGCGGCGGGACAAAAACCGCCGGTACATTCCTCGGACGGCATGCCATCCGCGTGATTAAAAACCTTAGGATCCAGCGCCTCCAGTTTGCCGGCGGCAAAATCCGCCAGCTGATCTTTGTGGACGCAAACAATGCCCTGGCCGGTGCCCAGCCAGAGCCTTCCGTTGGCGTCTTCCAAAATTTGCGACACCGGATTGTCGGACGGGCCGTAGTGAGCGGTGAAATTTGAAATGGTATCGCCTCGCTTGCAACTCAAGCCGGCCGCGGTTCCTATCCAAAGGGCGCCCTGGGCATCCAGGTAAAGCGCCCGGATGATGTCGCTTGGCAGTCCTGAATTTTTGCCGAAAATAGTTGCGACGTTGTGGTCCAGGCAAATCAGTCCGTTTCCCTCGCTGCCAACCCAGATGACGCCATTGGGCGCTGGTAGAATGGCCGTTATGGAGTTGGATATTGAAACCGACTTTTGCGCCAGCCACTTTCCCTCGTGCAATTGCCAAAGTTTTCCGCCATGCGTGCCGGCCCATAAAGAACCGTCCCGATCCTCGGCGAGCGAGACAATATTTTCACCCGGCAGTTCAAACCAGGAAACTTCATCGGCAGCGGCGACGGGATCCTTATAGCGCAGCAAGCCGCCAGTGCTGGCCACCCAACACGCCCCGTCATGCGCCAGGAGCAATGCATTGGCCTGTGAATTATGCGCCGAGAGTCCGGCTGCTCGCAACCGGCTGAAGCTGCGTCCATCCCAGCGATAGATGCCGTCGCCAGTTCGCGCGGCCCAAACCACGCCGGGTGAGACCTGCGCCAGCCCTTGCACGGGGCCGAAACCAAGTCCCTCGCCTTGCCCGAGTGCGAAAAGACATTTGTGCTGCAACCGGTTTAAACCTTCGTCGGTCCCGGCCCACAACGCGCCGTCGTGATCCACAAACAAGGATTCAACCGTATTGCCGGCCAGCCTGGTGCTGGCCGGGACAGCGGAAAATTTCCCGTTTGAAAATAGAAATAACCCGCCAGCGCCACCGGCCCAAATCGTGCCCTCGGGTTCCTCAGCGAGCGCCTTTACCCGTGAGCCCGCGATTCGTTTCGGGATCCGGTAGCGATGCCAACCCTCCCCGTCGCGGCACAACACGGCGTCCTCACCCGCGGCGAGCCAGACTCGGCCAGTGGCATCCACGAGCAACCCATGGATGTCCGTCATCCAATCTTTGGCGGAATCGCCGGTGATTGACTGGAAGTGGCCCTGGTTAAACTGAAATACTTCCCTGCTTTGGAGGACCAGCCACATCGAGCCTTGTCGGTCCCTGAACATGGCGGTGACCGCACGGCCGCGAATCTTTCCGACATCCACCACCGGCACCAACCGGCCGTTATTCCAAATGGCCAACCCGGCCGTGGTGCCAATCCAAATATTGCCCTGCGCATCCTCGTTCACGGCCGTGACGTGACCGTTGGGCAAGCCGTCGTTGATGGTCAACGTGGTGGCGCGCCCGTTTTGCCAGCGTTGCAGACCGCCGGGCACGGGCACCCACAAGGCTCCCTGGCTGTCACCAAAAATGGTTTGTTCGGAAAAATTCGTGTCGGCGGTTGGCACATTTAACGGGACGAATCTCAAGCCGTCAAAACGCGCAATAGCACCACCAGCCGCGACCCAAAGATAGCCGTCCCGCGTTTGCTGGATGGCGCCCACCGGCACGTGAGGCAATCCCTGGTTCTTGAGCCACGAGTGGAATTGCAACGAGTCGGCGCTTTGGGCCAGATTTTCTTCGCCAACGCCGGGCTGGGCGCTGCTCGAATCCACAAAATCATTGAAGGCGGTGGCAATCGCGAGGTCACTGAATTTCCAGCCGCCACCATCGCCGCCGTGGCGGAGACGAAGTTCGTCGAATGATGCGTCCGCGTTAAAGCGCGTCGTCAACGTTTCGGGTTGATTCATTTCGTTCGCGCCCGGGCCTAGGTCAGGATTGAGCCAGACGGTTACGAGGTCTTCGCCGTTGGGGACATATTGGACTTTAAAAACGATGGTGACCGGCTCGCCCCGGCGGGGACATTGATAGTTGGCCAGGTGCGCGAGGGCGTTCGTGTCGGGTCGGGCCGTGTGCAGGTCGAGGTATCCGGCCGGTGGCACCCCGCTGCTCTGTGCTCCCGGATAAAACGCACTGTAAGCCCAGGCGTCCAGCGCATTGCCCACACCGATACGCTCGGTGTCATCCTCAAACAGTTCCAGCGCGGCAAAGTAAGGCTCGGTCGTTTCATCTGAATTCGGATCAACCTGGAACTTGAAATACAACGTGTCACTCGCGCCTTTGTCCCGTTTCACGGCGCCGCCAAGCAGGTCGGTGCCGGGCCCGTTGGTGTTGACGAAAATGGGATCAAAGTTACTCCACAAAACGACCGCCTGAGCTTGGAACGCAAGGAGCAATACCGGCAAGAATACTGCAGTTTTGCGGAAGACTTTTGCGATGCGCTTCACTGGCTTCAGTTTGACAATGGCAAAAGACCTTCATCATGACGATAAAAAAATGTTTCGACCGAAGGCTGAGGCCGGAGCAAGCCTGTCGCCACTTCATGCGACTGTCGGCAAATCCATTTCGCGCTAAATTTTAACCACGTCATCCGCACCATTTTAGTATGAACCGCTGCAAGCATCGATTTCCATTGGCCAGGCGAGCCTTCACACTGATTGAACTTCTGGTAGTGATCGCGATTATCGCCATCCTCGCCGCCATGCTTCTCCCCGCCTTAACTCTGGCCAAGCAAAAAGCCGTGGCGACGTCGTGTATGAACGATAAAAGGCAACTCGGTCTGGCGTGGATAATGTTCCCCACGGACAACAACGAATTGCTCGCCTACAACAACGACTATTTGTTCAGTAGTTCACTTACTTTTAACGGTCAGCCCTCATGGGCAGGTGGCAAGGTTGACTGGACGGGCGGCCTGTACAACACGAATCAGGCGTTAGTCACCAGCGATACGTTTGCTTCGCTCGCCCCTTATGTCTCCAAGTCCGCCAAAATATTTGCCTGTCCGGCGGCGAATTTTGTCAGTGTGCCCCAGCACGCCCTGGGTTGGGATCATCGGGTAAGGAGCATTGCCATGAACGCCGCCGTGGGTGATGGAATCAAGTACAATTCACCCGCCAAGCCTTTTGGTTGGACACAATGGTATGTGGCGAAAAAAACCACTGATTTTCACTCTCCCGGTCCATCTGATTGCTGGGTGTTCACCGACGAGCATCCTGATAGTATCGATGACACTCTCCTTTACACCGCCTCCTATGCGGTCGCCAGTTTCACGGAACTTCCCGGGAACCAGCATGGCGGAGCGTGCGGCCTGGCCTTCGCCGATGGCCACGCAGAACTTCACCACTGGAAAGGGCCGGTCATGGCCGCCCACCGAACTGTGATATATCAAACTGTGGTCGGCACGACCCAGCAGGTCCCCTGCGCGCTAACAGATGTGGACATGGGTTGGTTAGCGGCTCATACTCCCCTGAATTAAACGGATTTGGTTTCCTGAGATCTGCAAGATTGGCCCGGGCAATAGCGCACTGATGAACTTTTTGCCATGACCGCCTGGCCTGGCTTTGGATAGGAATAGCAGTCGAGTTTGAAAGCCGGCAAAAAAAACAACCGTTCGGCGCCAGCCGATTCGCAATCAATCCGCCAGCCGCTTTCACGTGGACGGCGCTGGATGTTTCGCTTCGTTCTGTTGTTGTTGCCGTTCTTCGTATTAACCGTTGCGGAGATTTGCCTGCGACTGGCCGGATACGGCTACAACCCGGATTTTTTCAAACGCATCCCGATTGGGAGTGAGGATTATTTTGTCCAGAACGAGGATTTCAGTTTCCGCTTTTTTCCAAAAAACATGGTGCGCAATCCCGGGCCGTTGCGTTTTCCCGTCCACAAGGATCCAAAAACATTTCGCATTTTCATCCTGGGTGAATCGGCGGCCATGGGCGATCCCGCCGAGAGTTTTGCACCAGACCGCTATCTCCTAATGCTGCTGCGGGAAAAATATCCGGATCGCAAGTTCGAGATCATCAATACTTCAGTTACCGCCATTGACTCCCATGTCATCCTGCCCATTGCCCGCGACTGCGCGGCCCGTGAAGGTGATCTGTGGATCATTTACATGGGCAACAATGAGATGGTCGGCCCGTACGGCGCCGCAACGGTCTTTGGCCGGCGGGCGCCCACTTTGCCTTATGTGCGGCTGGTGGTCGCGCTCCAAAAGCTGCGCCTTGGTCAATGGTTTACGGAGTTGGGACGCAGATTTGCCGGAGGCAAACAAGAACCCGCTGCCTGGGGCGGCATGGAAATGTTTCTCGGAAACCAGATTCCGCCCGGCAGCCCCATGCGGGAAACGGTCTATCAAAACTTTCAAAAAAACCTGGATGACATCGTTCACGCCGGAATCAATTCAGGCGCGACGGTTCTCCTGAACACAGTCGGTGTCAATCTGCGAGATTGTCCGCCGTTCGCCTCTTTGCCGGGACGCACCCTGTCCCCGACGGAACATGACGAGTTCGCGACGCTTTATACCAACAGCCTGCAGGCCGCCGCACAGCGGCAATGGGCCACCGCCGGGAATTATTTCGCCCAAGCCGCCCGGCTCGATGACAAATTTGCCGAACTCCGATACCAGTGGGCCGAGTGTTGCCTCGCGCAAACCGATCTCGCTGAGGCCAGGACGCATTTTCAACTCGCCTGCGACTCTGATGCGCTGCCTTTTCGCGCGGATTCGCGCATTAATGCCGTCATCGAGGCCGAACCGCAGCGGATGAAAAGTGGCCGCCTGATTTTTTGCGACGCGGCCAAGGTGCTGGCCGACGGCAGTTCGTCCGGGATTTGCGGCGATGAAACGTTTTTCGAACATGTTCACTTTGATTTCGATGCGCGTTACCGACTGGCCCGCGCCTGGGCGGAGCAAATCGAACCGTTGTTCCCGGGCACGACCAACCACTGGCTTCCCCAGGCGGAGTGCGGGCAACGACTTGGGCTTTCGCCGTGGAATCGTTCCCAGGTCATCCACTTCATGGTGGAGCGAATGCAGGTTCCGCCGCTGAGCAGCCAGGCGAACAACGAGGAACGCCGGGGGGCATTGGAATCCCGCATCAAATCCGAACTGGCGCAGGTGAATCACGATCAAGCCGACCGGACACGGCAAAATTTCGAGCAACTTGTGGCGCAGCGCCCGGACGATTTTTTTCTGCGGGAAACCTACGCGGTGTTTTTAGAACTGTCCGGCGACGTCCCGGGCGCAACCGCACAATGGAAGCGTTTCAGTGATTTGTTGCCGCAGGATCCGCTGGGTTATTTCGAAGCCGGGCGGCTGCTCATTCCTCAGCAGCGCTATGCGGAAGCCGAAACGCTGTTGCGAAAGACTTTGGCCATCCGGCCCGGCCGCACGGACGGCTGGATAGAACTGGGCAACGCGCTGGCGTTGCAACAAAAATTCTCCGCGGCGCTGGATTGTTTTGCCACCGCGCTCAAACAGAATTCTCACGATCCGCAAACATATCTTCGACGCGGCAAAGTGCTCGCGCACATGAACCGTCATGAGGAGGCGATGGCCAGTTATCGAGCGGGCCTGGCGCTCAACCCCGCGGATGGATTAATCCATCATGAACTGGCGTTGGAACTGGTCGCGGCGGGCCAGGTGGATGCTGCCGGGCCGGAATTTCAGCAGGCCGCACAGTTGAGCCAGGACAATCTCGCGGTGCGATTTGACTACGGCACCTGGCTGCTCAGAAAGCAGCTCTGGCCGGAGGCGCAACGCGAGTTCGAGGCGGTCCTGCAACTGGAACCTGGCAACTCGCGCGCGCAAAAAAATCTTCTCTGGTTGCACGCCAAGCTCTCCGCCGGACATTAACCGAAGGCTGATGCCACGTTCTCATCACCGCAGCCCGAGGGGTGTCACCACTTCATGCGACGTGCAGGCAAGCCAGACCGTGATATACCTAGGCTGTCCCAGTCGCAATAAACCACAAAGCACCCACCTCAAAGCTATGAGAAGTTCCGGAATAAAAATGATAACCAAACCAGCGCGGCGCCTATTTGCCGTCGGTGTGACGGCTCTGACCGTTGGACTTGGAGTATTTGGCGTCCAGGCTGCCAACCAGAATGTCGTCACCGATCCAAATAATACATTTTTTGGATACGAGAACGTTTTCACCAACGGACTTACCGCCACGCTTCAGCCGGCTTACATCTCTATGTACTTGGGCTCCGGTGGTAATGGCGTGGGCGGCACCTTCCCCAACAATTCTTCCGTCAATACTTTGGGCACACTCACCATCGGGGCTGACGATTGGCCGGACGTAACCGCTCCTTACAGTACTGACACCCTGATCTGGGCCGATGGTTCCGGCACGAGCGCATCCATTTGCAAAACACTGAGCGATATTTACACGGAAAACGGCACTTTTAATGCCGGCGACACCGTCATATTCACGGGCACACTGGTAACCAACACATTGGCGTCGCCCTACCGGGAAAATGCGATTATCTTCATCAAGGATTATGACACCGGTTGGGGTTTTCACGGCTACGTTTCCCTGAACATAAACACGCTCACCAATGGCCAGCCGTTTTCGCTGACCATGCCCTCGATCTTTGGAAAAAATGACCATATCCAGTATGGCTTGGAATGGGCCGGCCCTCCGGTGCGTTCCGCAAGTGCCGCCACCTACGGCATGGCCATGATCAGCACCAACGGCGGATTTGTGGCGCCGCCGCCACCGCCGACGAACATTTATGTTGCCATTGATCCCTCCCAGGCCTGGGCGGGCTACCGAAATGTGATCGACCAATTTGGTGGAAATTATGGCGCCGCCAGCGGCTACATTGGTGTCGGCGGACAAACCCCGCAATTTCAGGGGACGATCAGCAGCCAGGGTGTGGTGCAATGCGCGCCCGACATCAGTCTGGATATTAATTTTCACACGGATCCAAACATTTGGTCAGATGCATCCGGCACCGGCTCAGCGGTGGCAACCTACGACAACACGTTCTATGTTGACAGCACATCCACCGGGGCCAGGGGTGGCGACACAGTGGTTTTCTCCGGCACCCTGGTCACCAATGCGTTGACCGACGTGGGCATGTCCAGTTCCCTGGTGGCTTTCATCAAAGATTTCAGCTCCGACTGGGCATACTATGGGGCGCAGACGGTCTCGCTTAACAGCCTGACCAATGGCCAGACGTTTACCATCACCAAACCGATTACTAGCAACGGGGATCACGTTCAATGGGGCTTTGAGTGGCAGGGCATGCCCAT
>Ga0193718_1000346_pt1 | contig 10735 bp, 13 predicted proteins | sample U2a1metaG_FD_144918 | JGI IMG/M metagenome (GOLD analysis project Ga0193718, IMG submission 144918) | Soil microbial communities from a riparian zone of the East river system, Colorado, United States - U2a1 | ecosystem: Environmental > Terrestrial > Soil > Riparian zone | place: USA: East River... | reverse complement strand
AAGTGGCTCAAGCATCAGCAAACCGGACAATAGCTTACTTTCAAAAAGTTAGTGAAGGAATGTCCACAAAGGGCGCAAAGTCCGAAAAGTTTGTAGCTCATGAAGCATAGCGTTATTTCAACATCGAAAATAAATAAAGCGAAAATTATTTAAAATTTCGCAGTATTGTAGGAGCAACTTGGCAAGAATTGCAAAGTTTAGGGCACATTACAATGTGACGAATTGTGAGTAAAATTTAGAATGACGATACAAGGTAGGTAAACTTTGTAATCGTAGACGATGTTTGTAAGTCAGTGTAACGTTTGCATTGCAAATATTATATTCAAATACTAAGCACGATAATTGATTACCAAGTACAACAAACAAACAAAACAACAAGCACAGGCAAATAAATGAAGGAGGCAATTAAAAATGTACACAATCAGCAACTTATGGGAGAAGTAAGTGAGTGCGAAGAAGCAATGGCATCCTAGATCTTGAGGTGGAGAGCTTAGCGATGATAATCCCTGTTCGGGGGACGATCCACTGGCAGAGATTTCTGCAGACGAGGCGGCGATCGAGATCGCCCTCTGTTGCGAGCCGGGGATGAGCAATGACTACGGTTATTACCACGGCGAGGAGTCGGATGAACATGATTGTCGTCAAGGGGTTGGAATGGGGTTGCGAGTCGTTGAGGGTGATAGGAACCAGGCCTCGAATATCGACTTGTTGATTCGCCAGTATAGGGCCAGTTCTCTTGTTGAGAGACTGATCGTTCAGGACCAGCACTGTGACTGAGGAAGTTCGAAGGTGCAGATTGACTCTCCGTCGCTCTTGGTCGATTGCCGCCTGTCGAAACCCCCAGTGGTTGGGTGTGCAGAGATAACTCCTGTTGAGGGCGTTGTGGGGTAGACTGATGGCGTGAAGATGAAACTTGTGGCAATGACGGAACACTGTCATTCATAAGAGGGCTATTTGAATTCAAGAAAGAAAGTAAACGCAACGGTGTCCTTTCCCTTGTCAGAGGCTGTTGTGCCTCTCTCTGCATTTCTTTCCGAGCCGCCCTCTTTTCTCGCAAAAGATCTGCAGTCGATAGTTCTCTACCTTGTTCATCATCACTTGTGCTGTAGAGAGTGCCAAAAACATGACTGGAACGTTGGTTAATACAAGAGCGGCACTCGTCTAGAATTTGAAACACATCAAATGACGCACGTATTCCACCATTTCAAGGTATCCTTTGCCCATTCGTCCTCCGGATCATCAAGCAAGGAGACCATGGAATCAAAGAATTGCTCGCGCTTGAAAAGGTCATCCTCAGTGCGCCAATCATCCAACGAACTGATGCAGTGCCGAAACTTAAAATATATCAATGACTATCAACAAAAGTTCATTTTGAATCACTTACCATGAGTGCTGCGTATGCAATGGAACCTGGCGTAACGACTTTCATGTTATTCAACATTGCTTGTGGGCGTTTTATCTTGGGCCTACTAACTGTCACTGCGAGCTCCTGCCTCGCCGATGATGGTGCTGTGAAGATATGTTTATAAAACTAAAGGGTTGTGTGAGCTTCGAGCTTAGGAAATGAATGGATATTACACGAAGCAGAATCGGATTGCGGAAGAGTCCGCTTTCCAGGTCGTCTGGATCAAATCCATCGTGGGGATACAAGAGTGCAGGAAAATCGTCGGCGACGATTCGAACTTTGTGGTTAAGCAGTTTTGTCTGGAATCTGGACCCAGATAAGTTATGATTCATGAAATACGAAAGTAAACCCACTCAGCTGGATTGGCGTCAAATTCGGCAAGGTATTTGACCGGGCATATCAGTCGAGATAAGACAGGATGGTTGTGACCTCGAGAAGAGGTCTTGGGAGCCGCTGGGTCAATTCGCGGAGTAATTTGCTTATCTGGTTCCTCAAGCTCAATGTAAGAGATGCCTTTCTCGCGCAAACTGTGTATATCGGCCCCTCGAGCACTCGTAACAACGTCATTGAGCTACAAAGTCATTATATTTCCCTAGTAAGAAGAATTAAAATATGAATCCGCACCTGTTTTTGTAAAGCCTCGAGTTCTTCAGATACTTGTCGTAGCTCATAGAAGTCTCCTGTGAATTGAGGAACTGCAGAGCGAAGTCGGCGATAAACATGCAATAATTTCGCGTTCTCTGCACGGAACCTTTGATAATGTCAATAAATGGTAAAAAACATGGAATAAACTACCACTGACTCATCTCTAGATAGATCGCCAAACTGCGACATCTCCCATGCCATCCCCGCGTCCAAAATCGAGTAGAAGTTCACAAAGGGATTTTCACTCCGAGTGTAAAAGGCCACAAATTTTCTGTATGGGTCCAGGGCATCAATTCTACATTTGCAAGTCGTGCAATTGGGTTGTAATGAACAAATCGTAAAATACTCACTTCCTTTTCTTCCGGCGTCCTAAGGCAAGACTGATACCAAGTCGGTTCTTCCGTAATTCTTGCTCGTTACCCTGAGACTCGTCTTCGTCCGCTTCGTCAGCGCGTGCGGGCATAGTGGTAAGGATGGGAAAATCGATTGAAATCAGTCTACTTAATATAAACCGAGATGACTCCAACGCACTCCGATTGACTCGGAAGGACTCTTTGGCACTTGTTTGGCACTCGATCCCCAGGTCATTGCGTCTGCACATACATAGAATGAATGTCCTGCCTTAAGTATTTCAGAACAACTTACCCACTCTTACCCATCAAATAATCAATTTCGCTGGCACTGCCAACGTCGGACACGGAGTTGGAATTTAAACCTTGCCACATCCCACCATCATCATGCAAGCGATCACCCAGTTCTTCAAATTGAAGAGGAAGAGGAAGATAGTACCGCTTGAGGAGCCTATCCACCTCGACCAGACTGACCACGTCAACCAGCACCAGTCCAATTACGTTGACCAGCACTACCGGTCCGATTCCGAGTCGGACTCCGAGTCCGACAAATCCAATGCTCTCCAGACATTCCGCACCATTGCATTGATGCTCTCACTGATCCAGTCTCAAAAACGAATTACGCCAACCAAACCGCAAACCTATGAAGAAAAAGCGGAGCTGAAGCCACTGGATGCGCTTGCAGCCATCGCTATTAGGAAGCATGGAATTGCCGCAATGGTAGCAAAGGGTTATGATGGATCAGAGAATATTCAGGTCTTAGCTTCCACTTCCTCTTTCAATCGCCGCAAGGAACTGCTCACACCTGCCCAGCCTCAACATTTCCACATCCTTTCTTTCCGAAATCCTCGCAACGAAGATGCTTCTCCGAGGCAACCCACAAGTGAGCTGCTCCCAGTCGTCGTTGATCCAGGCACAAAGATCCCCGAAGCACTTAAAGACTGTAAGGAAGATGATCTACTTACGACTTATCTTGAATCTGTGTGGTGAGCGCGCTCCAATGATCCCATCACATACCTATCATACATCACAGGCCCAAACGTGACGAAACATCAGAAAGTTCATTCTACACCCACATGTGGATGATAAAGAAGCTCCTTCGACCGGCAAGAGAGGTTGGCCCCCACTCGCGCACCTTCGTACTCTATGTCGTTGCCTCGTGTTATGAGAAGATGCTCACTCGAATGGATTATCGTATTTCACTATCCATTCGCATGGCTCTGAAGAATCTTTTAACATTCAATTATTCCGAGCAACTCTACAATGACAGGCCAAGCGAGATCGACGCTGATGCTAGCTTCCTCTCCGCTTTACTTTCCTACGCACCTTCCCTCAAACTTAAAACCAATTTCCCAAACTTGGCACGCAAAGCGACAACTCCGCACCTGGCCCTTCCGCTTTACACCAGAGAAACATGCATGGAGTTTCATCTACTGCTATCCGAACTACTCGAGCGCTTCTTCAATGAGCTTCTAATGCTCAAGAAATTACGGGGGCACGAGACAGACACGAAGAAGATCCTCAGCACGCTAATGTCAATCGCAATTGTCGGATCTCTCGTTAGGCCCATGATTAAGGGTACCGCTCTCAAGAAGCACCTTAAAGTTATCGAGGACTTTCTTCCTAAGGGGCAGGCTCTTACCAGAAAGGCGCAAGAGGATGATGACGAGTACGACGATATGGAACTTTATGTTAGTGATCCAGAGGCCCTGATGCAGGTTCCACTGCCCAAGTGGCAGCTATGGTGTAACGTGCTGCAGTTGATGGTAATCCATTTCGACTCCGCGCAGATCCTCGTTGGCTTTCTCGGCAGATTTCGTCCAGATGTTGACTTCGACATACAGGTCTTATCCCAACCACTCCCAGACCATACGTTGGTCACCTGGCAGAAATTGCTGCTAGACATCGGCCCCCACTTCATAACCATTCCTAGGACCCATGAAATCATCAAATTTCTGGATTCTACAGTCGAACCCGGTGAGCAGGATTTCTTAGAAGGTGCGACTGCCAAGACTGTATTGCGGTCGCTGGCGGCTCTCGGCAATATTCCTGAAGGTGATCCCAATTTCGCCACAGCCATCGACGAGATCTCTTCCCAGATCAAGATGTTGGCCAATGACCCATCACCTGCGTCAGCACTCATCCTTGATAACCTGCAGTCCTTGAGGTATACCAAGCGGGACAACTTGATCAAGGCGATCACCAAAATTGCCAACCACATCAAGAAAATCACCGCCGAGGTTGTCTTGCAGTCGCTGAAGGCTCTCGGCGAGATTCCTCAAGAAGATGCCAAAATAATTGATTTCACCGCAGCTGTCAACGACATCATTTTTCAGGTCAAAATGTTGGCCAATTGCACATCACCTTTGTCGGGGATGTACCTCCCCACCATCATTGCAAAACTGAAGTCCTTGAGGGATATGTGGATATACATCACCCAAGACGATACTATCAAGGAGATCGCCAAAGTTGCCGAAATCATCAGGACATTGAGGGACAACGCCAAGATTCATCGAGCGTTGGAGGTCGGGGAACCACTACATAGCGGGAAAAATTGCCAGGCCTCTTGTCATTGCGAAGCCGGATTGGCCGCCTATTGCTGTCTCCATCCGGAATGGGGTAAATTTGTGAGTCCTTTGTTTCCACATCGTACCCATCCTGATGCGGTTTATAATACAGAATGGTAAACGAGCTATAGGGGTATCCAAACGGTGCTGCCCTATGTGCGCCCATCTACTCGGGCTCTTCGAGGAGCCATTCAGTTTCACTCACGCTCACAATACAATCTCAGCATGCTCATTGCCTGATTTTCTTCCAATGTGTGTTCTTTCCGGCATGATCTTGAAGTTCGGAGGTCGGTTGATGGAGGACCTTCTTGACCTCAAGCAGCGTACCGAAATGCTGGTATCTACTGATCCCTCCATTGGTTCAGGGGCGCTTTCCGTAGGCTCTGATTACCCGCATCAAGACCTGCTTGCGGCAGGTCGCTCCCCGGACTCGGACTCGGAGGAAGGCTAAAGAGGGAATGATTCCGACAGACACACATCACCCTTACTACGAGGCGACATGTGTTAGCATGTCGCTCGAACCGAATCCGGCTCCACTTCAAACACGTCTTTCAAGTTAAACATTACAGTAACAATAATTTTTTTTTTTTTAATTTTCTTTTTTTCTTTTCCGTTTTTCGCGATACCGACAGAAGACGCGCCACCCATGTAACAATTATTGTTTGTACGTTTTTAGTGTATAATATTCATGTGACAGAAACGTCACATCCGAGTCGTTCTTCTCTTGAAACACTATCATGAACTTGATTCTGTTCATCTTGCTCATGGCAATCTGCAATGGGTGCAAGAAAGAACTAAAAAACGATCATGGCCTTAAACGACATCGTGTCTCATGTCATGCCTCCAAGGCACACACCGCGGTCCTTCTCCAACAGCGTCAACTACTCGAGAGGAGTATCAAGAAGGCGCAAGGAATAGGCAAACAGGATGGTGGATCTATTCTATTGGAACCTCTGGTTGATAATGTAAGCGGCTGTTGTCAATCTATGCTCTCATAGGAATCTTAGAAAATTTTAGGCAATTGAGATGGACATTGATAACGATGCCTGGATGGATGTTGATAACGAAGTCGGTGTATCTGGGCCAACAAGACAAGTGACTCCAGAGTTCCGACCACCCCCAACGACATCCGGTCGTCAAAGACGCTTTCCACGACATTTCCAAGACTTTCTCCCAAACTCAACCACTGATATTCCTCATATGCCCCCAAAACTAACCATTCCAAACCCTTCAGTCATCACCCTTTCTCGGAGTCCATCTCCAATGATTGAAACTTTAGGGCCCATACCAACTTCTGTTCTCAAAACCACACCGGATGAATTCGGTGTTTATCGAGTCTACACGACGTATCCGAGTACAAATCCAGATGAGATGCGAGATCTCGAAAGCCGCTGCGATGCTCCAGGTTTGGCAACAACGTCGGAATGTAGAGAGAAGCGATGGTGGACTGCTTTTGGTCGCGCAGAACCCGATCTTTTGTTGAAGAAAGCCCACGATAATTTTTTTGCACCCTTTCTCAATGCCACCGTGTTTCGTCTGATGAACTGGTTCTATTCCGGTTCGTCTACAAAATCAGTAGCTGAGCTTCAGTCGCTTGTCGACAACGTTCTTCTTGCCCCGGATTTCAAGGTCTCGGATCTGAGAGGTTTCAATGCTCGACGGGAATTCCGACGACTTGACGACGAGGTTGACTCGGAGAAAGATTCTGCCATGTCGTCCCCTCTGACTGGTCAGAATGGCTGGCGACGATCAACTGTCAAGATTAGACTCCCTGCCGAAAAGGTCTGTCAAAAGGAAGATGACGCTCCTATTCTTGAAATCCCTGGCGTATATCACCGCAGTCTAGTCGAAGTCGTCACCACCGCTCTGCAGGACGACAACGCCAAAATGTTCCACTACACGCCGTTTAGTCTTTATTGGCAACAAACTCCAGAAAGCACCCCAGAACGACTCTACTCTGAAATTTACAACTCTAATGCATTTATCGAGGAACACGCAAGAATTAGGCAGCTTCCACCGGAGCCTGGCCCTCAGCACGAACACTCGATAGCTGCAATGATGATTTCGTCCGACTCAACGAACCTTGGGCAATTCGGATCAGCCGCACTTTGGCCAATCTATGCCTTCTTTGGAAATCAGTCCAAGTATGATCGCGCAAAACCTTCTCAATTTGCAGCGCATCATGTTGCATATATTCCTTCGGTAAGTTCAATGTTTCTGCTTTGCTCTTTGTATGCTACTAAAATCTCACTTTAGCTTCCGGATACCTTTCAGGACCGTTATGTGGAGTTATTCGGTCAACCTGCGTCATCTAGTACGATTACACACCTGAAACGCGAGGTTATGCATAAGATTTGGGAGTTGTTGTTAGACCCTGAATTTCTACATGCTTATGAACATGGAATTGTCGTCAAATGTGCTGACGGAATTGTACGACGGGTATTTCCTCGGTTTTTTACCTATTCTGCGGATTATCCTGAAAAGTATGTTCTGCCTAGTTTTCTTTCTATTGTGCTCATTCATGATCTAAGGGTTTTATTAGCGACAATACGCTATCTCGGTTCCTGTCCGTGTCCACGCTGCTTCATTAAGAAGGAATATATTAGCGGTTTGGGTACGAAGGTTGATGACCAGCGCCGTGCCAACCTCCGCATAGATACTGAGCGACGACAGTCTAAGGTCGAAAATTCGCGAACGTGGATTTTCGACTCCGGGCGGGGCATCAATAGTACATGGGTGAATAATCTTCTGCAAGAAGATTCATGGACCCCGACTAGAGTAGGTTCTGTTGAAGTATTGTTTGTCTGCTGAACTAAGTCACGATAGAATGGCTTCTCCACAAGGCTATTCAAATTTGGTTTTGATTTCTTCTCAATGTTTGTCCCTGACCTTCTCCATGAATTCGAACTTGGCGTGTGGAAGGCAATATTCACACACCTCATGCGGATTCTGTACGCCGCAGGAGACAGCGGCATTCAGGCTCTGAATTGGAGGTGTGTTAATGAAGTGACGTTTATGACCTGATACTAATAACCTTTATAGATATCGTCACGTTCCAACTTTTGGTAACGGTACAATTCGAACATTCCACGAAAATGCGTCGGCTATGAAGAAACTCGCAGCGCGTGATTTTGAGGATCTTTTGCAGGTATTTTTCCCGACAGCCATTGATCTACTATCAGCACTAACTATCTCTAGTGTTCTCTATCAGTTTTCGAACAGCTTTTGCCAGAGCCGCATAATGAGATTGTCTTGGACCTGCTGTTCATCCTCTGTACATGGCATGCACTCGCAAAACTGCGTCTCCACACATCTTCAACTCTGCAGACTTTGAAAACAACTACAAAGGGTTTAGGTCAGCAGCTTCGTTACTGGGTGAAGAAAACATGTTCCGGTTTCGACACACGAGAGCTTCCAAAAGAAGAGAGTGCTCGGCATCGCCGCAAGGCTGCTGCAGCCAGTAAACCAGATAAAGGAAAGGGAACAGAGGTCCCTGTGAATAGAGGGCGAGGGCGTAGAGGACGACCTGCGGGAGGAAGAGGACGAGGACGAGGACGAGGACGGGGCTCTACTTCAACAAGAACTACGGGTGGTACACCAACGGTGCCGACTTCCTCACAAGCAAAGCCCTCAAGTCAAAATCAAGAAGAGACACTGAACATGCATCACAGTAGATTAGGCAAAATTTTCAGTATGTGTACTTACAAGCTCCACGCTCTTGGCCACTATGTTGCTGCTATTGCATGGTTTGGGACCACGGACAGCTATTCGACTCAAGTTGTATGTGAATGCATTGTTTCTTTTTTTTTCCGACCACTGACAATTTTGTAGGGAGAACTGGAACATCGACGGGTTAAACGTTTTTACGCACGGACAAATAAACGCAAGACATTCGGCCAACAGATTGCAAAACAGCAACGGCGGGAGCGGATCTTGAAGAAGATTCGGGAGCAGTGGAAGGAGCACGAGCACGAGATACGGAACACTCAAGCAAACCCTGAAACCATTCACCGTCCTGAACCAAACGTCTCATTCGAGGAGTCTGATCCCCTGCCGAAATCACTGCCCGAGACCCATCACCACATTTCAAACACAACGAGACTGAAGGAGAACTTATATCGTTGGGTGGATTTTCACGAGAAGAATGGTGATGGAGCGATAAAAGTGAGGGTATACTTCCTGGTCCATTGCAAAGAAAATCTTATTTTTCCATAGGAATTTATTCCCACCCTAAAGGATCATATACTTTCTCGCTTACTCGGCTGTGCTTATGATGGTGACGAAGTTGAGTACTCGGAGGAAGACCGGGACTCAATCCAATTCGTTGGCAATAATTTGTATCGGCACAAAACACTCCGTGTCAACTACACAACCTACGACTTACGCCGACAACAAGACTCTATCAATCCACGAACGCATTCCGACATTCTGCTACTCTCGCACGAGGAACCAGGTGCCGAAATCAATGCTCATCCCTATTGGTATGCAAGAGTGGTAGGAATTTTCCACGTTGATGTTCTTCATCTTGGGCCAAAGTCAATTTCGCCTGACAAGCGCCGAATCGATTTTCTTTGGGTTCGGTGGTTTGGCCGTGATGTTTCATTCAAATCTGGTTGGACCGCAAAACGGTTGCATCGCCTTGGTTTTCTTGACGCTAGCAGCTCTCATGCTTTTGGTTTTCTGGATCCTGCTCTGGTCATCCGTGGCATACACATCATACCAGCCTTTGCTCACGGCCAAACTGCTGAGCTTCTCAGTCCACCGCAATCTGTTGCACGACTACCACTGCGAGAAGATTCTGATTGGTGTTATTACTATGTCAACATGTGAGTTGTGCCCTCCCCGACTTCAGAATGTCCCAATGTCATCCTATAACTTCAGGTTCGTTGACCGAGATATGTTTATGCGATTTTTCGGTGGCGGTATCGGACACAAAGCTACAAATAAATACACGGCAGCACTACGAGGAGATGCACTTGCGATGGTCAACGCACAATCAACCACTGCAGCATCAACAATAGTCGAAGAGATTCAAGGTGTTGCGGAAAGTGACGAGGTGGCCCAGTTTGCAGAAAAAGAAGATTATGGATATGAGCTCAGTGATGCCGAGGATGAAGACAGTGAATGCGACGAAGACGACGATGGTGCAAACTTGGGAGCTGAAGACGGTGAGGAGCCGTGGCAGATGGGCGATCTGTACGCAGAGGGATACGATGACCTTTGACTAATCATTGATGTGTTATTGACTTTGTCTGGCAATGATGTTACACCGTGACTGGCGCGCTCTATTAGCGTTACATACAACATTCATCCGGCCACTGAGTGGCGGAGATGGTGACTAGACATACAATGGTTGCATGAGTTGCGTTCTCGAATCTCAGCTGCAAGCTTTACGATGTGACTTGTAAAAACTTGTCATCGAAATCTGTTCAAGTAATTAGGATAGTTTGAAAAGCAGTCAGTGGTATGAAATGCATATGGGAAGTTTTACCTACTATGAAAAGGTGACTCAAAGTACTAGCCAGAATGCAAACTGATTACAAAGTTTATGGCAACAATTCTTCATCCTACCAAGATCTTACCTGCTATTCCAACTAGAATCAAACTTAACACTAGTTTACCAGATAATAGAAAGATAGATACTGACTACTAGCTGAATACAAAATTCTATCTGCATTAATTTGCTTTGTTTGGTGGCATAAAAAATGTGGGAACAACCAACGTCGACATTGCAAAACCGGAACTTGACCGGTTTGCTGATGAAGGAC
>Ga0193718_1000345_pt1 | contig 10736 bp, 7 predicted proteins | sample U2a1metaG_FD_144918 | JGI IMG/M metagenome (GOLD analysis project Ga0193718, IMG submission 144918) | Soil microbial communities from a riparian zone of the East river system, Colorado, United States - U2a1 | ecosystem: Environmental > Terrestrial > Soil > Riparian zone | place: USA: East River... | reverse complement strand
GTTCTCCGAAATTCACGCGCTGGATCTGGTGGACATGAATGGCGACGGCCTCAAGGACATCGTCACGGGAAACCGTTACTGGTCGCATGGCCGCCACGGCTCCGCCGGACCGACGGCCAAAGCGGTGTTGTATTGGTTCGAGCTCGTTCGCAATCCCGACAAAACGGCGGAGTTCATTCCGCACCTGATTGATGACGACTCGGGCGTAGGCACGCAGGTCGTGGCTGTTCCCCGCAAGGACGGGCATCCAGACATTGTGGTCGGCAACAAGAAGGGAACGTTCTTCTTCGAACACGAGGTAAAAAAGGCAAACCAGGCGGAATGGGGGAAGGCACAACCCAAACTGCTACCTTAATCCGCCCATTCAACTTGATCGGTTATGGCGCCGGTGAAGCGCGATAGAAGCGTTGGAGGCCGTTGCTGGCGGAGTCGAACAGTTCCACGGGGCCGGTGGTGATAGTGACGTTGGTCCAGGGGAGCCATTCGGTGAGGTTGCTGGCCGATTTGATGGAGTAATTGCCCGGCTCGCCGCTTAACACCAAGCGCACCTGGTCGCCGGGCAGCGAGGAGATGAGATCGAATTTCAAAGGCTGGAGTGGCAGGACCGTCAACACCGCGTTTGAACTGGCGACGGGACCCGCCACGTTACTGATCACGACGGAATACAAGCCGGCATCGTTGGTCTGCACTGCCAGGCGGGTATAACTGCTGGCGGTGGCGGTGGGGATGTTGGTCGCGTTGAACCGCCATTGATAACCGAGTGGCGCGGTGCCGCCCGCGACCACCGTGAAGGTCGCGTTCGTGCCAACCTTTACCGTCTGGCTTTGCGGCTGGTTCGTAATAGTAGGAGGCACGTTCACCGTGAGCGTGGCGACGGCGCTGGTCACGGCGCCGGCTGCGTTGGTGACGATACAGCGGTAACCTCCGGCGTTGGCTGGTTGCACGTTACTCAGAACGTAGTTGGTGGCAGTTGCGCCGGCATCCGTTCCGTTGAATTGCCAGCGATAACTGAGCGGCGCGCTCCCAGTAGCCGAGACGCTGAAGCTAGCCCCACCACCCTGGTTGGTCGTCTGGCTCTGAGGTTGCGCGGAAATGGCGGGAGGGACCAGAACGGTCAGAACCGCAATCGAACTGGTGACGCTGCCGGCGACGTTGCTCGCAACCACCGAGTAGCTGCCGGCACCGGGGAGTTGCGCATTGGTTCGCGTGTAAATGCTTCCGGTCGCGCCAGCTATAACGTTTCCGGCAAAGCGCCATTGGTAGCTTGGCGCCGGGTTCCCGGAAGCGGCCACCGTAAAGGCGGCGTTCGCCCCTTGCGTGACAGTGAGGCTCTGGGGTTGGTTGGTGATAACCGGAGCCACCGCCGGAACGAGCACACGAACATTGTCGAAAACCGCGAAGTTGTCCGCGGCCGGGTTGGCAATAGAATTGAAACCGTCGAAATAGCCGATCATGACGTTGCCACTGGTGTAACTCGTGGTGTTCGTCCGCTGCGCCACGACGACACCGTTAATCTGCCAGGTGATGAGGTTGCCGACCTGGCTCAATTCGCCTTGGACCCAATGCTTGCTCGGCGCGCCCCCTGACTCGTACGTCGGCGCCGGAAAGAGTCCTTGCCATACTGTGTCCGAGTAATGGTCCCGGCCCGCGCCGCTCGCTCCCAGGCCGCTGTTGGCGAAGGTCAGTTGGGTCGGCGCGGCGGCGCCGTTGCCCTGATACGCGCGGTAATCGCTGCCGCCGCTCCCGCCTTCGCCGTCCACGGCAAACCAGAGTCCGTCGCTTGAAGTGGCACTGGTGCTCCAATTCACGCGCGTGCCGGCGTGGTTCAAACCGCAACTGCCGTATTCAGTCGAGCCGCTGCCGCCGCCTGGTCCGCCGTTGTAATTGATCCACAGATCGAATCGGAGGGCGTAATTATTGCTGAGGCCGAGGTTTTTTGGGTAAAGGCTTACGCCCGCAGTAGAGGCCGTTGCGTCGTTCTTATTGACAGTGATTTTTATGCCGTGAGTTGTGCCGCCGGAACTCGGCGCAGCGGGGATGAAGTTCGTGACGCCATTGGCCACATACTGGCTCGCGCCATAGTTGAAGGCCCAGTTCGTCGTGAAGTCTGAAACGCCATTTCCCGCGCCCCAGAATAGGTTCCAGCGCGCCGCGCTGTTAGTTTCAAAATCGTCCGCGAAGGCCAGAATCCACCGCGGGCCTACTGTCAGCGTGGCCACCCGGCTGGTCGTTGCGCCCAGAGCGTTGGTAACCACGACGGAGTAACCGCCGGCATGGGAGGGCTGGACATTGGTGATCGTATAGGCGCTGGAGGTCGCACCAGCGATGGGCGCGCCATTCTTGCTCCAGGCGTATTTGAGGGTGTTCGACCCAACCGAGATCACGCTGAAGGTCGCATTCGTTCCCGTTTCAGTTAGCAGGCTGAACGGCTGCCGGGTGATGGCCGCCGCGCCGGTGATCAGCGTCATGAAATGGGCCCAGTCCCAATACTGTCCCGGGTCGGTGTGATTGTTGCAGGTAGGATCTATGGCGGGGTAATTGGCCGCCAACCAGTTTGTCCAGGCCGGGTTCTGCCATTCGTTATGGCCGACGATGTGGTTGCGGTCTTTGGGAATGCCGAACTTGTCGCACAGGTGGCGTTGCAACAAGGCCGACGCCACGTACATCCCTTCCGTGTACCAGGCCGGGCTGCTCACGAAACCTTCATGTTCCGTGCCGACGCTATAGGTATTCAAACAGCGCGCATGCCAGGAGTAATTGGACTCCCGCACCGACTGCGTAATATCCCCCACGCCGGCATCGTTGGCGATGCCCTCGACATGCCCATCCTCGTCATTGCCGTTTTTGAGCCCGTTGACGAGGTAGTGGACGCTGGCAGAAACATTGTAATCGCCGTTGGTATCGGTATCGCACCGGTTCAGATAGGAGACCGACGTTTGATAATAGCCCTCCATGTCGTGGATGACGCAGAACTTATGGCCGTTGCCCGAGGTGTAATACTTGGTGCAGGCGGGAGGATTCCAATGGGCGGGAGGATAATCTGGTTGCGCCAGCGCGCCCGCCGTCCAGGCAAGGGCGGCAGTCAACGACAACAAAAACTTCATTCTAAAACCCATCGGAGCCAGCTTTATCATACCGCAAGCGCGGGTTTTCTCAAGGCAATAAGCCTGAAATTTGGAAATCTGCGCTACGCTAAAGCCATTCGCCACCGCCAAAGCATCTCGCATGCAATTCTTTATTGCGAATCTGGACTCCCCGAACCAAAGTCCATTAGAACTTGATCTCGTCTGAAAACCGAATACTGAACACTGAATAATTGCTCCCGCCCATGCCCGCAGAACACCCAACCGCCGCCCATCGCGGTGCCGTGAGCAACCCGCCGAACCGCTTCGAAAAGATACATTTCGAGCCGCACCCGGATTGGAACCCGGAAGATGATCCGCTGCCGCGCACACAGTTCCTTCGCGACCGCACGAGCACTATTATCACTTATAATGACAGTCCGGATGTCGGTTTCGAGGCCAGCATCAATCCGTATCGCGGCTGCGAACACGGATGCATCTACTGCTACGCGCGGCCTTTCCACGAGTACTTGGGTTTTTCTTCAGGTTTGGATTTTGAAACGAAAATCATGGTGAAAGAAAACGCGCCGAAGCTGTTGCGCGAAGAGCTTGCATCGCCGAAATGGCATCCCAAAGTCATCGCCATGAGCGGCGTGACCGATTGCTACCAGCCGGTCGAGCGACGGTTGAAACTGACTCGCGGCTGTCTCGAAGTTCTGGCCGAGTTTCGCAATCCGGTGGGCATTGTCACGAAGAACAACCTGGTGACCCGCGATATTGACCTGCTGGGTGAGTTGGCGAAGCACAACGCGGCGGCGGTTTTCATTTCCTTAACGACGCTCGATACCGAACTGCGCAAAGTGATGGAGCCGCGCACTTCGCCGCCAGCGGCTCGGTTGGCCACCATCAGCACGCTATCCCAGGCGGGAATTCCCGTCGGTGTTCTGATCGCGCCCGTTATTCCCGGGCTGACCGACCATGAAATTCCTGCGCTGGTTGAAGCTGCCGCCCAGGCCGGCGCACGGACGGCGGGTTATGTCGTCCTGCGGTTGCCGCATTCGGTGGCGCCTTTGTTCGAGCAATGGCTGGGCACGCATTTTCCCAACCGGAAAGACAAGGTCTTGAACCGGCTTCGCGCGATGCGGCACGGGAAACTTTACGAATCGGCGTTCGGCCAGCGGATGCGCGGAGAAGGCATTTTTGCGGACCAGATTGACTCCTTGTTCGACGTGGCCTGCCGCAAACACGGCCTTGGTGGCTGGCTCCCGGAACTTTCCACCGCAGCGTTCCGGCGTGTGTCGGGACCGCAACTGGAACTGCTGTGAACGGATGGGTGGGGTTGTAGTGCCGAAGTGAATATTGCGTTCCTTGCCGGGCTTTCCGATTGGAATCCTTGGGTTCACATTCCTTTGTCTCGACTTTGGACGTTAGAAATCCGACTTTGGACTGAGTTTTGAAATGATTGATCGGACTTCAATGACGACGGTAGAGCGCCACTTTCTGGAGCACAAGGGGCAGAATCCCCATGCGACCGAGGAATTCAGTTGGCTGCTTTCGGGGATCACCCTGGCGACGAAGACCATCGCGGCGCATATTCACCGCGCCGGGCTGTTGGATATCATCGGCCGAACCGGGCAGGTGAACGTGCAGGGCGAAGAAGTCCAGAAGCTCGATGAGTTCGCCAACCAGGTGCTCGTGCGTTGTCTCGGCTATCGCGGCACCATCGGCATCCTGGTTTCCGAAGAGGACGAGGAACCGCACGTCATCCAGGAAGCCCAGGCTGGCAAGTACATCGTCCTGTTCGATCCGCTGGACGGTTCGAGCAACATCAACGCCAACGTTTCCATCGGCACGATCTTTTCGATCCTCGCGCGCGATCCGAGTGGTGATCAGAAGAACGTCATGGCGCACATTCTTCAGCCGGGTTGCAAGCAGGTCGCGGCCGGCTACGTCGTATATGGGAGCAGCACCGTGCTGGCGTACACCGCCGGAGACGGCGTCCACATGTTCACGCTGGATCCTTCGATTGGCGCGTTCTTGCTGGCGGAGGAGAATGTTCGGATGCCGGAAGCGGGCCGCATTTACAGCGTCAACGAGGCTTATTTCAACAGCTTCCCCGGGAACATTCAACGGTACCTGTCCTGGGCCAAGCAAGCGGGCGACTATAGCTCGCGCTACATCGGCTCACTGGTGGCGGACTTTCACCGGACCTTGATTCGCGGCGGGGTTTTTCTTTATCCCGGAACGAAGAAGTCTCCGGAAGGCAAACTGCGTTTGCTTTACGAAGCCAATCCGCTGGCGTTCGTGGCCGAGCAGGCGGGTGGCGTCGCGACGGACGGCAGCCGGCGGGTTCTCGACAAGCAGCCGAAAGCGATGCACGAGCGAACGCCGCTCATCATCGGCAGCAAGGACGAAGTGAACCGGGTGCTCGCGTTCTAAGCCGCAGACCAGCGATTTTACGTCGAGGCAGGCGCAATCTGGAACCCCTCCCGCACAAACCGCTGCCGCAAAGCGGAGATATGGGCGGCATCGCGGGTCTCAACCACGCAATGGACGGTAACGGTGGTGATGTCGTCGCTGGCGAATGCCCGGTCATGAGCGACTTCCAGAATACTCGCCCCTTCGTCCGCAATCGCCCCGGCAAAGCGCGCCAAACCGCCGGGCCGATCACTGATCGTTGCCGTGAAACGGTAGAGCCTTCCGTCGGATGCGAGGCCGCGTTCCAGTACCCGACCGAGGATTGGCGTGTCAATGTTCCCGCCGCACAACAGCAGCACAGCGTTCCGGCCCTCCAGTTCCGGAACCAGCCCGGCCAGGCACGCTGCCAGCGCCGCCGCGCCCGCGCCCTCGACTACTGCTTTTTCCAGCTCCAGCAAACGCAATATCGCCAGCGCGAGGTCGTGTTCGCGAACCAGCACAGTTTTGTCCACCAAATCCCGGGCCAGGCGGAACGCATTCCCGCCCACTTGCGGGACCGCCAAACCGTCCGCCAGCGTGGGTTTGAGTTCGACGGTCACTGGCTTGCCCGCAGCGCACGCCGCCGTAAAACTTGCGGCGCGCCCGGGTTCGACCCCGATGATTTTGACTTTGGGTTTGAGCGTCTTCGTCGCGAGCGCGACGCCTGCAATCAGACCCGCGCCGCCGATGGGCACGATGATCGCGTCCAGCTCGGGCACTTGCGCGGCAATCTCCAAGCCGAGCGTGCCCTGCCCTGCGATGATGTCGGGATGGTCATAGCCGTTGATGTAAGCGAGCTTTTGTTTGGCGGCGATGGCGTCCGCGCGCAGCCTGGCCTCGCCGAGGTCCGCGCCGTGCAGCACGACGGTGGCGCCGAGGCGGCGGCAGTTGCTCACTTTCGTCAGCGGCGCGAATCGGGGCATTACTACGGTGACCGGGATCTTGAGGAGTTGGGCGTGATAGGCCAGGCCAAGGGCATGGTTGCCAGCGGAGGCCGCGATGACGCCGCGCCGCTTTTGTTTCGCCGGGAGCAACGACAGTGCATTTCGCGCGCCGCGTTCCTTGAAGCTGCCGGTGCGCTGGAGGTATTCCAGCTTGCAGAAAATGTTCATGCCCGTGATCTCCGAAAGCGGGATCGAAAGAGGGCACGGCGACGCGACGACGTGGCCGGCAATCCGGCCAGCCGCTTCCTCGATATGCCGGAACGTGACGGGCATATCTCACTAAGGGCCGTTGTGCGCCGCCTGTCAATCAAACAGGAGAGAACGGTATTCAAGTGCCGCCCAAACGGAACGGACCGCGAGCCGTCCTCGGCTCGCAGCGCATTCGACCGCAGAGGCAGCCCAGAACCGATTTGAGCGACCTTCCGTGTTGGCGTCCGCTGCGAGCCGAGGACGGCTCGCGGTCCGGGGTTGTGTAACCTTTCTAAGGCCCTTCTCGTCCTTAATGCCAAGCCCCTGCCTGAGCCGAGCAGAGCACGCGGCAGGGCGCAAACATTGCGATTATGGCGAGCCTGTGCTTGTTGGATGATGTCGGAGCGATTGCTCAACGGTGGGAACTGGCCGGCCGACCGCTGGCCGTAGGCCGGGACGCGTCGGCGGACGTGAAAATTAACGATGAATCCCTTTCGCGCCGGCATTTCGTGATTCTGCGCGAAGGCGAGAATTATGTGCTGAAAGATTTGGAATCTGAACACGGCACGTGGGTGGGTGGAAAACGCGCCCGGGCTGCGGCGAAGCTGCGCCATAACGAGTGCATCGCTGCGGGGCGCACTCTGTTCCTCTTTCGGGAGCAGTCTTTTCCGGCCACGGACTGATCGTCACTAATTACCCATCACCGGATGCTTACGATGAAAGTCCGTGGCATCCTGATACGCCTTGGCGACCTCCAAAATCTCCGCTTCGCCAAACAGTTTGCCGATGAAGCATATACTTGTGGGAGTCCCGGCTTTTGAGAAGCCGTCAGGCAGGACCACGCACGGGTGTCCGGTTAAATTGCTCAACACCAAACTCTTGCCGCTCTGCGAGGGAGCGAGAAAAAGGTCCACGCGGTCGAAGACTTTCGCGGTGTCCTGGATCAACAGGTAGCGAACACGCTGGGCCTGGATGTATTCCACGGCGGGAATGAACCGTTTTTCCCGAAACGAGTTCGGCCACGCGCCGCTGCCCTGCTGCTTCAACAAATCCTCGTGGCCGCTGCGGGTCAGCTCATCGAACGCCGCCGCGCCTTCGGTGGACAGCACGAATGAAATTGCGCCCAGCGGATAATCCGGCAGTTCGACGGGAATCAACTCCGCGCCCAGCGCTCGCATTTTTTGCAACGCGGCCTCATCGTGGTCCTTGCGCTCGCCTTTTTCATTTTCGAAATCCGTTTTAAGATAGCCGATGCGCAGTTTCTTGAGGTTCACTTTGGGAGCATAATTGAACGGCACGTTGTACACCGTCTGGTCCAGGCCGTCCGGCCCGTAAATCGCGTTGAACACAATCGCGCAGTCTTCCACAGTCCGGCAAATCGGCCCGAGTTTGTCCATAGTCCAGCTCAAGGCCATCGCCCCGGAGCGGCTCACGCGGCCATAAGTGGGCCGCAGCCCCGTCACGCCGCAACGGTCCGCCGGCGATACGATCGAGCCTAACGTTTCCGAACCAATGCCAAACGGAATCAAACCCGCCGCTGTCGCCGCGGAAGAACCCGCCGATGAACCGCTCGAACCTTGGTTGAGATTCCACGGATTGCGGGTCCTGCCGCCGAACCAGGTCTCGCCCATCGCCAATTCACCAAGCGTCGTTTTCGCCACCAGGACGGCGCCGGCGTCCTCCAGCCGCTTGATCACCGTGGCGTCGAAATCGAACACTTGATTGGTGTAGGGCGCCGCGCCCCAGGTCGTAGGGAGCCCTTTGACTGCCAGCAAGTCCTTGGCGCCATAGGGGATGCCGTGCAGCGGGCCGCGATATTTGCCGCGGGCGATTTCCCGGTCGGCGCGTTTGGACTGTTGCAGCGCCAGATCTTCGGTGAGCGTAACGACACATTCCAGTTTGGGGCCGTATTTCTTGAGGCGGTCGAGGAAGAATCGCGTCAGCTTCTCAGAACTGATCTGGCGGCTTTTGATCAGCGCCCCGAGTTCGCCCACCGAGTAAAACGCCAGGTCGTCCAAGTTTGTGGGCAGCATCACTTTGCCGGGCGAACTCATTTTGAATTTCTTGCGCTCCGAACCTAGCTTCATTCCCACCGGAATGGGATTGAACAGGACCGCCGGTGGAATGGCATTCGAAAGAGGAAATCTACGGAGCGCCTCGAACTTATTCAATTGGTCTCTCAAGCCCGGCAGCAACATCTCAATCTTGTTGGAGGAAAAATTAAGGCCGATGAGTTTTTCCGCGCCGGCTGCCGCATCGTGGGTGATAGTGTTGGTTTCAGCGCCGCTGGAAGTGGAAAGGAAAACGCCAACAGCGAGGACGATGGCGATGGGATTGGTCGGGCGCATTGCTCAAACCTATTTTGAGGAAAGGATACTGTGCCCGTTCAGGTACTCAGAGACCGCCGTCTCGAGGGCAGCATCATAAGCGGTTGGGACGATCTTGAGCGCGCCGGGCCGTTGGAGCAGCGCCAGGCTGATTTTGCCGTCGGCGACTTTTTTATCACGGCGCGTGGCCTGGATCAACTCGGTGGCGGTGACGGGGCGCGAAAGACGACGGCTGAAATAGCGGGCGGCGAACTCGTGGATGTCGTCGAAGTCCTCCCGGGAGAGAAGGCCGGCGCGGTGGGCCAGCCAGTTGACCAGGTCCAGCCCCCAGACGACGGCGAGCCCATGGGGAACTTCATAGTGGGTGAGGCCCTCAAGGGCATGACCGAAGGTATGGCCGTAATTGAGGATTCGCCGGGGGCCGGTTTCGTATTCGTCCAGCTCGATAATCGCCTGCTTGACGCGCAGGCTTTCATAGATGAACTCGGGTAATGATGGGTTGCGGAATCCATCCTGAGCCACGGCCTCTTTGAGCCGCCCGAAAAGGTCGCGCGAGCCGATGAGGAAGAGTTTAAAAATCTCGCCGTAGCCCGAGCGCACCTCGTCATCGCTCAGGGTCCGGACAAACTGATCGCAGATGTAAACGCGGGCGGGCGAGTGGAAGGAGCCAAGCTGGTTCTTGAAGCCGTTGAAATTGATGCTGCTCTTGGCGCCGATGCAACTGTCCGCCATGGACAGAAGCGTAGTAGGCACGAAATGCCACTTGAGGCCGCGATAATAAACGTGCGCGGCAAAAGCAACAATGTCCTGAAGGATGCCGCCGCCGACGGCAATGACGACGCTTTGCTTGTTGCAATCATGCTGTTGGAGGAAGGTCAACGCCCGCGTGACCCCGTCCAAGGTTTTCTCATCCTCCGTCGCTGGCACGTCCAAGGTCGGCAGGCTGCCGGTCAACGCGGACAATGGCGCGGAATAAAGCTGCGCCACTTTCTTATCCACAAGCAGCACTGCTTTAGGTGTCGCCTTGAGAAAATTGGTGAGTTCCGAAATGTCGTCCCTGAATTCTACTTCGTAATCTGCCTGGCCGGATTTGATCAACAAGCGCCGCGCGGTCATATCGCCGGGATGCTGTTATCGGTCCATGAGCCCGTCAACGCTTTTGTGCATCTCAACGCCAGACGGTTCACGGACATTTGCCGCGATCCCGACGCCGGTGGTTCGCCAACTTGTCAGGAGGCCTGAGCCTAGGGATTCGGAACCGGCATAAAAAGCAGTCTGATATAACCCCTTGCGCCGCTTCCAATTGGCATATTGTCGCGTATGACAAGTTGAGTCGCGGTGTTAGTAAGCGTGGTTGTATATGCCGGGCCGGAAGTCCAGGTTCTCAGGTCGCTGGAGACTTCGGCTCGGTAACTGACATCGGGCGGGTTTGCGGCGCGATTGACGGTGATGGTGAGATAACTCTGGCCGCCGTCCTGGCGGATGCTTGGGAATACCAACCGGTTGGTTACGGGTGTGAAGGGATCCAGGCCCAGGGCGTATTTGATCAGATTTGGCACGCCATCGCCGGGTGGGCTGGCGGCGTTGGCGCCCGCACCGACGTTGGATGGGTTGCCGAAGTGGTTATCGCGCCATTGTTGCAACGGTGTCAAGGTGGATTGATCCAGCAGGCCGAAGACGCCAACGCCAGTGGTGGTCGTCACATAGACTCGCGCGCTGGCAATCATCGGCGTAATGAACTTATTGCCCTTGCCGAA
>Ga0193718_1000344_pt1 | contig 10741 bp, 10 predicted proteins | sample U2a1metaG_FD_144918 | JGI IMG/M metagenome (GOLD analysis project Ga0193718, IMG submission 144918) | Soil microbial communities from a riparian zone of the East river system, Colorado, United States - U2a1 | ecosystem: Environmental > Terrestrial > Soil > Riparian zone | place: USA: East River... | reverse complement strand
TTCCTGGCGGGTCTGCTCAATGTCCACATCGAGATTCTTCAGGACGCGCGCGGCGACGCCGTCACCTTCGCGGAGCAGGCCGAGCAGGATGTGCTCGGTGCCCACATAAGTGTGGTTCAGGGCCTTGGCTTCCTTGGCGGCCAGCGCGAGGACTTTCTTCACGCGCGGCGTGTAAGGAATATTGCCGATCATTTTTTGATCGGGGCCGGTGCCGACCTGTTTCTCGACTTCCATGCGGACAGTTTCGAGATCGAGGCCCATCTTTTGCAGGACATTGACGGCAACACCCTGTCCTAATTTTATCAGGCCGAGCAAAAGGTGCTCGGTGCCGACAAAATTGTGGTTGAAGCGATCGGCTTCTTTGCGTGCCAGCGCGAGCACCTGTTGTGCCCGGGGCGTAAAATTACTCATGGCTTCGTCACTCATACTACTATTTCACAATGCAATATTTTACGGATTTGTCCAATCAGTTACTTGCCGACTGCGGCGGCCGTGAAATCGGGCGGCTGACTGGCTTCAATCGCTCGCGTACCATATCTGCACGCAGCAAGTCGCGTTCCTCGGCTGAAAGCTTTTCCGAATGCTGCTTTTGCAGATGCGCCGGTTGCGTCACCAAAAACAACTCATCCACCAACGAGCGATCCACCCCCGGAAACACGCCCATATCCACGCCTAACCTCATCAAGGATAACAGGTTCATGGTTTCTTTCGAGGTAATAGTGTGGGCATTGGCGAGAATGCCGTAGGCGCGGCCGATATGATTAAACACCATTTTGGCCTTTTTCTCCAAAAGCGTGCCGCGGGCGTTTTCCTCGTGCTCGATGATCTGGCCGAGGACTTTTTCGAGACGCTCGACAATCCCATTTTCAGACTCACCGAGGGTCATTTGGTTGGAAACCTGGAAAACATTGCCAAGGGCTTCGGTGCCTTCGCCGTAAAGACCCCGCACGGCCAATCCCAGTTTATTGACCGATTGAATGATGGGATTGATTTGCTCCGCCAAAACGAGGCCGGGCAGGTGGAGCATGGCGCTGACACGGATGCCCGTGCCGATGTTCGTGGGGCAGGCGGTCAGGTAACCGAGGTCCGGGTTGAAAGCGTAATCCAATTTCTTTTCGAGTTCGGAATCCACCTGGTTGATGGCGTTCCAGGCGTTGCGGATTTGCAGGCCGGGCCGGAGCGCCTGCATCCGCATGTGATCCTCTTCGTTGATCATCACGCTGAGAGTTTCCTCGCGGTTCAACACCAGGCCGCTGCCGGAACTTTTGGCGGCGTGCTCGCGGCTGATGAGATGGCGTTCGACCAGGATTTGTTTGTCCAGGGTCGAGAGGTTGTCCATGGATTCCGCAAACGAATCCTTCATTTCCGGCAAGGTTGCGACCGCGGGGCGGATGGCCTCGAGGATTTTGACGCGCTCAGGTTTTTTCGCCCAACCGGGGAAGGCCGCGTCTTTGATATTGCGCGCCAGCCGGACGCGGCTGGACATCACGATGCGGTCGTGCGGACCTTTGCGCCGGGCGGTGTTCGCCGGAGGTTCTAGAAATTCATGAATGTTCATCTCAACAAAAACCAACAGTATAACTAAAGAACCTGCAAGGCCGGCAGACGCCGCGGCTATTTATTAAATCGTGGCGATATCACTCAAGCGGGCGGTCATTTGCTTGATTTCATCACGCAACGCGGCAGCTTGCTCAAAATTTTCTTCTTCGACGGCTTTGGTCAGCTTTTTTTGCAACACCTTCAACCGGTCGGACAATTCGCGGGTCTGGCGCAGTGCTTCCGGAACCTTGCCGATGTGCCGGGTGCCTTTATGCATGGTTTTGAGCAGGCCTTCAAGTCCTTCGGCAAATGTTTTATAACATTCGGAACAACCAAGCCGGCCGGCTTTCTTGAAATCGGCCTGGGTAAAACCGCAGCGGGGGCATTTGATTTCAATGCCGCCGGAAGCCTGCTCGATCTCCTTGGACGCGCCAAGACCTAATAACAGGTCTGCCAATTCAAAACCGACCGGGTCATTGACACCCTTGGTCTTGGAACATTCCTCGCAGAGATCAACCTTCTGGACCTTGTCACCATCGATCTTGGTGTAATGCACGGTGGCTTCTCGTTCCTTGCAGATGCAGCACAACATAATCGTCTATCCGTATATCGGCTCGCCGGAGGCTTTAGTCAAGGAGTGATACTCCCCAACCAGCTTTTTCGTGAGCTTGCCGGGTTTGCCATTGCCGATGACGCGGCCGTCAATTTTCACAATCGGCACGATTTCCGCGCCGGTGCCGGTCAGGAAACACTCGTCGGCATTGAATAAATCATAGCGCGTGAGGTTCGGCTCGCTGACTTCGACGCCGGATTCCTCGGCCAACTCAATCACCACCTGGCGCGTGATGCCATACAACGCCCCGGCGGACAGCGGCGGCGTAAACAGCTTCCCGGCCTTGACGATAAAAATATTGTCCGCCGTGCACTCGGACACAAAACCCTCCGAATTCAACATCACGGCTTCTTCCACGCCGGCATTGTTGGCTTCGATTTTGGCCAGGATGTTGTTGAGGTAATTCAACGACTTGATGGCCGGGTTGAGCGCGCTGTGCAAATTCCGCACCGTGGGCACGGTCACAATGTCCATGCCGCGAGCGTAAAGCTCCGCGGGGTAAACCTGGATTTTGTCCGCGATGACGATGACCGACGGATTTTTGCAACGGTTCGGATTCAGGCCGAGCGTGCCGACGCCGCGCGTGACGACCAGGCGGATGTAGCCATCCCGGATTTTATTCTGGCGGCAGCTTTCGACTACGGCCGCGGCGAGTTTCTCCCGCGACATCGGGATCGTCAGCAGGATTGCCTTGGCGGAATAGAACAGGCGATCGATGTGTTCCTTGAGACGGAAAACGCGGCCGTTGTAAGCTCGAATGCCCTCGAATATGCCATCCCCGTACAGCAATCCGTGATCGAACACAGACACTTTCGCATCGCGTTCGTTGTAGAATTTTCCGTCAATATAGACTTTCATCGCGTAACAATTGAAATTAGGGGAAAGCAGAAGGCAACGCAAAGCGAATTTTGTTCCAAACAATGTGGCGAAATTAGCGAATGTGGCGCAGCCAATGTAGCGCAGCCGTCCCGGCTGCGAGTGCTGGTGGCGTCTCGCCACCAGTTTGCCCCCGGCACCGGGACGGTGCCGGAACTCGCAGCCGGGACGGCTGCGCTACCTGGACAGCGAAAAGCCATAATCACACACCTCAAATTTTTAAATCTGCGTCTATCTACGGTTAACCGTGTCTCCGTTCCCGCGTGCTCAATTTCTTCTGAAATAATTTGCGCGTTGAGGCATTTGGATGAATATCTTGCCATGCAACGCCTCGGTAAAAATGTTGGCCGGTATCTCGGCGATACCATCGACATCCAACAAGTCCTGCGCGACCTCGAAGTCGCGGCGAAAGAACACGGCTGGAACTCCGAGGTGTTTTTTGAGCGGCAGGATTTGAAATTGTTCGGGCTGACCCGCCCGGCAGGAGGCGGCGAAACCCAAAACTCGAAACCCGAAACCCGAAATCGGCGGGTTTACATATCCGCCGGCATCCACGGCGATGAACCGGCCGGACCGCTGGCGGCGTTGAAACTGATTCAAGAAAATCAATGGCCCGAAAAAGTGGACCTCTGGTTTTGTCCGTGCCTGAACCCACTCGGGTTCGCGCTGAACACACGCGAGAATTCGAAGGGCTTTGATTTGAATCGCGAATACCTGAATCCCGTGGCGGAAGAAATCGCCGCGCACATCGCCTGGCTCGACCGTCAGCCCAATTTTGATCTGTGCCTGCTGCTGCACGAGGACTGGGAATCGCACGGGTTTTATTTATATGAACAAAATCCGGATAACAAAAGGTCGCTGGCCGAGCCGATGATTGAAGCCGTGTCGAAAGTGTGCCCGATTGATCCGAACGAAATCATTGAGGATCGCCCGGCGAAGAACGGAATCATCCGCCCGAACATCGACCTGAATTCGCGGCCCAAATGGCCGGAGGCGTTTTATTTGATCACGCGCAAAACGCGGATGAGTTTCACACTGGAAGCGCCGTCGGATTATCCGTTGGCAACGCGCGTGGATGGATTGGTGGCAGCGGTGAGGGCAGGGGTAGCGGGAATTGCGGACGGGTGAGAGCCGAAACGAAAATTTTTGTCCGCAGACCGCGCGGATAACTTGGTCGTTCGACGGTAGGGCGCGTCCTCCGTGCGCGCCGCAGGCTCGTGTCTATTATTCGTTCCACGATCTCCCCATGAATCGCCTCTTGCCGCCGGACAAAACGAAATGACGTGAGCAATGCCGAGCCCATGATCTCAATGGCGAATACGGAATTTATGCATCCCCGGCTAAAGTAAACTGATTAGACCGCTTCGAGATGCGCATCCTCACGCCTTCTTCCATCCAAACCTCTAAGCTCGTCTATGAAATTATCCAAGAGGACAGGCTCTGTCTTCAGGTAAAGCGTTGCCTCACTGGCGACCTTTGTGACCGAAAAATCTTCAAATTCTGATTGTTGTTTGGAAGTGATGTAGAGTCTGCCCGGTCTTGGGAAATGGAGTCGCGCATGGAAAGCTCCATTCGCGTACTCTGGTCCAAACTCACCGAATTGGATGTCAAGCAATCCTCCGTGGATGTGGTCTCTGAACACACCGAGTTTCCTGACAATCTCAGTGAGTGAAGAGTATCCGAGGTAAACCAAATTCGAGAAGGACGAAATTCCGTCTGAAACCTCCACCTTCAACTCGATCACATCATCGTCAAACCAGACCTTGGTAAACTGAATGCCGGGTTTCATTGTGTTTTGCACTTTTGATCTAACAGTTGATAGGCCAAACGCAAATGCGACTTGGTAAGCCTCATTTGGCCCCCCTCCCTTGCGCGTCACCAGATTTGAATCCCGATTTCCTGCTCTCGCAAGATGTTTTGTCGGCCCGATTCCCTTGCCGTTCATTCCCTGCCTATAAAATCCAGTTCTGAACCCGAGAGTCAGGGGAATAGTTGTCAAAGGAATAACTCTTGCATTCCCCTGACAACTATTCCTCTGACAAACATGTTTGCCTGACGCGCGCGAGACGCGCCGGGGTGCCGCCGGGACGGCGGCGCTCCCAGGTCTAGCCGTCGAAAATTATTGCATCAATTCATCCAACGTCGGATTCATCGCCGCCGCCCACAGTTCATAGCCGTGTTCGTTCGGATGGAGGAAATCGGGCATCACGTCGGCATGCAACTGGCCGTCTTCGTCGAGGAAACTTTTGCCGATGTCGAGATACGTAATCATTTTTCCATCGTCGAGTTTCGCGATGCGGGCGTTAACTTTGTTGATGGTGTCCATCTGCTTGGGGTTGGCGTCGGGTTTGCCGCGCGGGAAGATGGCGAGCAGGAGGATTTTCGATTTCGGACATTTCTCACGCATGTCGGCCACGATTTTTTCCACGCCTTCGGAAATCTGGTCGGGTGAGTTCGATCCGCTGTTATTCGTGCCAATCATCAGCACAATCACTTTCGGATCGATACCGACAAGTTCGCCGTTTTCGATGCGCCAGAGAACGTGTTCGGTTTTATCGCCGCCGATGCCAAAGTTGGCGGCATTTTTTGGTGCGTAAAACTTTTCCCAAACGTTTTTGCCTTTGCCGCGCCAGCCGTCGGTGATGGAATCGCCCATGAAAAGCACGTCGATGTGCCCGGCTTTGGCTTGTTTAACGAACCCTTCGTGGCGCGACATCCAATTGGTTGGATTGCTGCGCGTTGCAGGAATGATGGCAGTGTTTTTGGCCGAGGCCGTTTGCGAATTTGTATCCTGCGCGAAACAGGCCGTGGCGATGAACAGTGCGAAGAGAGGTGTAAGGAATTTCTTCATGCGGCGAAATATAATAAGTCGAGCCGGCAAAGACAATGGGATTGCGATTGTGGCAGCCGACGTAAGGAGGCTCAATTATTACTTCCGGGAAAATAAGATGGAGCCTCCTTACGTCGGCTGCTACGAAGAATTATTAGCGCAACCTCAAGAGAACTTTTGGCGTCTGGATTCAAGAATCGACATAATTACCAACCCCTTAATTGCAAATGAATCGTTCCCCTAAAAAACGTTTTCTCGCCTCGACCGTAATCGCGTTGAGCCTGATTGCTTTCAGCTCGCTGCTGAAAGCGGCGGACAAGCCGGCGTTTGATATTCTGGAAGTTGAACGGCCGCGCATCATGGCGAAGGCGGCGGCGTATTTATCGGAAGAGCCGGTGACGGTGACGGCGGCGCATTCGGACCGGAGCGCGGGCACTCGGCATGATTACTTTTCGGAAGGGGATTATTGGTGGCCAGACCCGAAAAATCCGGACGGTCCTTACATCCAGCACGATGGCCTCTCGAACACAAACAATTTCGTGGAGCATCGTCACGCCATGGTGCGCCTCAGCGAGATCGTGGCGACGATGACTTCGGCTTACATCCTAACGGGCAATGAAAAATATGCGCGGCACGCGGTGAAACATATCAAGGCTTGGTTCGTGGATGCGGACACGAAAATGAATCCGAACCTGTTATACAGCCAGGCGATTAAGGGATTGTACACGGGCCGCAGCACGGGAGTCATTGACACGATTCATCTCGTAGAAGTGGCGCGGAGCGTGCAGTTGTTGAAGGATTCACCGTCGTTTTCCGCGAAGGATTACGACGCGGTCAGGGCCTGGTTTCGGGATTATTTAACCTGGTTAACGACGCATCCGTATGGAACTGGTGAGCGCGACGCGAAGAATAATCACGGCATCTGCTGGTCCATGCAGGCGGCGGAGTTTGGGCAATTGGTGGGTGATGAAGACGTGATGAATTGGGTGCGCAAAGAGTTCAAGGAAGTTTATCTCACGCGCAACATGACGAACAGCGGCGGTTTTCCGGCGGAGTTGGGTCGCACGAAGCCGTATGGGTATTCGTTGTTCGTGGTTGATGCGATGGCTGGCATCGCGCAGATATTATCCACGCCGAGCGATAATTTGTGGACTTACCGGAGGCCGGACGGTCGCGGGATGGCGAAGGGCGTGGAATTTATTTTTCCGTTCATTGCCGACAAGTCAGCGTGGCCTTACAAACAGGATGTGCTTTACTGGGACCAATGGCCCGTGCGGCAGCCGTGTTTGTTGTTCGGCGGCGTGGCGTTGAACCGGCCGGAATATTTGGAAGTGTGGAAGAAATTAAAAGCCGACTCCGATGTGGATGAAGTGAAGCGCAATGTGCCGCTGCGGCATCCGTTGTTGTGGGTGGGGCCGATGAAGGCTCGGGCCATAGAGCAGAAATAGCGGAAAAATTTACGTGAGGTAAAGCACGGCCACGGCAATCGTGGCGTTGTAGCCGAAGTGTGCCGCCATCGCAGGGCCGATGGCGCTGTAACGCAGGCGCAACCCCAACGCCACCAGCGCCAAACCTGTGATCGCGATCGTAGCCAGCGGTTGATAAATCAATTCGCTAAAGTGCATGGCGACAAAAATGAAGGTCGTAAGGGCCGCTGCGCCCGCCGCGCCCATCGACTTGCGATAACCGCCGTATAGAATTCCGCGGAAGAGCAATTCCTCGATTGGCGGCGCGAAGAGCAAAGCGGTTATGACCCATGCTATCTGCGGGAATCCGGGGGTTGAACTCATGCGCGACAGTGGGCCGAGGTCGTGTTCGGGTGGTTGATGTCCCCAAGAGTTAAACAGGACAAGCCATCCGATAGCCACCACGATGCCCACGCCCAGGCCTTTGGCGATATCGCGCCAGTTTCCTCGAACCCACGCCGGGCCAGTCGGGTTGGTGTCGTTCAGTTGAAATCTAAAAAGCCTGGCGGTTGCAATAACTGCAATTCCTCCGAGCGCCGAGACCACAAGAATGGTGACCGGCATTACTTCCTGGAGAGTTTCCTTGATGTGTTCGTGGTTGTCGAAACCACTTTGAACGCCTGCGATAAAACCCGAATAAACTCCCGCGAGCAAACCTCCCGCAAATTGCGCGCCGAGGTAAATGCCCAAAACGGCGGTGGCGAGTCCGCCATTCAGAACGCGAGGTCCGGCCGGTGGCGCGTAAATAATCGGCGGGGCGGCAATGGGCGTTTCGAATATGAGAGGCGGTTCGGGCGGGAGGGGCGGCTCCGGTGGAATGGGCGGTGGCTGGAGAAGGGTGCCGCATTCAGCGCAGAATGTCAGAACATCCTCGCTTTCCTTTCCGCAATAATCGCAGGCCTTCATCCCTGTGAGGCAGAATATAAGGTTGAACGCGAAAAGTCTGGAAAAAAATCGTAAATGCTTTCGCAGAATGTGGTGAGGCGCGGATTTTTCGTGGCAGCCGACCCGTCCTCCGCAGCAACTACTGCGGCGGGTGGACGCTAAAGTCACGTTCGCGACAGCGTGAAGGGTATCAGCGATGAATTAAAACGCTGAGTGTCGCCAGCGCGTTAAATCCGAAGTGCACCCCGATGGCGGGGCCGATTGACCGGTTGCTCAGTCGCATCCACAATGCGGCGATCGCCATAGCGGTAATTCCGAAAGTTGCCAAGGGTTGAATTGCCAGTTGGGGCGCATGTAACAGGACGAAGATCGCGGTGGTGCCAATTGCGGCGCGGTCTAATCCGAGAGATTGGCAGAACCCACCGAAGAGCACGCCGCGATACAACATTTCTTCCAGAGGCGGAGCCAATACCACAGTTGCGATAACATAAAACACGCGAGATATTCCGAGCCTGAATTCCCGATAACCAGGATGATGGCTGGAGAAGTGCAATAGAATATGGCTCGCCATGAAAATTAACATTCCGATGCCGACTCCTTTGATTATTGCCTCCCAGGAGCCGGGAACCCAGGCTGCGCCTGTCGGGCTCGTGTCTTTGACCTGAAGTTTGAACTTCGAAATAGTGGCCAGCATGCCGGCCCCTCCGGCGATCAACGCTGCTAAAAATAGCACCGGCATAAATGTCTGCAACTCTGCCACTCTCGCAGAAAACTTGGCTTGAGCTGGCTCAAAAATGCTTACGACCACAAGCGTTAGAATACATCCCACCACTTGGGCTGCGAAGGTAACAATCCAAATGATAGTGGCGTTTTTGACGTTAAGAGTGTGGGGCGCGCCGGGAACTGGGGGCGGGGTTAGGTCCGGTAAGCTGAGGTCAGTCCCACATTCAGCGCAGAATGTCAGAGCCTCCTCGTTCTGTTTGCCGCAATAATCGCAAGACTTCATCCCGCCACGGAGAATAATTCTTTGACCACGAAAAGTCCGTCAAAAAATTCGGAGTAATTTTAGTATCCAGAAGTCGTGGGTCCGATTAATTCGCAGAAAAAAAATATGAGTCCCCTTACGTCGGCTGCTACATCAAAAATAGGGCCGGCGCTGTTTCCAGAGCCGGCCCTTGCGATTCAAAAAATTTACGGAAATTTACTACTTCGCCGCGTCGTAATTTTTCGCGACTTCGGTCCAGTTGACGACGTTCCAGAAGGCTTTGAGATAGTCAGCGCGTTTGTTTTGATATTTCAAATAGTAAGCGTGCTCCCAAACGTCCACGCCGAGAACGGGTGTGCCTTCGACTCCGGCGACGCCTTTGCCCATGAGCGGATTGTCCTGGTTGCCGGTGGAAACGATTTCGAGTTTGCCGCCGTTCACGACGAGCCAGGCCCAACCGCTGCCGAAGCGGCCAATGCCGGCGGCTTCGAATTTAGCTTTGAAATCATCGAAGCTGCCAAACGCGGCTTTGATGTCGTCGGCGAGTTTGCCAGTGGGAGCGCCGCCGGCTTTCGGGCCGATGGTGCGCCAGAAGAAGGAATGATTCCAATGACCGCCGCCGTTGTTGCGCACGGGGCCTTTGATGGCGTCCGGCACGGAGGACGATATCGCCTTCACGAGATCATCGATGGATTTGGATTCGAGCGCGGTGTTGCCGGCGATGGCTTTGTTGAGATTGTCCACATACGCCTTGTGATGGCGATCGTGATGGATTTCCATTGTCAGCGCGTCGATGTGCGGTTCGAGAGCGTTATTGGGATAGGGAAGCGGAGGTAATTCGTATGCCATAATTTTTCCAAGTTAATTGTTCTACACTAAATAAATAACTGCCTGGTTGATTTTCTGGTAACAAAACAAACGTAGTAAACATAGCACGTTCCGACAAGAGTCAAGTGCAGCGCGCGCTAAAGAAGCGCGGTTGACGAGATTTAATTCTCCATTAGCCTGTGGGCGTGACTCACAAATTGCGCTCCTTGATGTTGGGATTTTGTTTCGCGTTGCCGTTTCTGGCCCCCGCGGCGGATACGAGCATTAGTTATTTTGAGCCGCAGACTCTTAAGGGAACGGTCTATGCCGATGCCAGTTTGAAACAGGTGTTGTTCACGTTCAACCGAGTGGCTACCAATTCGGGATCCACGATTCACGTGGTGCGCGATTTCAATTTGCCGGATGGCAAGCTCGCGGCGCGGGAGCAGGTGGTTTATGAAAACAACCAGTTAAAATCTTTCATGCTGGAGGAATTGCAAACGGGCGCGAAGGGCAGCGCGGTGGTCCAATCGAGCGGCGGCGATGCGAAAATGAACTTTAATTTCACCCAGGGCACCACGAAAAAGAATGGCAGCGAAAAGTTCCTGAATGAAATTTTGGTCAGTGACATGGTCGGGCCGTATATCGCCGCGCATTGGGACACGTTGACGAAGGGTGGGACGGTGAAATGCCGTCTGGTATCCGTGTCACGCGCGGAAACGGTGGGGTTCAAATTTTTT
>Ga0193718_1000343_pt1 | contig 10761 bp, 8 predicted proteins | sample U2a1metaG_FD_144918 | JGI IMG/M metagenome (GOLD analysis project Ga0193718, IMG submission 144918) | Soil microbial communities from a riparian zone of the East river system, Colorado, United States - U2a1 | ecosystem: Environmental > Terrestrial > Soil > Riparian zone | place: USA: East River... | reverse complement strand
CCAAGTACACTGGCGCGGAGCATTGCGTCGGATTTAACAGCGGCACCTCGGCGCTGCACGTGGCCATGATCATCCTCGGCGTCGGCCCCGGCGATGAAGTCATCACCACCCCCTACACGTTCGTCGCGACCAGTTGGGCCATTTCCTATGTCGGAGCCAAACCGGTTTACGTGGATATTGACGACGCGACTTTCAATTTGGACCCCAGGCTCGTGGAGCGCGCCATCACGCCGCGGACCAAGGCGCTCATGCCGGTGCACCTCTACGGCCAGTCATTTGATATCGATCCCTTCCTGGAAATTTCGCGCCGCAAAAAAATTCCGCTCGTCGAGGATGCGGCGCAGGCGGTTGGCGCGACCTACAAGGGAAAAATGGTGGGCACGTTCGGCGAAATGTCGTGCTACAGCTTTTATCCTGGAAAAAATCTTGGTGCGTGCGGCGAGGGCGGGGCGCTGGTCACGAACAATGCCGCCTTCGCGGCCCGCGCGCGCGCGTTGCGCGAGCACGGTTCCACGGTCCGGTATTATCATGACGAAGTGGGTTACAATTACCGCATGGAAGGAATCCAGGGCGCGGTGCTCGGCGTGAAGCTCAAACATCTCCCCAAGTGGACCGAGCGCCGCCGCGCGATTGCGAAGATTTACAGCGAACTGCTTTCCGAGACGCCGTTGCAGATTCCGCACGAAGCGGCGTGGGCGCAGAGCGCCCGGCACGTTTATGTGGTGCGCCACGCGCGCCGTGACGAATTGAAAAAGCATCTCGAAGCCAACGGCATCGGCTGCGCGCTCCATTATCCGCTGCCGTTGCACCTGCAAAAATGTTACGCGTCGCTGGGCTATAAAGCCGGCGATTTTCCCGTCGCCGAAAAAGCGGCGCGCGAATGCCTCAGCCTGCCGATTTATCCTGAATTAACCGACCGCCAGGTTCAACGTGTCACCGATGTGATCAAAGGGTTTTTTAAATCCCGTTAGATCTCATAGTTGCCACGAGAAACAACAGTGCGTTGGGCTTCAGACGTTGTGGTTTCGGTTCTGGAACCTGACTTAAATAATATTCTCACCCTTTAATCCGAATTGCGCGGCTGCAGCCAGGAGTCGCAAGTCATTCGAATAAATTTTTGTAAAACCGGCCTCGGCGGCACACGCCAAATGAATGCCATCGGCAGCGCGCAAGGCGACTGCCGGAGGTAAACTGGCGAAGACCGACGTAAGGCGCTCAATGACTGCTGGAGACACTGGCAGCCAGCGATACGCGCCGGCGCTGGAGTCGTTGGTAAACTCTGTGAGCAGCGTTCCCAATTCCTTTCGAGTGAAAACGCCCTCCCTAAACTTACGGTGGAATGCTGCCACGATTTCTGCGTGGCCGTGGAGACAACAAACGAGGTTGTCGGTTTTGGCAAGGACCCGCACTTTTTCCCAGCCGGCGTCCTTGGTATACAACCGCACCAGATAGCTGGTGTCGAAATAAAGCACTAGACCCGGTCCTCCCGGTCCTCGGATATTATTCGGGAGGCATCGGTTCCGCCGACGGTCTTGCCGCTTTCGTCCAACCGAGAGAACATAGCCGACGGCTTGCGCCGCGCAAAATACGGAACTGCGGTTGCCTCGATTTCCGGCACGATTTTAGCGATCGCACGACCGTTGTCGGTCACGAGGATCTGACCATGGCGCTTGGCTTCACGAACCAATTCACCGGTTTTCGCATGGAGCTCCCGGATTGTGACGGTCTTCATGTGTCTCACCGTGACACACCAGGGATGTGCTGTCAATCGGCAAATCTCGTTGCCCCCATTCGGACTCAGTTTGGTTACTGATGTGACAATCTCCGATGAGTAATTAGCGCTAAAACGTCAATTAGCTGAGTATTAGATCATCCTAGGAATGTTGCCGCGCCTTGCGCCCAATTTTTGCGGCTGGTATAATGGCTCTCGTGCGCAAAGCACTTATACGATTTCTGCCCGGCCGCGCCTTTCCTGCAGTCCTGCTGTTCCTTTTGCTTTCCGGCCTGCGCGTTTCTGCCGCGGGCAACGACTGGTTCGCGCGCGCCTGGCGATCCGATGAAGGCTTGCCGGATAACAACGTGTCCGGCATTGCCCAAACTGCAGATGGATTTTTGTGGGTCGGAACCGTCGGCGGGCTGGTGCGATTTGACGGCGCGCGATTTGATGAATTTTCAGCGTTGAACGTCGAGGATGTGCCCAGCCGCGGAGTTCGCACGTTGATGCTCGATAAGAGCGGCCGACTGTGGTTGTCCATGGACCGGCAAATTGTGGTTTGCGCGCAGGCGACTTCCGCCGAAGTCTTCACCAGCGAAGACGGCTTGCCCAGCGCGCAGGCGCAGGTGTTTGCGGAGGATGGCGATGGCGCGATCTGGATAGCCTATGGCGGGTCGAGGAATCTCACCTGCATCAAGGATGGGCGTGTGACGACGATCGGCGGGGCGGAGGGGGTTCCCGCCGGCCCGAGCTGGATTGTGGCCGATTCCAATGGCGAGTTGTGGCTGGCGAAAGGCGGACACTTGAGTGTTTTCCGAAATGGAAAATTTCAACTGTTGAAGGATTTTCCGCAGGTGGGCATCGTACGTTTGGCGGCCGCCAGGAAGGGCGGCGTCTGGATTTCATCCGGATCGACGCTTTGGAAATACGAGGAGGGCGGAGAATTGCAAACCATGAGCGAATTTCCAGCGGGAGTTTCCGCCACGGCCTTAAAAGAAGACCGCTCGGGCGCGGTATGGATTGGCACCGCAGCCCACGGCTTGTTCCGGCGCGACGATGCGGGATTGGAAAGCATGCCGCGATCGCATCCGCAGATCGAGTGCCTCTTTGAAGGGCGCGAGGGAAATATCTGGGTGGGCACCGACGGCGGCGGATTGGATCGCCTGCGGCCGCGCGCGGTCCAATTGATTGGAACGGAAGAAGGTCTGCCGTTCGAATCGGTGTGGTCGGTTTGCCAGGATTCCTCGGGCGCCACCTGGGTCACCACGCAAAACGGACTCCTCGCGCGCAATCAGGGCACCAATTGGTCGGTCATATCGCAGGCCACCAACTGGCCGGGCGGCAGCGCCGCTTGTGTGGCCAGCGATGCGACTGGCGCGGTCTGGATTGGAACGAAAGATCGCGGTTTGATCCGTTTTCAAAATGGCCAATTCAAAACCTGGCGCACACGCAATGGATTGCTGGCCGAAAATGTTCACGGCCTGATGGTCACACCGGAGGGCGATGTCTGGCTTACCTTCTTCAACCGCCTGCAACGATTGCGGGGTGGCGTCTTCGAAACCATCGAGCTGCCCGCCAGCACACGCTATCTCCGGGCGCTGGCTGAAGATACTGCCGGGAACGTGTGGGGCGGCACGTCTGAAGGCAGTTTGTTTCGCATCCGCGACGGCAAAGTGACGGACGAAACAGAATCAGTCCAAGGCGGCGCGGCATCCATCCGCTGTCTTTCCGCCACCCCGGATGGCGCCTTATGGATAGGCTATGCGGGCTTCGGCCTCGGGCGCTTCAAGGATGGAAAATATGCGCGGATCACCACCCGCGAGGGATTGCACAATAATTTTATTTCACAAATCGTGGAGGATAATTTGGACCGCCTGTGGCTGGCGGGCAATGGCGGCATTTTTCAGGTATCGATGGCCGAGGTGTCCCAGGCTGCGGATGCCATCGCCAATGGCCGCAAGGCCAGGCTGAGGTCGGTGGTTTATGGACTGGCCGAGGGGTTGCCAAGTCTGCAGCCCAACTACGACACCCTTCCCGCCGCCACGCGAAGCGCGGACGGACGTATTTTGATGGCGATGCGCACCGGGCTGGCGGTTGTCCACACGGAAAACATCCACGATAATCCGGATTTGCCGCCCGTGCTCGTGGAGCGCGTCACCGTGGATGGTGATCCGATCGCAGTGTATGACAGTAAATCGCCCCTGCGCGATCCCGAGGTGCGCGCGCTGGCGGATTTGCACCAGCAGCGCTCCGCCCTGCCGCTCAAAGCAAATTATCGCAAACTGGAAATTGATTTCACCGCGTTGAGTTTTCTCGCGCCGGAGAACGTGAATTTCCGCTATCGCCTCGAAGGCTTTGAGGATGAATGGAACGAAGCTGGCACAGATCGCAAGGCAACTTATCCGCACGTGAGCTCCGGCAACTACACGTTCCACGTCATCGCGTGCAACAACTCCGGGGTGTGGAACGACATCGGCGCCAGGATCACTTTCGCCGTGCAACCGTTTTTCTGGCAACGCTGGTCCTTCCAGCTTGCCTTGCTCGCGTGCTTCACCCTGTGCGTGATCGCGATTGTTCGCTACGTTTCCTTCCGCCGCTTGCGCAGCCACGTCCGCCTGCTCGAACAACAAACCGTGCTGCACAAAGAGCGCGCCCGCATCGCCAAGGACATCCACGACGATCTTGGCGCGAACCTCACGCAAATTGCGCTGTTGAGCGAACTCACCCGGCAAGACATGGCTACGCCGAAGAAAGCCGGCGAGCACGTTGAGAAAATTTCCTCCACCGCCCGCCAGGTCATGAAGTCACTGGACGAAATCGTCTGGGCCGTCAATCCCCGCAATGACACTTTGCCGCATCTGGTGGATTACCTGGGACAGTTCACGATTGATTTCCTGCGCGCGCCGGGCGTTCGCTGCCGGCTGGATTTGCCGGAACATCCCCCGGAGCTCAATGTGCCAGCGGACATCCGCCACAATCTCTTCCTCGCTGTGAAAGAAGCGCTGAACAATATCGTCAAACATGCAGGCGCGAAGGAAGTGCGGCTCGGCGTGGATGTCTCCAACGGCAAGCTGCGCGTTGTGGTCACCGATGACGGCCAGGGCTTCGAAAGTCCGCCGCAGGACGCCTGGGCGGATGGGTTGCGCAATATGCGCCAGCGCATGGCGGAAATCGGTGGCGATTGCGCCATAGAAAGCCACGCCGGTTCCGGCACAACCATTACATTTGACGTGCCTTGGCGCAATTAAAGCCCTGTTCGCTGGGTTTTTACATGAAATATGCCCAATTAGGGGGGTTACGACCGTACGAACGGCTACAACCTTTGTTCAATTGAACCGTTTGCGAATTTACTACAGACTGGAACCTGCTTGGAGAAGAACACTCCTATAACGGTAGCCATTGTCGAAGACAATCGCGGCACACGCGAGAGTCTCGTCGAGCTGCTCGGTCGCGCCCCGAACCTGCAATGCGTGGCGGCCTACGCCAATGGTGAAGATGCCGTGCGCGAACTTCCCGGCCAGAAGCCGAAGGTGGTCCTGATGGATATCAACCTGCCCGGCATGAGCGGGGTTGAATGCGTCGCGCGCTTGAAACAATCCCTGCCGCAATCGCTGGTCCTGATGCTGACGACCTATGAAGAGAGCGATTTGATTTTTGCCTCCTTGCGCGCTGGCGCCAGCGGTTACCTGCTCAAGAACATGCATCCGGCGGAATTAGCGCAGGCGGTGGAACAAGTTCACTCCGGCGGCGCTCCCATGTCCATGCAGATCGCCCGCAAAGTCGTGAATCATTTTCAGCAGATCAAGGCGCCCACTTCCGAGATGGAGAAATTAACCAAGCGCGAACTGGAAATCCTCACCCTGCTCGCCAAGGGATATCTCTACAAGGAAATCGGCGAGCATCTCGGCATCACGCTCAGCACCGTTCGCGCGCACCTGCACACCATTTACGAAAAGCTTCACGTCCAGTCCCGCACCCAGGCCGTTTTGAAGTTTCTCGATCGTTGATTGCGTTTCAATGCAAGGAGCGCGGGTCTGCGACCCGCAGCGGCTTCGCAGTCGGAGCGCGTAAGTATAACCAAGTGGCCCCCTGATTTTCGACCGTGCTGCGGCTCACAGAGCCGCGCTCCTTCAAATTAAGACACTGCCCCACTCTCGGGGGAGCATACCCCATTTCTTTTAGTCGTGTTATGAGCGAACTTCGCAGTGAGACCCATTATGGAAGTATATTTTAAAGAACTGATTTCTAAAGAAGCCTCGCTGGAAAAACTCATCGAGGACATCGAGGGAGTGGTCCAGGGTGCGGACCATCTGGCCAAGTCCATCGGCGTGAATTTGGCCGAGGAACCCCGCACGGAACTCGCCCGCCGCCTGCGACAATTGAAAGAAAGCTGCCAGCGCATCAACCGGGACATCATTGCTCACGCCCAGGCGACCGACCGGATGGTAAGAAAAAATCCCTATTCCTTTATTGGCGCCGCCGTCGTGCTGGGAATGTTTTTGGGCGCCAAACTTGGCGCGCGAGAATAAGCGCGTCCGCCTCGCGGCGAAAATGTTACTTCTTAAGCGGCACCAGGCACGTCACCACGGTCCCTTCCGGGTCGCCCGGTTTGATTTCCAGCGACGCGCCAATCAGGTTCGCGCGATAATTCATGATGCGCAATCCCATGCCGGCGTTGCGCCCAACCACCGACGGGAATGGCGCGCCGCTATTGCGAATCGTCAGCGACAGGCGGTTGGAACCGTTGGAAAGCTGAATGCTGACCTGCTTCGCTTTTCCGTGCTTGATGGCGTTGGTCAGCGCTTCCTGGGTGATTTTATAAAGCTGCTTCACGGTGTTGGATTCCAGCGGCGGAATGGCGTTGTCCACCTTGAAGCGGCACGTGATGCCGAACGACTCCTTGACGTGGGCGGCCAATTTTTCAATCGCGGAAGGCAAATCATTTTCGCTGAAATCCAGAGTGGCCAAATCGCGCGCGAGATCGCGGGCGTGGCTCATCGCCTGCTCGAGCAATTCATGAATCTTGCCGGCATCGCCCGCCTCCGCGGCGCGCTGTTTGGCCAACCGCAACTGAAGGCCCTTCGCCATCAGCGCCACGCCGGCCAATTTCTGGCCCAGATCATCGTGCAAATCCAGACCGATGCGGCGGCGTTCCTTTTCCGTGATATCGAGCAGCTCGTGCTCCAGCCGGCGGCGCTCGGCGATTTCCGATTTCAACCGCGAATTGGCCGTTGAAAGATCCGCGGTGCGCTCCTGCACGCGGCGTTCCAATTCCTCGTGCGAACGGCGCAACTCCGCCTCGGCTTTTTTGCGCTGGGTAATGTCGGTGATCGAACTGAGCCAACCGCTCACATTGTCAAAGCTGTCCCGCAACGCCGTCACGAGAATCATCACATCAAAACGCTCGCCCGTGCTGCGGCAAAACCGCAACTCGAATCCGTCCACCGGCAAATTGCCTTCGACCACTCTTGCCATCGCGGTGCTAATGGACTCAACATCCTCCTCCGGCCAATAGGCGAAGGGCGCTTTCGCCCCGATGAGCTCCGCTTCGCTCCATCCAACCATCTCGCAGAAGGCCGGATTAACGTAAGTCTGCTTGCCGTCCAGGTTCAACACCACGATGCCGGAGGGAATGGAGTTTTCGATCGCCGACCGGAATGCATGTTCCTCCCACAACTTCTTCTCCGTCAATTTTCGCACGCGGCGGACCTCCGCATCCCGCAGCTCGCGTTCCACCGCCGGCCCAAGCCGCGTGAGATTGTCCTTCATCACGTAATCGTGCGCCCCGGCTTTCATGGCCGCGACGGCGGTGTCGTCCGTGATGTGTCCGGAAACAATGATGAACGGAAGGTCGAAGCCTTTTTCCTTCACGACGGCGAGGGCGCTTAAACCATCAAACTGCGGCATGACGTAGTCGGCAATGACCACGTCCCAATCCTGCCGTTCCAGGGACGCGGCGAGCCCTTCGCCGGTCTCGACCCGTTCGCACTGGGTCGAGAATCCCGTGCGTTGCAAAGCCAGTTCGAGCAGCGTGGCGTCGTTCTCCGAATCTTCCACGAGCAATACCCGCAATGGCCTGAGCGTATTCATTTTTGCATCGGCACGGGTTGGTTTAACATGAGCCAATATAGCCCAAGTTGTCCCACCGCGTCCATGAACGCGGTAAAATCCACCGGCTTCTGAACGTAACTGTTTGTGCCAAGCTTGTATCCGTTGATCACATCGCGCTCCTCATTCGAAGAGGTGAGAATGACCACCGGCAGCATCTGCGTGCGCTCATCGTTGCGGACCCGGCGCAGAACTTCCAGTCCGTCCACCTTCGGCAATTTCAGATCCAGCAACACCACTGAAGGCAGCTCCCGGGTGTCGCGTCCGGCATGAGCGCCGGTGGCAAAAAGATAATCCAAAGCCTCGACCCCGTCACGGGCGACCGTCACGTCGTTGGCGACATTATATTTTTTGAGCGCGCGCAGCGTGAGATACTCGTCATTGGCATTATCTTCCACCAACAAAATCGTTTTCTTGTTCATGCGCGTCTATGATTGAACAGCCTGCTAGTTGGAAGAGCCTCCTGCCGATGGCAGGGTAAAATAAAATGTCGCCCCGAGGTTCACTTTTGCGTCCGCCCACACGCGCCCGCCATGGCGATTGATGACGCGCTGCACAATGGCCAAACCAACACCGGAGCCCGCAAATTCCGCGGCCGAGTGCAATCGCTGGAAAACCCCGAACAATTTTGCCGCATAAGCCATGTCGAAACCAACTCCGTTGTCGCGCACGAAAAACGGCGAGGTGTCCCCGTTCACGCGGCCAAATTCGATGCGCGCCTCCGGCTGCTTTTGCGTAAATTTCCAGGCATTGCGCAGCAGATTATCGATGACCAGGCGCAGGAGCCGTTCGTCGCCCTTGGCCACCGCCCCAGGCAAAATGGCAAATTCCACCGTCCGCCCTGGCTCCGTCCGGGCCAGGTCGGCGGCAATTTCCTCCGCGATGGCGCTCAGGTTGATGTCGGCATGTTGAATTTCGCTGCGCGAAACGCGCGATAGCTTCAACAGATCCTCAATCAGCTTGTCCATCTGCAACCCGGCTTCGCTCGTCCGGCGCAGGTAATCCTGCCCGCGCGCGTCCAAGTGGGGCCGGTATTGCTCCAGCAGCACTTCGCTAAAACCCCGAATCGTCCGCAACGGAGCGCGCAAATCGTGCGAGACCGAATAACAAAAGGCTTCCAATTCCTTGTTGGTGCCCTCCAACTGCGCCGTCCGCTGCTGAACCCGCTGTTCCAATTCCAGATTCAAATGGCGAAACTTCTCTTCGGCCGATCTGCGTTCCGCCACCGCTGCCGCCAGCACCAATGCCGTGAGCGCCGCCACGGAAACGAACATCTGCATTATCAACAACGAACCGTTTAGCCCCGCGACCGCAAACGTGCCGGCGCCCCGCAAGGTCCCGTTGATCGCCAAGCAACAGATGACCAAAACAAATGCCATCACCCCGCGTGAATCAAATCGCAACGCGGTCCAGGCGAGAAATGGGAAAAATAAAAACGCGAGCGGTAGATGTTTGTTTCCCGATGAAAACATTTCCGAAAAATTCAACGCCGAGATCACCAGGATCGCCATCAGCAACAACATTGCTTCAATTGCGCGATGCACTCCAAAGCGCACGGCGGGATTCCGCATCCAAACCAAAATCAAGGGCCCCACCAGCACTGCGCCCACCATGTCACCCATCCACCAGGTCAACCAGGCGGCGCCATACGATTCCTTCGCGAGAAAGCCGCTCCCCAGCAGGGTCAAGGTTCCGATGGTCGCGCAGATCGCCGTGCTTAAGGATCCGGCGAGAAGGGTGTAACGAAAAACATCTCTGACCCGCCGGAAGGCATTGCATCCGTTCGCGAAACGATTCACCAGCCAGGCTCCCGCAACTGCCTCCAACGTGTTTCCGCTCGCTATGCCCGCGGCCTGGAGCAGCCGCGGCACAAGCGCCACGTCGTGCGGCAAATTCGTGGTAAGGTTCACCAAAAACGCGCCCGCAAAAACAGCGGGCCAAAAACCAAGGCCCCAGATGAGCAATGCCCCCAGCGCTATCCCCGTCGCCGGCCACACGGGCGAAACACTCACATGCACGTGCGCGACGAGTAAGCCCACTCTGCCCGCGACGAAATACATCGCCGCCAACGCAAGCATCCGAAGGGCTTTGGACATCACTAAGTTCACAGGTGATATAATATAGCTCGGGGCGGAAAGAAGAAAATCCCCCGGCCGCACCTCGATTGGTGCGATCCCAAGCCCCGCTTTTCCTGCTGGCCGCAGCACATTCTCAGCCAACCGCATCCGTGCAGAATCATCGTATTGCAAAAAATAGTTCTTTCTCTGAACGATCACAACTATTGTCCTCGACCACTGACCCTCTCCCCATAGGGTGACAACCCCATAAATCCATTTACGACTCGTGATTTACGCTTTACGATTCGCCTGAATTGCGTTTGACCCGAAACTCAAAACGCGAAACCCGAAACAACCCATGAGCCGGCTGGACGTTCGCAAAACTTACAAACTCTACATCGGCGGAAAATTTCCGCGCAGCGAAAGTGGCCGCTATCTGCCCGCCAAATCCCCGCACGGCCAGCATCTCGATAATTTCGCCCATGCGTCGCGCAAGGATTTCCGCGACGCCGTCTCCGCCGCGCGCGTCGCCATTTCCGGCTGGGGCAAGGCCAGCGCTTACAATCGCGGACAGATTCTCTATCGTGCCGCCGAGATGCTGCAAAATCGCGCCGCTGAACTCGTGAACGAAATTGTACGCTCGACCGGCGCAAGCCCGGCGCAAGCCAAACGCGAAGTCACCGCCGCCATCGATCGCCTCGTTCATTTCGCCGGCTGGACCGACAAGTATTCGCAGGTGTTCGGCAGCGTGAATCCCGTGGCAAGCTCCCATTTTAATTTCACAACGCCAGAACCGACCGGAGTCGTCGTGGCGCTCGCGCCCGATCAGCCTTCGCTCCTTGCGCTCGTCTCTCTCGTTGCGCCGGTGATTTTAACCGGCAA
>Ga0193718_1000341_pt1 | contig 10772 bp, 6 predicted proteins | sample U2a1metaG_FD_144918 | JGI IMG/M metagenome (GOLD analysis project Ga0193718, IMG submission 144918) | Soil microbial communities from a riparian zone of the East river system, Colorado, United States - U2a1 | ecosystem: Environmental > Terrestrial > Soil > Riparian zone | place: USA: East River... | reverse complement strand
CAGGCTGTCCAGGGCAAGAAAGTAAAATCCCTTCCCGAGGCCCGGCCGGGTGACGTTGCTTTTTTTTCCGATAAGGAAGGCAAGCCGTTTCACGCCGGGATCCTTTTGGAAGATGACCGGATCATTCACTCCGCCGGAAGAGTGAGGATCGATCATATCAATGAAGAGGGGATATTGAACACGGAGGCCAAAATCTATACCCATCATTTAGGGGGCGTGAGGCGGGTATTGAGTTGAGAAGATGAGAAATCGACAGTTGACAAAAGGGCATTTGACAAAAAGTAGGCAATGGGCAATATGCAGTAGGCAATGAGGAGTTGACAACAGATTTTCGAGCCCTACTAATGACCAATCCTTAATTAATCCTTAATAAGGATTTAGCATCGCCGGGTTTGAAAGGGTACGTCACATCTTGCTGACCATCGATGTCAGTGAATCGCAATTAGTGTCTATAAGAACGGACGAGCTTCCGAAAAACTGGAACTCGTCTGCCGTGACGGAGGAAACACAGCAATTTGGTGCCCGTCACCTGATGGATCCTGATACGCTGGGAGTCATTTTACCCAGTGTAGTCGTGCGCACGGAATCAAATGTGATTTTGAATCCCCAGGCAAGGAATTTTGACCGCCTCGTCAGAATCATCGCAACCAGTGAGTTCACGCTGGACCATAGGTTGCTGAAATGATTGGCAATTGTCCATTGTCTGAATCCACCAAAGCGCCACGCCCTGCGCGCTGACCCCTTTATCTCAATGGAGACTTCAGGTTACCGGGTAACCCAGTGACCTGCAACCGGCACCCTGCAACCGATTTCCCCTTGATAAACCCAAAGATTGGTTTTATCTTTCCCATCATGAACAACCGTGTACTCGTGCTCAACCAGGATTTCAGCCCACTGATGGTCTGTTCTGTGGAGCGTGCGTTTATACTGGTCTACCTCAATAAAAGCGAGTTGGTGCGGCCGGCGAACGGACACAAACTTCATTCCATCACCTGTACTTTTCCAATGCCTTCCGTTATCCGGTTGAACCGGTATGTGAATGCTCCCTACAAAGGGGTCAATCTGACGCGACAAAATATTTTCAAGCGTGATAATTTTGAATGCCAGTTTTGCGGAACCAAAAGAGAATTGACGCTGGACCATGTTGTGCCGAGTTCGAGGGGCGGTACCCACTCCTGGCTCAACCTGGTAACAGCGTGTAAAAGGTGTAACGCTAAGAAAGGTGACTTCACCCCGGAAGAAGCCGGTATGCAGCTTATCCGAAGACCCTACAAACCCTCTTATGCTATATTCCTCCGCGATGTGAGCGGCATGAGTCATAAGGAGTGGGATGAATTTCTGGGTTCGCGTGAAATTCAGTCTTGAGTCCCTACAGCACACGTTAACCTTATTCCCTTCGTAGACAAAATGTCCCACCGCCTTTCCAACCTTATTACCTTATTTTTCCTGCACAGAACGAGGCTGCCATGTAAGAGTGCTTAAGCCGCTGCAACGCTGCAGCTCCATCAAAACTTCAATGTAAACACCGTCTCTACATCGGGCTCCGACACCACCGACAGACTCCCATTGTGCATTTGAATGATCTGCCGGGACAAACTCAATCCAATTCCGGAACCCGTTTTTTTGGTAGTAAAGAAAGGAACAAAGATTTTGTCAATCGCCTCCTTGATGATTCCCGGGCCGTTGTCTCTTACTTCAATCAGAAGAGCATTTTCAGCGTACTTTCCGTTTAACTCAATTTTCCCGTTATCCGAACCCGCCAACGACTCCACGGCATTCTTAATGAGGTTGATCAACACTTGTTCAATCATTTCTTCATCTGCCTGGACCGTCAGGTATTCTGATTCGCAGGAATACGTAAACCGGATCGTGGTTTTTTTTAATTCCGGGCGCATCAGCAGTGCCACTTTTTCAATGAGGTCTTTCAGGCGAACGGTCCTGATCTTCGGATTGGGAAGGCTGGTGTATTCGCGGTAGGCATCGATGAATTTGATCAGCCCCTTGCTGCGGCTTTCAATGGTATTCAATCCTTCGCGCAAATCTTCTGCCCCTTCATTCTTCAGTTCGTAAATCCCTTCTTTTTTGATGAGATCGTGGTCCAGAATTTCACGCAGCGTGGAAGTAAGCGAAGAAATCGGCGTGATCGAATTCATGATCTCATGACGCAGCACACGCGTTAGGTTTTGCCACGCTTCCAGTTCCTGCCGCTGCAACTCCGTCTGAATATTCTGAAGCGTCACCAGCTTCACAGTGCTTCCCCTGACCCGCAGTTCAGTCGCTTGTATGGTAAGTTGGAAATCATTGGACCTGTGCAATAAACTTTTTCCGGGCTCCACCTCTTTCAACGCCTGAAGCAGTTTTGGATTGCGGGACGCCAATTCGGATATATTTTTGACAGAATGTACGCCCATAAACCGCCGGGCATTGGCATTGATCAATTGAACGTTTCCGTCCCCATCGAACGATAAGATTCCCGTTCGGACCTGCTGAACGACCGTATTTAAGTACTGCCAATGTTCCTCTTTTTCCGAACGCGCTTTCCGGAACGCCTCCAGGACCTCATTAAAGGCGACATTCAATTCGCGGAAACTCCTGCCTAATTTATTGTCGGAAGTGAACCCGGAGATGAAGTCGGAATACTTTACCGACTCCAGAAACCGGGTGAGTTTGCGATTCGTTTGTGCCGAAAAGTGAAACAGTTCAACGAGTTGAAAAACCAGGATGAGCGCGGTAAGCCCGGCTGCAAACACCATGTTGGGCCGGTTGATCATGTAGACCAGCAGGATCATCGTCAAGCCGATCAGAACGACCCGGGTCGCTACGCGGAATCTAAAATCATTGAAACCGAAGTTCATCTGGGGGGTCTAAATTAACGGACAAGGTAAGAGTTCCACGGGAAGTGTTGAAGTGTTAATGTGTTGAAGTGGTGGTGCCAAGGTGTTGGGGTTGGCCCAGGGAATAGTGTTGAAGTGTTAATGTGTTGAAGTGTTGAAGTGGGGTCCCCAGGTGTTAAGGTGTGTGGTAGGGAATAGTGTGTAAGTGTTAATGTGTTTAAGTGTTGAAGTGGTGATCCCAAGATGTTGGGGAGTACAGCCTCGAGTAAAAACCTAAACACAGAGGCTGATCACTCAATATCAACACTTCAACACAGTTAGCCACGGGATCAACCAAGCCACTCGGTACCCACCACCTCAACACTTCAACACTTCAACACTTCAACACTTCAACACTTTTCAGTTAGCCACGGGATCAGGTCCCAACTCTAGCCATTCTGTACCCACCAACTTCAACACGTAAACACTTCAGCACTTCAACACTTTTCAGTTAGCCACAGGATCAACATACAGAGGTCCAAACTCCCGTCATTTGTACCACCAACTTCAACACTTCAACACTTCCGCACTTCAACACTTTTTACAACCCATACTTCTCCAACCGTCTGTACAAAGAAGACCTGGTCAATCCCAGCTCCGACGCGGCCTGCGTAATGTTGCCGTTGTATTTCTTCAGGACTTTTCGAATGAGAAGCTTTTCCACTTCCTCCAGGTTGTATTGATCAAGACTTAAAGGATGGTCGTTTTCGCGGCTGGTGGACGCCGTCAGATTAAAGTCCTCCGGCTGCAGCACGTTGGAATTGCTGAGAATAATGGCGCGCTCCAGGGCATGCTGCAGCTCCCGGATATTGCCGGGCCACGGGTGCTTGTTCATTCGCGCCATCGCCCCATCGCTGATCTTGGAGACTCCTTTTCCGTATTTGGCCGCATAGTGTTTTAGAAAATGATTGGCCAGAAGGGGGATATCCTCCAGTCGCTCGTGCAAGGCGGGAATTTCAATCTCAATAGTATTGATACGGTAAAGCAAGTCTTGTCTGAACCGGTTCTCTTTTACCATATCATACAAGGGCATATTGGTAGCACAGATCAGCCGGATATCGACCTGCGTTTCTTTGTTGGCGCCGACGCGGCTTACCCTTCTGTTTTGAAGTACCGTCAGCAGTTTGGCTTGCAGGGGCATCGACAGGTTGCCGATCTCATCGAGGAACAGGGTTCCGCCATTGGCCAGTTCAAACCGTCCGGCGCGGTCTTCCTTGGCATCGGTGAACGACCCTTTTTTATGACCAAAGAGTTCGCTTTCAAAAAGTGTCTCGGTGATCGATCCCAAATCAACGCCTACGAACGATTCATGCTGACGGACAGAGTTCCGGTGGATCGCGCGCGCGATCAACTCCTTTCCGGTACCATTTTCACCCAGGATCAGGACGTTGGCATCCGTGTGGGCTACGCGGTCAATGGTTTGGAAAATACGCTGCATGGCCTGCCCCTGACCGATGATCTCACTGTATTTTTCATTTATGGCCTCATTGATTTCGTGGTTTTTGATTGTCAATGTTTCGACCTGATCACGTGATTCGCGTAAGCGCATGGAAGAAAACAGGGTCGCCAATAACTTTTCATTCTCCCACGGTTTCAATACGAAGTCGGTGGCCCCGGCTTTGATAGCCTTCACGGCCATTTGAACATCCCCATAGGCAGTGATCAGCACGACGACCGAAGAAGGATCAATTCGTAAAATTTTCTCCAGCCAATAGTACCCTTCCGAGCCACTGCTGACATCCTTGGTAAAATTCATGTCCAGCAGGATCACATCATAATCTTCGTTGTCCAACAGGGCTGGAATCGATTCGGGATTTTTTTCTATGTCGACCTGGGTAAAGTGGCGCTTGAGATACATTTTCGCGGCCTTCAGGAGGTCTTCGTTATCATCGACGATCAGAATTTTCCCCAGTTTTTGTTCAGTCATAACGTGTAGCGATGCGTTTATAAGGTCTCGACCTGGCCGGCCTGTAGCCCTTGACCCCATAGCCAGGACGGCATGCAATTGGCAATATTGATACCGAAAGGCGAAAGCCCGCGAATTGAAGCATAATTCAATTTTTGCCGTTTAAAGATATAAAATTCTTGTCCGTAAACGGACAGATGCGTTCACATCTGAACTGGAAACTGGCTGAAATCTCCGTAAATAGTGCCTTAATCAGGGTGAGGAGCCGTTGGCACGTTTGTTGGCAATGAGGTAGTGGATATAAACGTATTGTTCTTTCATGGATCGGAAATTAGACAAGAAGTTCTGGACTATTAAGCGCGCAGCGACCTATGGCGGCATTACGGTCCTGGTTGTGTTTGTCGGCTATCAGTTTATTTTCGCCGACCGCCGGCAAAAATTGAAGGTTGAAAAAGATAAGATCACGATTTCAGACGTTCAGCGGGGGGAATTCAAGGAATTTATTCCTCAAACCGGCATTGTGGCACCGGCACGCACAGTCTACCTGGATGCTATCGAAGGGGGTAATATCAAACGCATTGTCCGCGAAAGCGGCGCCATGTTGAAAGAGGGTGATGTCATCCTGGAATTGACCAACCTCAATCGTGAACTTGCCGTACTGCAGCAAGAATCACAATTAATTGAAAGTATTAACCGGTCGCGCGATACCCGGTTGGGCATCAAGAAGAATGATGTAGATCAGCGTACCAATCTTGCCCAAATTGATAACCAACTGGCCATTCTGGAACCCAAGTACAAAAGACAGAAACAGCTTTATGAAAAGAAGCTTATCGCCAAGCAGGACATGGAGCAGGCCGAAGCGGACTTCAAATTGAATAAGGAGCGTAGAAATATTACCTATGAGTTTTACAAGAGTGATTCCCTTAACAATATCCAACAGCTCAAAGACCTGGAATATTCACAAAGGAGAATGTCGTTGAACCTGGAAGGCATCGGGAAGATCCTGGACAACCTGACAATCAAGGCGCCCATCGACGGACAGTTGTCTACCTCACATTGGGAAGTAGGCCAGGGTGTCACGCAGGGCCAGCGGCTCGGTCAAGTGGATATTGTCGGAAGCTATAAAGTGCGGGTTCCTATTGACGAACTTTACCTGCCGAAGATCTCGGTCGGGTTACCTTCCACTACCACGTTCAACGGGAAAGACTACAGGTTGGTGATCATGTACATCTATCCGAATATCACTAATGGAAGGTTTGAAGTAGACATGAATTTTGTTGGTGAAACCCCACCAGGCCTGAGAATCGGGCTGTCCCTTCGGTTGAGAATAGAATTGGGGCAAGCCTCGGAAGAGTTGTTGCTGCCCGTGGGAGGGTTCTATAAGGACACCGGCGGCAATTGGGTGTTTGTACTGACCGCCGACAATAAAGCAGTCAAGAGGGATATCAAGTTGGGAAGAAAAAATACAGAAAACTTTGAAGTCCTGGAAGGGTTAAAGCCAGGCGACAAAGTGATCACTTCTTCGTATGAAAATTTTGGTAATAATGAAGTTTTAATCCTGAACTAGGCCGGCCTTCTTCTGATCGTTGGGCCGGTGATAGAAGTAATTTAAAGCATACTATGCAACTATTTGATGTCTTCAGCGTCTTATAAACAACCGAAACCGGATCCCACCGTAACCTTTTCAAAAAAAGCGAGTAATCCATTCAACTAAAATCTAAACTATACCATCTAACCCTAAATACGAAGAACATGATCAAACTGAAAAACCTGGAGAAAGTCTATACCACCGAAGAAGTAGAAACCACCGCACTCAACAGTATCAACCTTGAGATCAAGGATGGTGAATTTGTAGCCATTATGGGACCTTCCGGTTGCGGGAAGTCGACCCTGTTGAATATTCTGGGCCTGCTGGACAACCCGACCAACGGGGAGTATCATTTTGGGGATCATGAAGTAGCCAAATACTCCGAACGTCAGCGCGCTCAACTGCGCAAAGGCTCCATCGGTTTCGTGTTCCAGAGTTTCAACCTGATCGATGAACTCACGGTATTTGAAAATGTGGAGCTTCCCCTGTTGTACCTCAAGGTGCCTTCCGGCGAAAGGAAACAACGTGTCGAAGCCGTGCTCGAACGAATGAACATCATGCACCGCAGAAACCATTTCCCTCAGCAACTTTCCGGTGGCCAGCAGCAGCGGGTAGCCATTTCGCGGGCAATTGTTGCAAAGCCTAAGGTGATATTGGCCGATGAGCCCACGGGTAATCTTGATTCCGCCAATGGAGAAGAAGTAATGAAATTGCTTTCACAATTGAATGAAGAAGGTACTACCGTAATCATGGTCACGCACTCTCCATACGATGCAAACTATGCTCACCGCATTGTCAACCTGTTCGACGGCAAAGTGGTCACAGAAAATATTAAGGAGCATTTCCATATTTAGACTAACGTCTGGTTTATAAAGAGTTCAGGGTTTTGATGACCTTGATGCGTTCTTCATAGTTTAGGTTTAGGTAGAATAGGCCCGCCTTTTTGGGGTGGGCTTATTCGTTTTTAGGGGGAGCAGTAGGCAGTAGGCAATTGGCAGTAGGCAAAGAGGGTTCACAATTGAAAGGCAGTTGGCAATAAGTTGGCAGTAGGCAATGGGCAGTAGGCAAAGAGGTTCACTATTGAAAAGATAGTTGGCAATAGGTGGGCAGGAAGCAGTAGGCAAGAGCGTTGTGTCCTTTGTGGTTCGTTGTGTCCTTCGTGTCCTTGTATTGGTTCGGCTTCAAGCACACTAATTATTAACCTGGGTAAAGTTTTTTCAAGATTAAAACTGAACAGGAGGGTGAACGGAATTGAACAGATTCAAAAAAGAATTTATGCACGATCGGCGATTTCCGTTCAGGTAAGGCAAGGAGTTGCTTTGGCATATTATTGGCTCTTCAAAGCAACCCATACGTTCCTTCCCCTGTCTAATAATCCAACCCCTTCCTCATGTTAAAAAACTACCTCCTCATCAGCCTCCGCAGCCTGATGAAGAATAAACTCTTTATTCTCATCAATGTGTTTGGGATGGGAATTGCCATCGCCTGTTGCGTGGTGGCTTACGTGAATTGGGAATTTTCCCATGCGTGGGACGACAGCCAATTGAATGCGGAAAAAATCTATCGCGTTCAATTCTACCGGGATTTCCAGGATAAACACGAACGATGGGGAATGGCCCCGATGCCGCTGGCGAATCACATTCGTCAGAATTTCAAGGATGTTTCCGAGGTAGTACGGTACCAATCTGTCTTCTGCGACATGCGGATCGGGGAAGAGGTCTTTGACACCGAGGTAGTGTATGCCGACTCTGCATTTTTTGATCTTTTTACATTCGAATTGAAATACGGCTCATTTTCGGATTTTCATGATAAGAGCAAATTATTAATCAGCGATGAGGTAGCGCGCAAGTATTTCAACAAGGAGGATGTCGTGGGCAAATCACTTACGCAAATCATCCTGGGGAAAGACGGGGTGAGGCGGCCAAAGGAATTTGTCGTGGGAGGCGTGTTCAAACAGCTCCCGTTCAATTCAAGTTTTCATTTCGGCGCGATCACGTTGTTTGATAATTACTGGGACGTCAATACCGACCCGGACCTGAATGAAACCAGCTGGAAAAAATGGAATACGCTATTCCTTGAGATCAAGGATCCGGCGCAGGTTGCCTCCATCACGCGGCAACTTCAAAACTATGTTGAACCTCAGAATAAGGCGCGCGAAGATTTTAAAGTGACAGCCTACTTGCTGGAAAATTTCAAAGGCATGATGGCCCGCAGCCGGCAGGATCCAAGGGTTTTCAATGATGCGCTGCGGGGGGGCATTCCGCCCGAGGCCATTACCGTTCCGGCGATTATGGCGGGGTTGCTGCTTTTGCTGGCCTGTTTCAATTTCACCAATACCTCCATCTCTATTTCAAGCAGCCGGTTAAAAGAGATTGGAATTCGCAAGGTCATGGGCGGCATGCGAAGCCAGTTGATCTTGCAGTTTTTAGGCGAGAATCTCATCCTCTGTTTCCTTGGTTTATTGGCAGGGTTGCTGCTGGCCGAATGGATGGTGCCGGCGTACGACTCCTTATGGCCATGGCTGGAACTTACCTTGAGCTATACCGAACATGCCGGATTTTTAATTTTCCTGGGTTTGCTGCTTGTCCTGACTGCACTCATAGCCGGTGGCTATCCTTCCTTTTATATTACCTCGTTTGAGCCGGTCAGTATCCTCAAGGGCAAAGCAAAATTCGGAGGCACCAATTGGTTCACCCGCATATTGCTGGGCGGGCAGTTCGTCATTTCCTTGCTGGCAATTATAATGGGAGTCGCGTTCTATAATAATGGTGAATATCAAAAGAACTATGATCTGGGCTTTGCTACCCATGGCGTGATCTCTGCCTGGGTGACCAATGAGGCAGGGTACAATACGTATCGCGATGCATTGGCTTCCAACAAGGATATTGAATTAATTGCGGGTACCCGCAACCATATCGCTACATCCTGGTACAACGATCCGGTAAAATTTGAATCTCTGGTGCGGGAGGTGGACATCATGGATATCGGGGATAATTATTTTGATGTGATGGACATGAAATTGGTCACCGGGCGCAATTTTCAGAAAGACTCGGAGACCGATCACAAAGAATCGGTGTTGGTTACAGAGGAGTTAGTAAAGCAATATGGATGGAGGGACAATCCGATCGGAAAGCGCCTGATATGGAAGGATACCATTCAGTTGTATGTTATCGGCGTCATCAGGAATGTTTATGCGCGCGCCTTGTGGCGGCCCATCGAGCCGCTGATGATCCGGTATGCTTCCCCGGACAAATATGAACAAGTGGTTATTAAAACAAAGCCTGAGAAGATGGCCTCTGTAAATGCGTTCATGGAAAAGAAATGGAAAGAGGTTTTCCCTAATACGATGTACAATGGACAAATGATTGATAAGGAGCTGCAGGAAACCAATGACATTAACAATAACGTGGTCATCCTGTTTGGGTTCCTGGGTTTCTTCGCGGCCTTGATGACCGGCATTGGCATGTTTACGCTGGTGTCGCTCAACATCGTTAAGAAAATGAAAGAGATCGGGGTTAGAAAAGTCCTGGGGGCGTCGGTGATGAACATCGCGCGCGTCATTAACTTTGAATTTATTGTCAACCTGGCTATTGCCACCCTCATCGGAGGCGGTCTGGGTTTCTTTGCTGCCGACTCGTTGATGGATTCCATTTGGGAGTACTATGAGAAGTTAGGATATGTAAGCCTGACGCTGTCGGCGCTGGCCATGGTGGGCATTGCTGTGCTTTCCGTTGGGTATAAAACCATCAGCACCGCTACGTTAAATCCGACAAAGACGCTGCGCGATGAGTAAATTCAACGCTTGCAACCTTTTACCTCCCGCAGTCGTCTTACGTTCAAATCGGTCCACTTCAGTCAGAAAATGTTTCGTTGCCCCTGCGCGCAAACGGATGTGCACCTCAATATAAAACAACGCTATGATTCGAAATTACCTCAAGGTCGCGTTAAGAAACATTTTCAAACACAAATTCTTTTCCGCTATCAATATTCTGGGAATGACGGTGGGGATCACGGCCTGCCTGTTGATCATTCTGTATGTTAAAGATGAATTGAGCTATGACCGGTTTCACGCCCATGCCGACCGCATTTATCAGGTGGGACTTCATGGCAAGATCGGAGGTCAGGACATTCGCGTATCCAACACCTGCCCTCCGTTGGCCGTTGCCATGGTTGAGGCAATCCCGGAGGTCGAAAGCGCAACCCGGATTTCCAATTACTTCGGTGAGGTGATTGTGAAGCTGGATGATAAATCGTTTATAGAAGACAAAGTCTTTTTTGCCGATTCCAATTTCTTTGACTTCTTCAGTTTCCGCCTGATCGAGGGCGATGCAAAGACGGCATTGAAAGAGCCCAATTCCGTTGTACTCACGCCAAAGATGGCCGGGAAATACTTTCCATCGGGCCA
>Ga0193718_1000340_pt1 | contig 10798 bp, 8 predicted proteins | sample U2a1metaG_FD_144918 | JGI IMG/M metagenome (GOLD analysis project Ga0193718, IMG submission 144918) | Soil microbial communities from a riparian zone of the East river system, Colorado, United States - U2a1 | ecosystem: Environmental > Terrestrial > Soil > Riparian zone | place: USA: East River... | reverse complement strand
GACGCCATCATGCTCAGTTACCGCCACAATGATTCGCCCCGGCGTCTTTCCATCCGCGATTTCAAATAATTTGCCCTGCCCAGCGCCGACCGTTACCGGTTCGCTTTCGGCCTTGTCCGCCGCCGGAAGTTGAAGCGAGCTGCGCCACATGTTCAAATTGGCCAGTTCCATCTGCGGCCCGCCGGTTGGCAGCGGGATAATTGAGACATCCGCGCTTTGGCCGTCCTTGCCCGCCGCATCAAAACTACCCACGCGCATTTCGGAGAGTGCCTTTTCCTTCCACCCGGTGGGAAGCGTCCATTTCAACTGCGGTTGCGCGGCGGCGCCGCCCATGTCCATTCCCATGCCCGCATGTGGGTTCGCTGGCATGGTCGATGCCTCCGCCGGTTGCATCGGGGGCGGTTGGACGGATTGTTCCGATTCCTTGGGAACCTGCTGGACTTTAATTTTCTCGCGGTCGCATCCGGCGAGCGCCAGGACAAATATCATCAACCCGCAACGCGGGAGGCTCAACAATTGGGTTCGTGAAAGATGAGTCATTTAATTCTCCACTAAAGTATATCGCCGGTTAGTTCTTGCACGTCATTCTTTGCCTTTTATAGCACCTATTTTGTTCCCGAATGAACAAGATTTGACCGCTTAAACACAAACACGCCAGGTTTGCTGACGTGTTTGCGGCCATAATTCGGCTAAATCTCCAATGCGTAACGGATTAAGTCACGCCCATGCTCAGTAGGAATTCGATGTTACTCCCGGTTTTCTTGAGCTTGTTCAACATCAGTTCCATCGCCTCCACCGGAGGCACACCGGTAAGCGCCCGGCGCAGGACAACCACTTTGTTGTATTCGTCCGGATGGTAGAGCAGTTCCTCTTTGCGCGTGCCGGAACGCTCGATGTTGATCGAGGGGAATATGCGGCGATCCACCAGCGCGCGATCCAAATGCACTTCCATATTGCCGGTGCCTTTGAACTCTTCGAAAATAACTTCATCCATGCGCGAACCGGTATCCACCAGCGCTGTCGCAATGATGGTCAACGATCCGCCTTCCTCAATATTACGCGCCGCGCCGAAAAAGCGTTTCGGTTTGTGCAATGCGTTCGCATCCACGCCGCCGGAAAGGATTTTCCCGGAGTGCGGTTGCACGGTGTTGTAAGCGCGCGCGAGACGCGTGATGGAATCGAGCAGAATGACCACGTCACGTTTGTGCTCCACCATGCGCTTGGCCTTTTCGCTGACCATTTCAGCGACCTGCACATGCCGCTCCGGCGGCTCGTCGAAGGTGGAACTAATCACCTCCGCGCCGCGGCAGGTGCGTTCCATGTCCGTCACTTCTTCGGGGCGCTCGTCAATCAGCAGGATGAACAGGTACGCCTCCGGATTATTTTTCAAAATCGCGTTGGCAAGCTTCTGCATCAACACCGTTTTGCCGGTGCGCGGCGGCGCCACGATCAAGCCGCGCGAACCTTTGCCAATCGGGCAAACCAAATCCAGCACGCGCGTGGAAAGTTCGTCCGAAGCCGTCTCGAGCAGAAAACGCCTGTTCGGGAACAGCGGGGTCAGATTGTCGAAATGGGTTTTATCCTTCGCCTTGTCCGGCTCTTCCTGGTCAACCGCTTCGACTTTGAGCAGCGCGAAGAAACGTTCCTTGTCTTTCGGCGGGCGAATCTGGCCGGCGATCAGGTTGCCGGTTTGCAAATCGAACCGGCGGATTTGGGATGGCGAAACGTAAATATCTTCCGGGCACGGGAGGTAATTGAAACTTTGCGAGCGCAGGAAACCAAAACCTTCCGGCAAAATCTCCAGCACACCTTCCGAAAACAAGACACCAGCCCGCTCCGCGTTTTTCTGGAGGATGTGAAAAATGACCTCATGCTTGCGCATGGTGCCGAAGTTTTCCACGCCCATATCGCGCGCCATGCCGTTGAGCTCGGTCATGGCCATGGCCTGTAATTTCGCGATGTTCAACGAAGACGCGATGCGGTCCTTGTCCGACGGGCCGCCGCGTTTTTCAAATTTGACCGGCTGGTCCGTCCGCTCCGCTTCCTGGGTTTCGATCGGCGTCGTGGGCGGGCGCAATTCGGAGCTTTCGACCGGCGGCGGTTCCTCGACCGCGACCGCGGCGGGCGCCTCGATCAGCGGAGCTTCCGGCAACGGTTCTTCGACCGGCCCTTTCTTTGCTTTCGGTTTCTTCGTGACTGCTCTAGCCATAGTTCAAATTAGTTAATATTCAAAATCAAACATCGGTGAATTTCACCCCCGCGATTTAGCACTTATCCAGATTGGACGGACAACTCTTTGAATGGTTCAAATTGGAGTGACCAACCGGGAGCGAGGCTGCAAGTTCTCTATTATTTCTAGTTACGGCAAGGGGAATCTTGCAGACTGTTCCCGGACACGTTGGCGCACTTTAACCGAAGTGTCAAAAACATTTTTCTTGTGCGGTTTTAGCGGGTGGCGGGTGCTATAAAATGAATATGAAACCGGACCATGAATTGCTTCGCCAATACGCCCAAGCCCGGTCCGAAGCCGCCTTTGCCGAACTGGTAAAACGCCACGTCAATCTCGTTTATTCCGCCGCCCTTCGGCAGGTCGGAGGCGATGCCCATCTCGCCCATGATGTTGCCCAGAACGTCTTTACCGACCTGGCGCGAAAGGCCTCCTCACTTTCACGCCGCGAGAGCCTGGCCGGCTGGCTCTACACCAGCGCTCATTTCGCCGCCGGCAAAATCGTGCGCACGGAAATCCGCCGGCGCGAACGCGAGGAACAGTTTATGCGCGACCCATCCCACGACCCTGCGCCCGATGCCGATTGGGAAAAACTCCGCCCCACGCTTGACGCGGCCATGCACGGGCTTAACGAAACCGACCGGGAAGCAGTCTTGCTGCGTTACTTTGAAAACCGCCCCTACGCCGAAGTCGGCGCCAAGCTCGGCGTGAATGAAAATACCGCCCGCATGCGCGTCGAGCGCGCCTTGGAAAAATTGCGCGCGCTGCTCGCCAAACGCGCCATCACCACAACGGCAGCGCTCGCAACAGTCATTTCTGCGAATGCCGTTCAAGTTGCTCCACCGGCGCTCGCGGCAACCTTGGCCAGCGCCTCGCTGGTCGCAGCCGGCGCGGGCACATCCCTCACACTTATGAAACTGATGACCCTTACAAAATTGAAGCTGGCCCTAAGCGCCCTCGTCGTTGCCGGCGCGGCCACGACGCTCGTCCTGCAACATCAAACACAGCAACAGTTGCGGAATCAAAACGAATTGTTGCGCCAGCAGGTTGCTCAATTGAGATCTGACAGCGACGATACTTCAAACCGTCTCTCCAGCTCGGCTGCAAGCGGACAGTTAACCGGTCCGCAGAAGGATGAATTGCTGAGCTTGCGCGGCGAGGTCGGCGCTCTTCGCGCCCAAACCAACGAGCTGGCAAAATTGCGCGAGGAAAATCAATCGATGCGAGAGTGGCTAGCCGCCGCGCAGAAGGAACACCAGCAAGCCGCTGACCCCGCCGCACAGCAAGAGCAGGCGTTCGCGATACAAGAGATAAACATTTCCAGACAGCTCGTGTTGGGACTGATCATGTATGCCAATGACCACGAGAACCAGTTTCCCACCAACTTTGGCCAGGCCGGGTCTTATTATGGAAATTCCGATTTCTTGCGCACGAACCAAAACCGGTTCGAACTGATGTACCAGGGGTCCTGGACGAATCTCGCGTCCCCCTCGTCAGCGATCGTTATTCGCGAAACGCAGCCATTTATCCGCGGCGACAAATGGTTAAAAACCTATGCCTTTGCTGATGGGCATTCAGAAATCCATTCGGTTGCTGATGGAAACTTCGACGAATGGGAGCAGCAACACGTCGCTGTGCCAAAAAATCAATAATCGAAAACCTGCCAACACCTCGTGGGACAAATCTTGTGAATGCCCCAGTAAAGAGCTGTGCATTCTCAATCTGGTGCACCCTTTGACCGGGAATTTCGGACTGGAACCGCAATCCTCGCACCAGGCCCAGGGCTGAAAGCCCGCCATGTTATAGCCCGGGCTGAAGGCCCGGGTGAAACGAACAACCCAACCGTAGTAGCCCTGAAAGGGCGAAACAATCTCACCACGCCCTGACTCAGGCAGGCGATTTACGGAGCCGAGCCTTCACTTCCTCCCACGAAGAACCGGCATCGGGATTTGCGCGATAGGCTTCGAGTTCGCGGGCGAGCATCGCCTTTTCTTCCGCAGATGGCTCAGAGGTATTCGCGTAATCCTCCATGACGCAAGCCTCAATAAGGCAGCGGAAACTTCGCCGTCAATTCCCGCACGCGCTGGCGGACTTTGGAAATCGTCTCGGTGTTTTTGATGTCCAACAGGACCTCCGAAATCATGTCCGCAATCGCCGCCATCTCCGGCTCCTTCATCCCACGGGTCGTGACGGCCGGTGTGCCGAGCCGAACGCCGCTGCCTTGAAACGGCGAGCGTGTCTCGAAAGGAATCGTGTTTTTGTTCACGGTAATGCCCGCTTCATCCAGCGCAATCTGGCAATCCTTGCCGGTCAAGTTGCGCGCGCCGACATCCACGAGCATCAGATGATTATCCGTGCCGCCGCTGACCAGCCGATAGCCGTTTTGTTTCATCCCTTCAGCCAGCGTCCGCGCGTTGCGCACAATCTGTTCCTGATACTGCTTGAACGCCGGTTGCAACGCTTCCTGAAAGCACACGGCCTTGGCTGCAATCACGTGTTCCAACGGGCCGCCCTGGATGCCGGGAAAAATCTGTGAATCTACTTCTTTCGCAAATTTCTCTTTGCACAAAACCAAACCACCGCGCGGGCCGCGCAAGGTTTTGTGCGTGGTGGTGGTCACAAAATCCGCGTGTTCCATCGGGCTGGGATGCAATCCTGCCGCAACCAACCCCGCGATGTGCGCGATATCGGCCAGCAAATACGCTCCCACTTCGCGCGCGATCTCGCCCATGCGCTTGAAATCGATGATGCGCGGATACGCGCTGGCGCCGACCGTGATCATCTTCGGCTTGTGCTCCCGGGCCATGCGCGCGAGTTGATCATAATCAATCCGCTCATCGTCCTTGCTCACGCCGTAATGGACGATTTCAAAAAATCTTCCGGAGAAATTCGCCTTGTTGCCGTGCGTCAAATGCCCGCCGTGGCTCAAATCCATCGTCAGCATTTTGTCGCCGGGCTTCAACACCGCGAAATAACAGGCCATGTTCGCCTGGCTGCCGGAGTGCGGCTGGACGTTGGCGTGTTGCGCGCCGAAAATTTTCTTCGCGCGGTCAATCGCCAGTTGTTCGATGACGTCCACATTTTCACAGCCGCCATACCAGCGCTTTTTCGGATAACCCTCGGCGTATTTGTTCGTGAGCACCGAGCCTTGCGCCTCCATGACGGCCGGGCTGACGAAGTTTTCGCTGGCGATCAACTCAATATTCTCCATCTGCCGCACGCGTTCGTGCTCGATGGCGTCGGCGACTTCGGGATCAACGGATTTCAGTTTCAAATCTTTGCGTATAAATTGCGTTTCCATTTTGCTGACGCGCCGTTCGTGGCGCCCGCCCTCAAAATGCGCGTTCAGGAACGCTTCGACAATCTTTTTGGCAGCGTCCGGCGGGGTGTGGCTGGCGCCGAAGCAAATCACATTGGCGTCATTATGCTGCCGGGCCAGGGAAGCAGATTGCTCGTCGATGACCAGCGCCGCACGAACCCCTGGCACCTTGTTGGCGGCGATGCTCATCCCGATGCCGCTGGTGCAAATCAAAATGCCCAGTTCCGCCTTGTGATTCGCCACACTGTGGCCGACCAGGTGCGCAAAATCCGGATAGTCATCGGCCGGTTGTTTTGAATGCGCGCCGAAGTCCGCGGTGCTGACGCCGCGCTGGTCGAGATATTGTTTTACCGTTTCCTTCAATTCGAACCCTCCGTGGTCCGCGCCGAGCGCCACGACGACTGATTTCCCGGACATCTGACCCCCCGCACCCTCGCCTTCGACAAACCGCAACAGCGACACGATCCCCTGTTCAATCTGGTCGCGGCAGTTAAGATATATCTCATACGAACCGCCGATCGGGTCGCTGATGTCCTTTTCGAAAGGGTCCAGCGTATCGTCAAATTCACGCAGCAAAAAAGTTTTCTCCGCCGCCTGCGGATACAACAGCATGACAGTGTCAACATGACTGTGCGTCATTCCAAAGATGTAATCGGCCTGCGACACCAGGGCGGGCGTGAGCATCCGGCTGCGCTGGTTGGAAATATCAATGCCCAGTTCCTTCACTGCCTCGACGGCGTGCCCGCTCGGAGGTTGCCCTTCCATGGCGCCCAAACCGGCTGACCCCACGCGAAAACTCCCGCGCCCGTGGATGACCTGGCGAAAAATGCCTTCGGCCATCGGGCTCCGGCAAACATTGCCCGTGCAAATGAAAAGAATCGTCTTCATCAAAAATTATGGAAAGAAATTGAGTCCCGCAGGTTGAATCGTCAATCCCGAATACATCAGGTTGAATCAGGAGTTATTTTGCCGCACCACCGCAAGCCCTTTTAACAAATCCAGAGCCCGGGCCAACGCAGGATCGCTCACCACAGGCACTTGCGGTTCCGGAGGGCGCTTCGCGATTTCCTCGTCGGGATTTTCCCCCGCTTTGCGTTCGCGCACCAGTTCGGCCTCATTGAAGCGAATATACGGGGTGGCTGGGTTGGTCCCCTTTAATTTGTTTGTGGCGGAGAGGCTGGCAACGGGGTTTGAAACCACGAGAAACGCGTCCGCATAAAATGCGCGCTCGGCCTCCACACTCACCGTAACATCAATATCAGGCTTGATTCCGTGCCCGGATAAAGCGGAGCCGTCCCCGAGCGTCACCGGCGCCGAAGCGATCCGCAAATGCTCACCGTTTTTGAGTGGATAATCCTGCATCGCCATTGCTGCGCCAGCCGTGGGACTTCCCAGGATCAGTCCCGAGCCGGTTTCACGCAACATCGCCGCCAGCGCTTCCGGCGCGCCGGCCGTTTCATGATTTACCAAAACTCCAACCGGCATGGTGAGCGCATCCGTCTTTTCGTGCGAAGACACCACGCCCTCGCCCCAATTCAAAAGCGGCTGGTTTTTGCCGACAAACAGATCTGCGGTCGCAGTAGCCGCCTTATAATCCAGACCGTCTGCGTAGCGTACATCAAGAATTATTCCGCTGACTTTATTGGTGGAACTCAGTTGCTGATACGCCGTGCTCACGGCTTTGGCCAGCCCATCGTCCACGCGCGCGATGCGCAAATAAGCAATGTTCCCGTCGAACATCGTCGTTTGAGTCACCAGCAGCGTGCCCGCCGCGGTGTCGGTTCCAGAATCCTTCGATGCCAACGAAACCTTCGGACCGAGGGCGGTGAGCAAGCCTTTAATGGCCGCGCGATTCAATTCCGCTTCGCTCACACCGGCGGCATGCTGGCGAATCAAATTATAGACTTCCTGGAAATCCAGCGAAGCGCTGTTGGTCTGGGCTGGCAAGGAAACCTGGCCAGCCAAAATGATCCCTGCAGCAATAAAAAAGCTAATCCGGAAACGTGTCATGTGGGCTCAAAATGCGTGAAGTAGCGGGGAAAGTAAAGTGGGGCGTGAAACTTGCCCTTTTCGCTTTTCTTTTTACGGCTTTTAGGCATCACGGGGACTGTGAAATCCCCAAAGGACAGAAAGGACAACAACGACTTAAAGGAACCGCAGCGGATAACGCGTCCTTTACGTCCCTTTCGTCCTTTAGCGAGCGCCAACCTGGCCGAAGGCTTTATTCCAGCCCACGGCGGCTACCATAACCTGCTTTCATATCAAAAAGCTCTCATTGTCTACGATGCCACCGTCCATTTCTGTGAGCGCTTTTTCGACAAACGCGACCGCACCCGCGACCAGATGATTCAAGCAGCCCGTTCCGGAAAACAAAACATTCTAGAAGGCAGCATGGCCTCGGGAACTTCCAAGGAAACTGAAATCAAACTCACCAACGTCGCCCGCGCCAGCCAGGAAGAACTGCTCGAAGATTATCTGGATTTCATGCGAGGTCGCCAAATCGAAGAGTGGTCGGCCACTCATCCTTACGCTCGAAGACTACGCGCGCTAAACCAGATTCCAAACGCAACCTACCTCACTTTTAAAAAAGGCATCGAACACAAAGACCCCTCGATTTGCGCCAACGTCATCGTTGGCCTGATCAAAGTGACGTGTTACCTGCTGGACCAGCAACTTCGTCGTTTGGAGAAAGACTTTTTGAACGAGGGTGGCCTTCGCGAGCGTATGACCCGCGCGCGACTGATCCGCCGAAATAGTCAGGGACGCCAGCGATAGATCTTACCGCGAGAAAGTCGAAACCTGCTCGTCAGCCGGCCGGGAGAATGGGATTTTCTGAGTGGAGACTTTGTCCTCCCATTTCTTGGCTTCTTTGGGATTTCTCTCGACGCCAACCCCATCGCGATACATCGCGGCCAGTCGAAGCTGGGAAGCCGCATGGCCCTGTTCGGCGGCTTTACGGCACCATTTGAAGGCATCTTCGTCGTGCTTAGGCACGCCCCGGCCATCGCTGCAATATTCTGAAACTTTGGCCTGTGCCTCCGCGACGCCATGAAATGCGGCCCGTAAAAACCATTTGTGCGCCTCTGGTTCCGAACGCACGCCGTGTTCGCCGGTTTCAAAGATCAAACCCAGTCGATATTCGGCGGAAGCCTCTCCTTTTTCAGCGCGCAAACGAATGTAATGAAACCGGGCTTCCTTGAATTCAGTGGCCAACCACACGCGGGCATGAGCCGACCGGTTACGCAGAACCACGCAGAACCACGTCCACATCGTATTAAACGACTCCGCTTTCGGTAAATTCATATGTTAGCCCCACGCTACCGATGGAGGTATCCGTCTCCATATCGCAGGCAGGTATTGAATTTCCTAAGCAGGCCGCTTGCCAGCGGACACGGGGATTGGTGGGCGGGGACCCGCAAACGTTATCGCCAATTCACGGCGTCGGCTTCGCGCTCGCCATCTGCATCAGCTTGCGATCGCGCTCACAAAGATTGGCAAATCGTTCGCATCGGGCGGCGACTTTTGGGCTGATTTTGCCGTTGAGCGCCTGGGAAGGAGCGTTCCAAAGGGCGTAGAACTCGAAATCGGTAGGCTGACGGCCAAAATGATCATGAAACGCATGAATGCGTTTGTCCATCAGTTGAACCATCACCCTCTGGGCTGTCTCGGAATCACAATAATTGGCTGAATTCGTTACACTGCGCCATTCCGCCTTCTTCACTTGAAAACGGCTGATTTCGCCCGCCGAGCCCACGGCACTGTCATCATTGCCCGTCTCGAGCATCGAGAGAGCCGATAACCGGTCCATGCTGAACCCGCACACAGGTAACAACGACAACAATAGTAATGACGCAAACGCTTTCATACTGCCCTCTATCTAACACATCTTTCGGCCAGAAGTCTCATAGGCGCTTGCTGGAAAAAGACTCGGTACAAACCTGAATTTTTCCCGGGGATTCCCCGGGAACGGGTTGATAAAAACGATTGGTCTGCCGTGCTTGGGGGTGGTCAAACGGCCTTCCGATTCCTTTTAATACAACTAATCCCATGCCCGGCAAACCTTATGGCAAAATCCCCGTGCCCGCAAGAAAAGAGATGGTGATTTCCCTCAAAAGTTATTCACAGGAAAGATGAGCTCAACCAGCGCTCCGAATCCCCAATGAATCGATGATTTCTATCAATCCCAGTGCCAATAGGTTACAAAAACTGCCCAATCTGCCCGAATGGCGACACTACTCTTTTCTATGATCGGATAAATCTTTGCATCCCTGAAACTTGCGAGGCAACCCCCACGACCCGGCCAGGTTATTCACATTCCATTCACCGGGCTTTCTGCCAGTATTTACGCTCAAATTTAGGGAAATCGCCAGGTTTTTACAAAGTATTAACAAACGGCTAGACCATTGACAGAAAAGATGCAGCGAGGATTTTTGGCTTTTGGCAAGGTTTCGGCGAAGGAGCAGGTTTGAAAAACCCTGTGACTACGACCTGTCCGCCACTGCCTTGGCGAAGGCGGAAGCCAAAAGCCAAAAAGACCGCTGTCCACAGGACTTCAGCTCATCGCTACAGCTTTGATGGAAATGCTCTAACTCCCGGGCGGGAGCAGGAAACGTTGATTACTTGGCTGAGAACGTCACGTTCATATCCATTTTCATGCCGGAGGGTTGCTGCTTGGTCGGGGGAGTCTCCATATGGGTGTTTACTGTGGTTTCGGATGCGACCAGTTTCGACAAATCAGCGTCAACGGTTCCGGTGGCCTTGCCCATGCCGGAGTTTTGCGCTTTCGTATTCGCGGCATTCTCCTCTATCGTGAAGGTGCCCTTCAAATGGTCGCCATCCACTGAGACCAGTTGAAAATGCGCCGCCTGGTCGATGGTGACTCCCTGCGATTTCATCGGCATTTTGACTTCCCATTTCGCCCCTCCGCCAATCGCTTCTTCAGGCAAAGGAATGCCAGGATTCGACACGGAGTCCTTTATCCCGTCAAAAACTTGCCGAAGCTGCGGGTCCGCAGCTGCAGGCCCCTTGGCTTGAACCTTTTTACTGATGCCACGGCTGGAAACAATGCTCGTGATCGTGAGTCCCTTAAGGCCGCCCATTGCGGCCTTCATTCCCTGCACCATTTGCGGGGGTGTGCCGGGATCTTCAGCGATCGTCACTTCTCCCACCACCGATTCATAAGTGACGTCGCCGTTGGTCTCGATATTTAAAATCGAGAAATCGATCGGTATCGTCATGGTCGGAATCTTTAT
>Ga0193718_1000339_pt1 | contig 10803 bp, 7 predicted proteins | sample U2a1metaG_FD_144918 | JGI IMG/M metagenome (GOLD analysis project Ga0193718, IMG submission 144918) | Soil microbial communities from a riparian zone of the East river system, Colorado, United States - U2a1 | ecosystem: Environmental > Terrestrial > Soil > Riparian zone | place: USA: East River... | reverse complement strand
ATCGGATGAATTTCATAACTGTTTCGTCCGTTGGCGGGGTCATTAGCCACCAATGTATGAAGTTGGTCTTCACTATCCACAGCAAGTACTGCAACACCGTATCCGCCTTTTGGGTCCATGACTGGGCCTAAGACTATGACAGTCCCGTTGTCAACATACGGTGCCCAATAAGCAACATGTTTCTGCATAATTGATCGCTCCTCGACCGTCATGTCTGTTGTAAAAGAGGATCTGGGCGGATTGAGCTTTAGGAAGAAATGTTTTTTGTTGGTTATCATATATAGTTTGGGGAGATTCTCATCAAGCAGCCGCCTCATAGATTTTCTCGATATTCTTAGAAGTCAGGATTTTGCTTGCTATTTCAATTACTGCTACAGCTTGCTGTTTCGTTACAGATGGGAAGTCTGAAAGAAATTCGTCCAAAGAAATCCCCTTCTCCAAGTGGAAAAATAAAGTCTCTACAGGGACTCTCGTTCCCTTGAAAACAGGATTTCCGCTCAAAATTTCCTCATCACTATTTACGTAGTCCTTGATCTTGTGCATGCCCAAATTTACTGATTTACGGCAAGGGTGCGTCCTAGTGAGAGTAAAATGTCAGGAAAAATTGGAGGACGCAAATTGCGTCCTCCAATGGACTAATTCTTATTATTTCTTAATCAATGCAGGAGTTGGTAGCTGATCACTGTAAACGAGCAGGTCGTTGAGTCGTAGTGTAAATCCGGCGTCGGGATTCAGTACGTTCACCCGAATGGTATGTTTTCCAGCGGGCATTTGATATTTCCAAAACAAATCATAGCGCCGTAGTGTGTAGCGTACAGGCAGGTCGGCGGTTTCCACCTTTTGTCCGTCTATATACAGCTCGGCATGGAAGGCAAAGTCTCCCTTATAATCCCAGGAAGAACCTTGCTTGGGATTCGCTTCACCCTTCAGCACGAACCCTATCCCTTCGAAGTTGGCACTGTATTCCTTTTCCAAGTCGGTATGGAGTGACCTTTTTTCAATCGGGAAATGATGGGCAAAACTCTGTTCCAGGCGTACCGGTTCCGGAGTTTGTGTCACGATCAGTACATCATTGCCCTGGGTCGTACCGCCATTGCGTTCGATGACTTGCAGCGCATGTTTGTAACTCAGCGCATATACCTTGTTTGGCGAAATTGTCGTGTATTTGAAATCAATGTCCTCTGCCTCTTTTACCCCCATCTTCCAATACGCCGGAATTTTTTCATAACCCAATATCGTGCCCACTATTCCGCCCGCTGACGATGGATTACAATCGGAATCCTGACCGGCACGGGCAGTGACTTCCATGGTTTTTGTAAAGTCACTGTCTCCATACAGTAATCCCAACACAATGTAGGCGGCGTTGATCTTAGCATCAATGTTAAAGGGATGGAAAACGCCGTCGGGGCATCCCACTTCGTCTGTCCACTTTTTTTGTAATTCAAACCAAGTGCGTTTCCAGTCTCCTGGAAATTGTTCGTGCCATCGGACGACATCCGCTATGCACTGATAAAAAGTGCTTTGCGGTGGTATGGTTTTCAGTGCTTCGGTGACAACATACTTCAAATCCCCGGACACAAAAGCGAGCGAATACATCGCCCCTACATAAGCCCCTCCATACCAACCATCACCATAATTCATGATGTGACCGATGGGATCGCCGAACCGTACTGCCGTATTCGGCATGCCGGGAGCCATCAGCCCGGAGAAATCGGATTCGATCTGAAAGTCGATGTCATCGGCGTGCGGGTTATTGAGCCAATGGCCCGACTGAGGCGGCTTGATTCCGTGCAAGATATTGTAGCGTCCGGCTTGATTGGCGTGCCAAAGCATGTACCCCGCCTCTGCATACGCTTTGGCGTGAGAAGCAACCGGTGCATCAAGCCCTTCTTTTTCGAGGATATCAACAAAGGTCAGGTCCATGTACAGATCATCATACAATCCGGGATTGTTGATCATCGTGTTCTTGATATACCCATCGTACCAGGGGATGGGCTGATAATCATTGATCATCGTACCCTCGAATCGAAATTCGGTTGGACCGCCAAACGTAACGCCGATGATCTGCCCCGCCCATCCTCCTTTTATTTTGTCTTGCAGGACGGTTTTGGAAAGGGTTATTTTCTTTTGTCCAGCGGCGAAATGGACGATGAGTATCGCCGACAGTGAAAGCATACAAAGCTTGTTCATAATTTCAGATTAAGTTTCTTGACGTCACTCATAACAATACTCTTAAACAGGCAAAATTTTTTGTCCCGGAGGGACAGTTTCTTTGTAGAAATCCGGACATCATCATCCATGTCCCGTAGGGACAACACCTTGGTCGGCTCGTAGCTTTGAAAGAACAATTTGAATACAGCCCTCGATTGAAACATTGCTTGTGAGGGCCTGTTTGACATTGAATAAGGTGTCGTCCCTACGGGACGAGGTTTGCTCTTCTGTTAGTCCTCTACAAAGATGTTGTCCCCTACGGGACAATTTTCGATTCGATTGTATTAATATTGAATTAAGATCATTCGAAAATGCTGCATAGCTGGCGGTCCGAAAACGTCGATTGGAACTACTGATAACGTAAATTGGAAAGGCCATCTTTTTGAAACTAAGGAAACTAAATTTAACAAAATATGGTCAATATGAAATGGGCTTAAAATTGCAGGAAAAAAAATCCCGCCGGAGGGCGGGATTTTCTTGCATCAAAGTGTGATCAGGTCAATATCCGGGATTTTGTGTCAGCGTAGTTTGGCCATTTTTCTGGCTGTTGAGTATCTCCTGGATGGGAATCGGGAAATATTCGTGTTTCCCTTTTACAAACAGAACCCCCTTTAGATAACTGCGTTTAGTTCCTTCTACAAGGTAGTATGCATTCAGCGTTTGATCAGCAATTGCCCAGCGGACTAAATCAAAACGCCTGTGACCTTCCATACCAAATTCAAGACGTTGCTCAAACTGAACGGCCTTCTGTGCCATGACCGGATCAGTCCAGGGTGTATCGTAGGTGCCGATCACATAATTGGCCGCATTGGAACCATCGGGGTTCTTTACAAAACCAACTGGATTGGCCGCTCTCGTTCTGATTTGATTGACGTATCCCCGGGCAACATCCAAATTGCCTAACTGAACTTCAATTTCGGCAAGCCAGAGCAAGACGTGTGAATAGCGGATCATCCGGTAATTGTTTGCGTTCAACCGGGGATTGCCGGCAAATGTATTGGTTCCTACATCCGACCGATACATCACATGCTTCTTGGGAGAGTAAGGGCCGCCGTATGCCTGATCGCGGACAAAGGCTTTACCAGGATGAAGGCCCCAGTCCAGGTAGGGGATACCTCTTCTGCCAACGGTCCAGTCAAGGCGAGGATCAACTGTACCGGCATAAGGAGTAAACGGCGCGGTAGCATCTATTCCCTGGTCGTTCGTTACATCCGTATCATTAAACGTATCAAGTAACGGTAAACCGGCAGCATCTGTCTTGAAAGAATTGACGAGATTTTGCGAGGGCTGAAAAAATCCACAGCAGGTCGTTACGCCGCCACCACCGTAGGGGTAGTTCAGGGTAGAGCCGATATTGCCGTTTTCACCGCCGGGAGCTCCATCATTCACGGAATACTGAACTTCAAAAATAGATTCAAGATTGTTGTTGGTCACGGCTTTGAAATTATCATGGTACTTGTCCGTTAGTTTATATTGTCCGCTGTTCACGATAGCTTCCAGCAACGTTTTCGCTTCACTGTATTTTTGCTGGAAGAGGTACGCTTTTGCCAGGGTAGCGGCGGCGGCCCATTTTGTCGGACGACCGGGTTGTGTTTGTTTTGCCGGCAATGCAGTATAGGCAGCTTGTAAGTCCAACACAATTTTTGGCCAGATATCTTCTGAGTTGGGCACTTTGGTGCTTTCCAGGTTATTCGGATCATAGGTCGTTTCATCAATATAAGGCACCATGTTATACATTTTCTTCAACTCGAAATGAAAATGCCCGCGCAGGAATCTGGATTCCGCAATGATTTCCTGGCGCTCCGCCTCCGTTATGTCGGCAACCTTCGGCAGGATTTGTAAAACATCATTGGTGCGGGCAATTCCATCGTACATACCGCGCCATTTCCCCCGGAAATAAATATTATCGGATGCAATGTTTCCTTGTTCGATCAGGGAAATCGGCGGTTGATCCCCGGCGATGGTGCCCTTGTAAGCATCATCGGAGGCGACACTTCCATATACCCAATTGTCGGCGCCGACCTGGTAGGAACGATAGGCACCGTCTGCTGTGGCCCAGCCGTCAAGCAAGGCGTAAGCACCGACCAACAAAGAATTTACGCCCTGGCTGTTTTGTAACGCGGAACTGCTCAGCGCCGCTTTCGGCTTCGCATCCAGGAACGCATCGGAGCAGCCACTCAATATGCTCAGCAAAATGGCGCTGCTTGTAATTATTATTTTTTTCATCTTTTTAAAGTTTACTGTGAATGATGTAAAACATAAACAGATTTAATTAGAAACTTAAGTTTACTCCAACCAGGTATTGCTTCGCGGCAGGATACGAACCTCCATCCACACCGATCTGCCGGTCATTTCCCGAACTGTAGTTGCGCAGGTTGATCTCCGGATCCATACCAGAGTAGCGGGTGAACGTAAAGAGATTTTGCCCCTGAATATAAATACGGGATGCGCCGAATCCGATTTTAGACATCCATGCTTTTGGGAAATTGTAAGTAAGTTGAATGTTCTTCATCCGGAAATACGATCCTTTTTCCAGGTAGTAGGTGGAAGGAAGAATACTTACCTGATCGCTGGATGTTAACTGTGGCAAAACAGCGTCCGTTTTACCCGGCCTCCAGGAATCATACAACATGCGGGTACTTCTGTTCCCGGCAAAAGTGGGGAAGTCGGTCCAATACTTTACATAGTTAAAGATCTGGTTTCCATGGACCCCTTGACCAAACAAAGCCAGTCCGAAATTTTTGTAATTGATATTGATCGTGATGCCGTACGTAAAATCAGGGTGAGGATTTCCAATGATGGACAGGTCTTTGGTATTGATCACCCCATCTCCGTTGGTGTCCCTGAATTTGAATCGGCCTGCTTTGTTTTGGTTCGTGCCCAGGTTATTGACCGGTGCCGCCGCCGCTTCATCATCCGATTGGAAGATGCCGTCAATCGTATATCCAAAAAAGGAGGATATCGGGTAGTTTTGCTGCGTTACAACGAAGTTCTGAATGCGTTCGTCATTGATTCCAAAGTATTGCGTTGCTGCGTCACCTGTGGTTCTCGTCACCCGGTTGCGATAGGTGCTGAAATTACCGCCGATGCTGAACGCAATCTGGTTGCCCATCGCATGGCCATTGTAATTTAACCCCAGGTCAATCCCCCGGTTTCGCATCGAACCGATATTCTGGAAAGGAACGGCTGCCACACCGGACGTCAGGGGTGCCTGAACCGGAAAGAGCATATCGCTCGTAAGGCGGGTGTACCAGTCAAACGCTATATCAAGGCGGCTGTGGAATACATTGGCGTCAATGCCAATATTGGTTGACGTCGTGGTCTCCCATTTTGCTTTGGCGTTTCCGAATTGGGTCAACTCATAGCCAGGAATAGCGGAAGTGCGCGAACCATTCAGGTCATAAAAGGAGGTGGCAGGATTGGTTGCAAATATGGTCAGTGCATTATAGTTACCGATTTCCTGATTGCCGGTTTGTCCCCAGCCTGCCCGCAATTTAGCCCGGGTTAACCAGGTACTCCAGTTGTTGGCAAAGCCTTCTTCTGAGAAAACCCAACCTGCACTCACAGCGGGAAAAACCGCACTACGGAATTGGGGTGCAAAGCGGGAAGAGCGGTCGTGCCGGATTGTGCCTTCCAGAAGGTATTTATTCGCGAACGCATAATTTACTTTGGCAAATTCAGAAGCCAATGCCCAGTTGGATGCCCCGCCATTGTTGGTCTGCACACCGGTGCCACCACTCAGGTAGCGGTTTTGAAGATCATCCGAGGCAAAGTTCGTTCGGGAGGCATCAAAAAATTCGAAATAATCTTTAATGGATTCCGTTCCAACTAAAAAATTTATCCGATGGTTGGCTCCCAGGTTGAGGTTGTAGGTTAATGTATTGTACCAGGTCCAGGTATACTCGTAGTTGTTTGTTGTTTGCAGACTATTGGAACCCCTGGCTTCCGCAGATTCAATATCGCGAATGGTGTAGTTGCGGAAGTTGACAATGTTATAGTCTATTCCAAAGCTCGTTTTGGCGGTAAGGTTGTCCAGGATATCCACCTCGGCATAGGCATTTCCGAACAAACGGACTTCCTTCTGAACATTGTCCTTATTGCGCCACAAGTCGCCGACGGGATTGCGGGAATTATCCAAATCGGTTCCCCGGGTTCCACCAAAGTTCACGCCCGAAACATCATACACCGGTACGATGGGTTGGATCCTGAAAGCAAATGAGGTAGGGTTACTCTCCTGGCTGTTGCCGTTGGGCTGATTCACTCTTTCACTATACCCCAACTGAAAGTTTTCGCCTACTCTCACACGCTTGTTGACGTTGAATTGGGTATTCATGCGCATCGTGTATCGCTTAAAATTGGTATAGAGCATGATTCCCTTCTGATCGAAATAATTCAGCGACAAGGCATAGCGCGCTGTTTCACTTCCTCCCGATGCGCCAATCTGGTGATTCTGGATAGGCGCCGGATTGAAAATTTCATCAAACCAATTGGTTCCTTGTTTATTCGCTTTCGTGATCAGCCACTTGGTCTTGTTGAAATCAGCAGCGTCAATATTTGCGCTATAGTTGATGTACTTTCCATCTGCATCACGGGCTACCCGCGGATCACCTTCCATTGCCCCTGCAGGAAAAATATAGTCGGGTATCGACGGAGTCGGCCCATTCCCGAATTGTGCATGCACAGGATTTCCATTGGCGCCCACGGCTCCGGCATTGATTCGCGATTCCCAGACAAGCTGTGCATACTCATTTGTATTAAGCATACTCAGCAGTTTGCCCGGACGCTGTGTCCCATAGTACGAATCATAGGTAAACACAGGCTTACCCGCCTTTCCCTTTTTTGTGGTAACGATCACCACACCATTGCCCGCACGTGAACCATAGATAGAGGCTGCTGACGCATCTTTAAGTATCTGGATGGATTCAAAATCATTCTGGTTAAGGGTATTCAAGTTGCCTTTTGTTGGTACCCCATCGATCACATATAATGGTGAATTGTCGTTGATCGTCCCAAACCCCCGGATACGGACCATGACCCCGCCACCCGGACTGTTTTCGTTTCCGACCATCACACCAGCCACCTTGCCCTGAAGGGCCTGTCCCAGATTGGTAGAAGGTGTTGAAAGCAATTGTTTGCTATCAATGGTTGCTACCGCACCGGTAATATCACGTTTGGATTGAGTCCCATATCCGGTTACAACGACTTCAGAAAGGGAAATGAGTTCTTCTTTTAACGTAACATTGATACTGGTCCTGTTATCAATATGCACCTCCTGGGTCGCATATCCGATAAAGGAAAACACCAGAACCGTATTCTGATCTGCCACCGTCAGGCTGTAATCGCCATTGGCGTCAGAGGTTGTGCCGTTGGTGGTACCCTTAACGAGAATGTTTACACCGGGAAGCGGTTGATTGTTTTCATCCGTCACTTTTCCGCTCACTGCGATTTCATCTGTTTCCGGTGAACGCACATCGGATGAAATAAAGTGACCGCCATCCAATCTATACAGTACAGCGGGGGGTGAATCTCCGGGGGGACCTCCACCGGCATTTGCCGCAAAAATCAGATGGGGAAGAAAACTGAAACTGATCGACCATGCGAATGCGCATGCATTACGGAGCATTCTTTTCATAATTGTGGGGGTTTTAGTTGGTATTGATTAGAGAAAGAATTCGTGGTTTTCAACTAGCAATAGAATACTATCCGGACAACCGGCCACTACCAACCCTACCTAACCCTGTCTGGGTTAGAGGAAATAAACCAACAGGACTTCCAACATGAATTCGGATATAAAATAAGAATAATGATTTGAATAAGATATTTTTAAATCATTAATTTTTTTGAAAATTATCGCGGATGAACATAGGGTAATTAGATAATATTAAATTAATTTGATAAAATGCTATTTCGAAATTGCACTTCGTAAACCATGAAATGACCAAACCCTTTTTATATGAAAAAATACCGGATTCTCATTGTTGTCCTGATGGGCAGCATTCAACTGATACAAGCACAAAATACAACGCCGCTTCGCATCATCGTTATTGGTGCCCATCCCGATGATTGTGACCTGGATGCAGGTGGAACCGCCGCTCTCTTCGCATCGATGGGGCATGCTGTCAAATTTGTATCGGTCACCAATGGCGATGCTGGCCATCAATTGCAAGGAGGAGGCATATTGGCAAAGCGCCGTTTTGCCGAAGCACAGGAGGCGGGTAAACGCCTGGGTGTGGCCTACGATGTACTAGACAACCACGACGGAGAATTGGTACCGAGTCTGCAGGTGCGTCTTCAGGTTATTCGAAAGATAAGGGAATGGAGTGCCGACGTGGTCATTGCCCCGCGACCCAACGACTATCATCCCGACCATCGCTACACCGGGGTGCTGGTGCAAGATGCCGCGTTCATGGTGGGTGTTCCCAATGTAGCATCGGATACTCCTCCATTAAAAAAGAACCCCGTGTTTCTCTACTCACAGGATAATTTCAAACGGCCGAATCCTTTCCGGCCTGACATTGTCGTTGATATTAGCTCCGTCTATGATCAGAAAGTCAATGCCCTTGACGCGCATCAATCGCAGGAATATGAATGGCTGCCCTGGATCGGTCATTATTCGGAGGAAGTTCCGGCCAGTGCCGCCGATCGCAAGAAATGGCTCGCGAAACATATTGCCGTGATCATTACACCTGAAGCAAGAGCGGTACTCGAGGCAGGATATGGGAAGGAGAAAGCTACGCTCGTGCAGCACGCCGAGTCCTTTGAGATCTGTGAATACGGAACACAGCCCAATGCGGATGAGATCAAGAGGTTGTTTCCGATGGTGAGGAAGTAATTAGTTACCGCTGTTTTCTTGCTTCTTCCTTTTTCGTCGGATCAAAGAAATAATAGTCTTCCAGCCAATCGGTGAGACGCTGGGGCCAATTTTTTATTGACTTCAACGTCGACCGGTAGCCCATATTGAAAGCATGGTCGCCTTTGTCATAGACGTGGGCCTCAACGGGAACTTTGGCATTGCGATATCCCTGAAGCAATTTGACAACCGGGCTGGAGCAACATTCATCGAAGTCGGACACGAGTAAGAAAGCAGGCGGTGCATCGGAGGGAACGACGTCGGGGACGCCGAGCGGTCCCGGATAAATGAGAATCTGGAAATTGGGCCTGCCGTTAAGCCGGTCGATAGGGTCCTCTGCCTTTGGGTCACCCTCTCCAGGTGCATAGGCTACGGCGGCAACCACCTCACCCCCGGCAGAAAAGCCCATCATACCCAGCCGATTGGGATCGAGATTCCATTCCTTGGCCCGGCTGCGTATCAGCCGAATGGCCCGGTAAGCATCTGCTTTAACATCCTTCTCATAGGTGTAAGGAGAGTTCTCCTCGCGGAACAGGCGGTATTTGAGGACAAAAGCCGCCACACCCAGACTATTGAAATACAACGCCGGATCTTTGCCTTCGCCATTGTATACCAACGTGCGAAAACCACCCCCCGGGCAAATCAACACTGCCGCACCCGTTGCTTTGTCTTTTGGCGGCAGGTAAACTGTAATAGAAGGGTTATGAATGTTCTTCACCCACCAATCTTTCGCCTGCTCCGGCTCGTTTCGCCGGCTCTCAAAACCAGGAGCCCCTTTTGGCCAAAGGGGAATTTGCAGCGCTTCCTGCGCGCTCACGATCAAGGGACAGAACCCAATCAACAGGAGTACAAGTGGACTCAAATTCATAACTTATTTTTTTAGCTTTTCTACTCAGCACCGGAAGGCTTTGCCTTCACGGATAAATGGCGCTCGATGATTAATTCAGGAATTAAATTAGTCACAAAAATCCAAGTTAACATTGTTTAGCCTGTGTTTTCTTTCCTCTTTTGAAAATAACAAAGTACCTTTAAAAGCAAACCAGATCAGCCAAACCATTCTGCGAAAATCTGCACGATCCGACTTCGCCAAGGATTCGTGCGGCAATATTCTGCGAAAATCTGCGCGATCTGCGGGAAACCACCATGAACGAAGAAGCGCACTGGAACAACATCGCCAACTCCTACGAAGAGGAGATATTTGATGTATTCAAATCGGATAAGAATAAGAAACTCCCAACCTATTTTCAAAAATATGCGAATTCCGCTGATACTGCCATCGACTTTGGATGTGGTGTTGGCAAGGCGTTTCCGTACCTGTCACCGTTGTTTGGTAAGGTAGTAGGAACCGATATTTCAGCGGAATGCCTGGCAATCGCAAAAACAAAACCCTATTCCAATATTTCATTCAGGCGTGCCGATTTGACCCGGCGAGGCCTTCGGTTTCCGGAAGCCGATTTTGCTTTTTGCTGCAACGTCGTCATGCTGCCCGAGATTGAAAAAAATGTGGAAATGCTCCGGAATATTCAAAGGGCCTTGAGAGTCGGTGGAGTTGCCGTTTTTGTATTGCCTTCCCTGGAGTCGATTCTATATTCAACAGGGCGATTGATAGAGTGGTACCGGAAAGAAGGTATTGTTGCGGATAAAATTCCCAATTCCGAATTGAGTTACTATAAGGGAAGCAAAAGAGACATTGTCCAGGGTATTATGCATATCAATGGAGTCCCTACCAAGCATTATTCAGA
>Ga0193718_1000338_pt1 | contig 10809 bp, 10 predicted proteins | sample U2a1metaG_FD_144918 | JGI IMG/M metagenome (GOLD analysis project Ga0193718, IMG submission 144918) | Soil microbial communities from a riparian zone of the East river system, Colorado, United States - U2a1 | ecosystem: Environmental > Terrestrial > Soil > Riparian zone | place: USA: East River... | reverse complement strand
CAGGCTACCTCGGATTATCGCAGGCGAATTATACTTGTGGCACTTCAGCCTGGCCGGGAACCGGCAATACTACGGGGGCTCCGGACGCCATCTTTGGTCCCAACCGCTACAACTCGGCCCGCCTCAGCATGGGACCGATGCTTTGGAATTTTCCCCTTACTTCAGGGACGTATGAGGTGCGCTTGTTTTTCGCCGAGACACCCTATGCCGGAGGTGTGAAGACAGTCGGCGCGAGAGTGTTCAGCGTTGCGATGGAAGGAAATACCGTATTAACCAACTATGACATTTATGGCAGCGTGGGTATGGGTGCAGCCAAAAAAGTCTTTCAAGTCACTGTCGCTGACGGTGTTCTGAATATTAATTTCATTCCGGTGATAGGGAATCCACAAATAAACGGTATTGAAATCATTTCTCAGGGAGGCGGTAGTTTGCCGGGTGCCAGAACCAATATTGTTACAGGTGACACGGAACCTTCGCCCGCATCGGCGATAACCATTGATGCCTATCCAAATCCATTTCAAGAGACACTCAACGTCGCATTTGAGAGCGAACAACCCATCGTGGCAGTTTCCCTGGTGGATCTCAGCGGGCGTGAGCTTTACAGGGAAACACAGAACAATGTCTCCCTGCTCACGCTGGACCTGTCGGCTGTGTCCATACCAAACGGAATATATATCCTTGTCGTAAGGCCTTCCGGACAACAATTTTCACAGCGGGTGATGAAGCGGTAAGATCCCGCAGACCTGTCCGACGAAGCCTTTGGCGTAGTCGGATCTCGCAGATTTTCGCAGAACATGCGCCCTTTCGTTTGCTAGCGTTTATTTTCTGAAATCGGGGAATTCTGTAGAAATTTTTCCGCAGTTTGGCCAGGGCTGACAAATAGTTACTAATCCTAAAAGCAATTATCTCCTTTGCGCCTTACTCTGCGCCCCTGCCGCGATTTGTCGGTGGTCTGCGCCTTTGCGGTTGGAATTGGCATAGGTTTTTTACTTCATTTTCCGTGAAGGAAACAACTTCTCCGGTCGCGCTTATGCCACTCCAGGTCCTGCTTGCAGATGATGATAGCGATGACCGCTACTTCTTTGAAATCGTCTTACGGGCATTCCCGGGACCGACCCGGCTCGTTACGGTGGAAGATGGCGAACAATTGATGAGGTACCTTTCTGAGAATTCCAAAAGCCTTCCGGATATCCTTTTCCTCGATCTCAATATGCCCAAGAAAAACGGCGCGGAGTGTTTGATAGAAATAAAGCACAACGACGCACTGAAAAAACTTCCGGTCATTATTTACTCTACCTCTATGGCGGAGGATGTTGCTGGTCAGCTCTACAATAGCGGAGCCCATTACTATTTCCGCAAAACGGATATTATTGAAATCCAAAGCAATCTCCATCGTGTTCTTACCCTTTTAACTGAAAATAAGTTCGCCAGACCGGCGAGGGATAAATTTGTTCTCTCCCTGGTCCGGGCATAGCGTGCCATGCCTATTCTAAATTAAAAAGTTAAATTGTATGTCAGTCAGCAAATCAAAAAAATCCAGATTTAAGTTTCCTAAATCTCCGACCGGTATTCAAGGCCTCGATGATATTACAATGGGGGGCCTACCCAAAAACCGTCCTACACTTTTGTTGGGCAACACGGGATGCGGAAAGACCATCCTCGCGATGGAATTCATTGTCAATGGAATTGTACTGTATAATGAGCCTGGTGTATTCATGGCGTTTGAAGAGAAAACGGACGAGTTGGTGGTGAATGTAAAATCATTAGGGTATGACCTCACCCGGCACATTGAGGAAAACAAGTTCTACCTGGAACATGTGCAGATCACCCGCGACGATAACCTGGAAACAGGCAAGTATGATATTGAAGGCTTGTTTGTAAGGCTTCGGCAAGCTATCAACAAGGTAAAGGCCAAACGGGTGGTGTTGGATTCGCTGGATACGCTTTTTTACGGCTTCGACGCCCGCATACTCCGTGCAGAATTTAAAAGGCTTTTTACCTGGTTAAAGGAAAAGAACGTTACCGCCATTATTACGGCAGAAATTGGAGAAAGCTTCCTTACCCGACAGGGATTGGAAGAGTACGTGGCCGATTGTGTCATTGTATTGGATAACCGTGTCTCCAATCAAATTGCCGTCCGGCGCCTGAGGATCGTTAAGTACCGTGGTTCGCTTCACGGTAATAATGAATATCCTTTTATCATTGATGAAAGCGGAGTAATTGTTTTCCCACTTATAATGGAAGGGCTCCAGCAAAAAGCGAGCTCAAAAAGGATCTCTTCGGGGATTAAACCCCTGGACGAAATGCTGGGGTCTCAGGGCTTTTATGTTGGAAGCAGCATTCTGATCTCAGGAACGGCCGGTACGGGAAAAACGAGCATCGCAGCCGCCTTTGCCAGCAGTGTTTGCAGAGCTAAAAAACGCTGCCTTTATTGCGCATTTGAAGAGGCGCCAAACCAGATCATGCGGAATATGCGATCGATCGGGATCAATTTAGAGCCGTTGATCAAATCAGGACTTTTGCATTTTTACTTTTCAAGGCCCACGTTACAGAATCTTGAATTGCATTTTATTGCCATTAAGAGAATAATAAAGGAGACAAAACCCACGGTCGTCATACTTGATCCGATTACCAATTTGATGACCGAAGGCCCGAATAGTGATATCCGGTCTATGCTCACGAGGTTGGTTGATTACTTGAAAACAGAGCAAATTACGGTCATGTTTACGGCGGCGATCACCGTGGGATCCATTGAGCGAAACCCGAGTGATGAAGGAATTTCCTCTTTGGTCGATACCTGGATGATGGTTCAGGATATAGAGTTAGATGCCGAACGCACCCGTAGCTTGTGTGTTATGAAATCGAGGGGCATGGAGCACTCCACAGAGGTGAGGAGGTTTACCATTTCAGATAAAGGAATTGGTTTAAAGACCATTGGTGGAAATTCTTTATCGGGATCTAAAAGGTACGCAAAGGAGCTTGAAAACTTATCTACGTCCAAAGAACCGAATGCATTCAAAGAAAGTGCTCGTACTTGAAAGGGATACCCGGGCATCCTATCGGGAGCGGCTGTACTCAAGAAAGTATGATTGAGAGAACATTCATTTTGATAAGCTTATGACAATGTCAAAAAAAATACGGGGAAAGGTCAACGTAAAGGTAGAACCTGAAGCCAATGGAGAAAAGTATATGCTTCAGCTGTTTGTTACCGGTATTCTGCCCAACTCGACCCGTGCCATTGAGAATATTAATGCGATTTGTGAGAAATACCTGGAAGGCCGGTACGAATTAGAGATCATTGATATTTACCAGCAGCCCGCATTGGCGCTGTCAGAGAACATTGTTGCGATTCCGGTATTGATAAAGAAATCTCCATTACCGGAAGAAAGGCTGATCGGAGACTTGTCGAATAGGGAAAGAGTGTTGAAAGGCCTTCACCTTACTTAATTCATTTTACCTTTATGCCGAACACGGTTAAGAAGCAGTTAGGAGCGACTGAAAAGTTGATCGAAGAGAATAGGGAGCTTCGGCAACAACTGCGGGAAGCCAGGGAATCCATTGAAGCCATCAAGACAGGAAGTATTGATGCATTGGTTGTTGGCGATAAAAAGGACCTTAAAGTTTACACTGAAAATACAGCAGATAAAATATACCGGATTCTGATTGAGAAAATGCATGAAGGAGCGGTCACCTTGAATGGAGAGGGAACCATTCTATATTGCAATTCTTATTTTGCAAGGATGGTGAACCTGCCTCTCCAGAAAGTAATCGGAACTAAATTTGGAAAGTTTATTTGTGACCCTTCTTCAAAAGAAGCCTTTGAGGTCTTGCTTGAGCTGGGCTGGAAGCGCAATTCGCAGAATGAACTCTGCGTCCGGGCGAGCGACGGCAGCGACGTGCCGGTGCAGATGTCTGTCAACCCCTTATCGCTCGATGATGACCTGGTCCTGAGCATTATTCTCACCGACCTCACCATTAAAAATAAAACCCAGGAAGAATTAAAGCTCAAGTCGAGACAACTGGAACGGATGAATGTTGAACTTGAACACGCGAATAAGGATCTGACCACCTTTACCTACATATCGAGTCATGATTTGCAGGAGCCGTTGAGGAAAATACAGAATTTTGTGGCCATGATATTTAAAGGAGATGAAAAAAACTTATCGGATACGGGCAAAATGTATTTCCGGAGAGTGAATGAAGCTGCCAAACGAATGCAGACCCTCATCGATGACTTGCTTACGTATGCCCGCGCCAAGAATGTAGAACGTGAGTTTGAAAAAACGGATTTGAATATCGTTGTAGAGGAAGTAAAAAAGGAGTACGAAGAGGCTTTCCAGGAAATGAACGTAACGGTGGAAGCGGCCCATCTTGGCGAGGCCAGCATCATTCCCTTTCAGTTTCGCCAGGTCATACACAACCTGATCTCGAATTCGCTCAAGTTCTCCAAGCCAGGCGCGGCACCACGCGTTACCATAAAGAGCGAAATTGCAAAGGGAAGTGAATTGAATAAGGAGGAACCTGCTTTGCCGGCGGGTGGATTGTCATCCACGACAGACTATTGTCACATCTCTTATGCTGACAATGGTATTGGTTTCGATCCTCAGTATAATGAACGGATTTTTGAAGTATTCCAGCGTCTCCACAACCGGGAAGAATATAAAGGCACGGGCATGGGGCTTGCCATTTGCAAAAGGATCATTGAAAATCATAATGGGATCATCACGGCGTCCGGTACGCTAAACGAGGGTGCGCGGTTTGATATTTATATTCCTGCGGCGTGAAGAAAATGCATTAAACTAAACACATAGAAACATAGGCACATAGACATTTTGTTACCGCCCGTGCACAATTTGCCACTCGAGGAAATACGTGGTGTCCTTTGTGGTTCGTTGTACAGGTTGTGACCTCTCCCGTCACTTTTCCCGCTTTCGCTTCAACCTTGAATTTCCAATTCTGAAATTAGCTCCCAGGAGAAAACTTAGCTCACTAAAAAAGAAATGCTGATCGGCGCGGTCGCTCTTGAACTCCGTCGTCCTGATATCCGGCATGTTGCAAAATCCGCCTTTCCATTCGCTCTGAACGAAGATATGGTCGAAAAAAGTAATGTTCAGTCCGGCCATGGCTCCAAGTCCATATCCGGCTAAATGAAATTCATCGTATCGCTGGTAACCGAGGAGTGTGGTATTGGTCTTGGGCAACAGCGGACCGGCATCAAATCCTTCCATAACGTTGAAAGCAATCGGAAGGCGGAATCGTTTTAGATTTATAAGTGTGTCGTGTCGCCGGAGAGCCACGTGGATATAGTTTAGGCCATTGGTGTGTTCAAATTGCAGAAAATCTTCGCTCAGGCGTATTTTATCATTGTTATAAACCCCATCATAAATCGTGTTGCTATTCCTGATGGTCCCTGTTATGCGAACAACCTGGTTCGCGTCCATCACATACTTCATGTGATCCAGCCCAAGGGAAAGGCTCCAGTGATCCGACAGAAAGTACCCTATTCTCACATTGGTTTGCGGAACCGTTATGCTTCCCGGATTCAGGTACGGATCAACACCTACCGGATCCTGGGTATCGTGCGCCACTACGTTGGCTAGCCTGAAATCATAATTGCTGCCGCGGAAATGGATATCCGACCGGGAAAACCATCCTCTGTTCCAGCCCCAGTAAACGTAGAATTGATGTTTACCTGGTTTGGCGGTGAATTCTCCCTGGTCCTGGGAGTGGGCAATTGTTGAAAAGAATACCAGGGTGACAATGAAAAGCTGAATTCTCATAAGTAATCTGCACCTAAATCCAGGTTCTGCTCTTCATTTAACCAGGTGTGCAATATATTCAATATTTACGTCTGCCCATGCTCTTCAGAATGGTTACGGGTGTTGAAAGGGTCAAACCAGATTATCTCTTGCCTCTGCGCCTACTTTTACCGCAGAGACGCGGAGGCGCAAAGTAGGCGCAGAGATCAAGAATAATGAATCCAATTAATTAACCTAAACCCGGCTCATTATTTGTTCAGTACAAATGTTGAACGCGTTTTACCGTCGTTTTTTATTCCGCGAATTTTACAATAGTGATGCAATTCGTCAATATCAACCATAACTGTGTCGACAGTAAGTCCTTGCTCTTCGAATTGATCCTTTGCCTTTTCAAATGCCTTGTGCCATTCCTCCCAGGTTTTATGCATACGTTTCTTATCATCAATCATTTGTAAGAACCTCTCCCAATCCCTTTGGCGGTAGAATGCTATGGCTATGGGGCTTTTCATTTTTATTTTGTGTATCCTGCTAAACCCGTCTTGCTTGATCAGATTGTGTTGTTGGTCAAACTTGAAATAAAAGCGATTGAATGGAAGTGAAAACCAGGTAATTTAATGAAGAAACTGAAAGATTGCAATTTGATGTCTGGTCAGCCGACTGATAGCATTTGTTGTAGGACGGGCCGGATCAGCTACTTCAATTTTCGCGCTGAATGATGTATCCGAACTATTCCAATATGGTCCGGGTTGACCTTGTACACTATTCTGTAGTTTCCTTCAATCAGCTCCCTTATACTCGTGAATTGATCTTAGGTCCTCAATAGCGAACTGGGTCCAAATGACCTTCACCATTTCTTAGCAATCGTCTGCACCTTTTCGTGTGGAATTGTTTTTTGCTCATCCAGTTGTTTCAATCCCCTTTCAACTTTCTCCACAAAGACCAACTTTTCGATTAATTCCTCTAAGTCGAATTCCTGTGGAAGCTCATTTATTGTTTCGATGGCTTTCTCTCTTTTCATTCGTTCATAGTTTGAAACGCAATTTAACTATTTTTTCGTTCTGCTATTTGGGTTTGGATAGTTTGACCTACAACGTTGGGGTATGGGGTGGGCCGACTGGTCAAACTTATTCCGCCACACCGGACGTTGAACATAGATAACTAGATCCCCTTATTCCTACTCGGACTTCCCTTATCCCACCTTCCTCAAACTTCCCACATTCTCCTTTATGATCACATCCGCCCCATGTTCCCCCTGGTCCAGCACTACTTGCTTGAGCACACCTTCGAATAAAACATTGTCTCTGATGATGGAACATTCCAGTCCCTTGGCAACAATGCCGTAGTCGGGGGAATAGTTGCCCAGACCATCGTCGTCTCTGCCGGCATGCATGGCGTTTCCGGTAAACACCAGGCCTTTGACGTACTCAAACCTCACGTGCGCGCTGTCGAACTCGTCTTTCAATCCCCAGTCGGGCTTTGCACTGCGGTAGATCACATTGCCGGTGATGGCGAGGGTATGACAATTTTTTTCACCTCCCCGCGGCAACAAGGCAATTCCGCATCGTCCCGACCGGTCGATATAGTTACCGGTAATGTTATAGGTACTCCCTCCATGAATGATAATGCCGCCATCGTGGTTCCACTCAATCCGGTTGCCGGTGAGGGTGTTCGACGCATTTTCATCATAGGCGGCATACCCCGCCATCCCGTTTCCTGAAAACCAGTTGTCAAGGATAAATCCATCCCAGCCCCGGACCCGCAAGCCGCAACCTTTATTGGAGTAACAATGACTGTGCCTTACAACAAAACACCAAATTCGTTCCAGCCGGATGCCATCGCCCGTAAAATGTTCAATGCGGCACATGTCGATCCGGGGTGTATCTTCCTGTGTGCCGTAATCCGGTTTGTCTACCATGATTCCATGTGCTCCGCCTTCGATATCACCACCGTGCAAACAGAGGCCAAACAGGTAAGCACCATAAGCGCCGGTGAGATTGATCAGGCATTTCGTCCCTCCTTTGAATTTAAGTACCGAGCCCATTCCTTTTCTGTAGTCCATTGCCGGCAAGCCGTGAATCCCAATTCCAACAGGTACTTTCAATTCCGAGCAGAGATAGGTTCCCTGCGGAATAAATACGGAACCGTTGGTTGTTCCCGCCGCGTTCAATGCTCTTTGAATGGCGGCTGTGTCATCTGCTTTACCATCACCCTTGGCGCCGAAATCAATTACATTGAGCATGCCTTTTTCTTTCTTACCCTGGTCGTCAGTCACGTGACCGGCTGCCGCCGTGCTCATTGCTGATGCTGCGGCCACTGCCCCCATAGAGACGAAGTCCCGCCGTGAAAATCCGCGATGTTTCATTTTAATCTTCTTTTTTAATTGTTTCCAAAGTCTTGAGAACTAGAGATTCTGGAAGAGGACAACTGCCAATCGCATCCCTGCCAGGGTCAGTTGCTTTGAAGCAATCTTTCCCGCTTCCGTTGAATAACCGGCGGGAAGAGCAACTGCTGCCGCGCCCCCTTTCACACCAGGCTTTAACAGTTTTCCTTTGAACTTATAGACGGAGGACTTTGCCAGCGCGATAGCCTCATTGGCAATGGCCTTTGTGTCGATGACCGTCGTACTGTTAAAGACGACACCGCCATTTTTGGTTTTGGCATTCTTCGCCGCATCGTCAACCGTCGAAAACCAGGTTGCGGATTTATAGTTAACTTTTGCATCCGGCAAGAATACATCGTCCCAGTAGTGGTGCAGGTCGTTAGCCGGATCCTTGATCAGAAAGTCATTGCCTTCCCGGTCGCCTACGGGGAAAGCGGCCGAAAACAAATTCACGTCGTGCAGGGGTTGGTGAAAATCTCCCATGAGATGAAATACCCAACACAACGCTATGGCCTTGTTGCCCTGGTTGGCCGACTGCGACTTGACAATATTCAGGTTGTTTGCAAACTGGACAATGCTGTTGTCCTGTTTCGGGGGTTGCGTATCAGCGGGTAAAAAAGTAACCGGGATAGCATAGTAATGCCAGTCGGGATGATCGTACGATGTTCCCTTCACATCATCCGGCCAGCGTGCAGCGGCCATAAACAAAAACAAATCCTTTTGCATATCGGGCAAGGAATCATATTTTGATTGCCACCGGGAAGCAAATTGAGGATGAGCTTTAAGGATCTTGACGAATTTTATGATAGCCGACGGACTGTACTGCTTCAGAAAGTGATAAGCAATGGCCCCGCTTGCCATGTGGCCGGCGCGGTCCCAGGCAAAGGAGGGGAGGGAAAGAGACAAAGCCAGAAGGAAGACGGATAACCTGATTGAAATGCTGGTTTTCATACTTTTAGAAGTTGTTTTGATGGACGACAATGAAGGTGCCGTAGTGCAAAATGTATCACTATTTTTGCCGATTGTCAAAGGTTTTTCCCGCAGAATTTCTACCGCAAAGGCGCAGGGGCGCAAAGGAGGCGCAGCGAATCAATGGAAATTTGGCAAAAGTCTTACGCCAAGTATGTTACTATTTTTTACAAATGATCACCCCTAATCCGTGGGCAGTTGTTGCAAACTTTTCTTTACCTTTATTAGGTGCTATATTTTGCTGCTAAATTTCAGATGAAAAAACTTTGTCAACTATTTTATCAATTCTCTGCGCCTCCTTTGCGCCCCTGCGCCTCTGCGGTTTAAAATTCTTAACATTGAGGGGACTACTCTTCCTATTCCTGTTGCTATTATTTCGAAATGCCGCTGCTCAACAGGAAGACCTGAATGAATTGGCCAGGGCAAAGTATGTTCAGCGATTCCCGGAGTATTTTTTTGTCTGGCCCGTCGTTAAGCAGCGCAGGACCTCCTTCGTCCTCCAAAGTTTAAAAGACAATCGTCAAAAGCTTACATACCGGCCGAATGTTTCCTATTACGCGGGAGCAGGGACCTACATCTTTGGAATCGGGTTTCAGTTAGTGGCGGCCATCCCGCAGAATAATTCAAACATCGAGCGGTTTGGAGAATCCAGGGCCGTTGACCTTCAAGCCAATATCCTGGGAAAGAACTGGGGCTTCGACCTTTTTACACAAGACTATAAAGGCTATTACGTGGATGATCCGAACAGACCGCTTCCTGCCGGCGCGCCGAACCCGCAACGTCAGGATGTCCGTACCAGGAATACGGGGGTGACCGGAGCTTATTTTTTTGACAAACGGCGTTTTTCTATTAAGTCGACGTACAATTATTTTGAGCGGCAGCGCAAAAGTGCGGGTTCCTTTCTCCTGAGCGGCAACTTCAATACCTTTTCGCTGCGCGCCGATTCTTCCATTTACAGCGCCTTCTATGAAGCCCTCCTTGGCCAAAATGCAAACTTTAAAAGCGTCAGTTATACTACGGTAGCCGTTGCTCCCGGTTACGCGTATAATTTTGTTGTGCGAAGTTGGTTCCTTGGAGTTTCACTGGCGTTGGGTCCGGGCATCAACTGGATCAACTATCAAACTACAAGTGGTCCCTCAAAGTCAGCCGTGCAACTCAATACGTTTACCGATCTGAGGTTGTCGTTCGGCTACAATGGAGTACGGGTCTTTTCCGGCATTACGTTTAGTCAACAATCCAGGAATATTAATTATGAAGGCGTCCGTTTTACGAGTTCCAATGACGTGATCAAGTTTGCGGTCGGCTACCGGTTTCGGGCAGTTGGGATTTTGAGGAAGACGGTAGCGGACTTTCTGAGACCGAAGGTTAGTTCTTAGGCATTGGCCATTTGGGCTCTTAATGATTTGGACATTGCTCATTGATTTGAGGTATTCCGGTCATCGGTCATTAGTTATTGGTTGTTGGTTATTGAGTTCGTAAACCTTAGTCACACCACTAATAACCAATAACCAATAACTAGCAACCAAGCGTCATCAAAGTCAATGGGACCTCAGTCAAATACGACGAGATATTCCTATCTATTTCGTGATAGAACAGCTGGGTACTGATATACGTGGATTCATTCGCCAAAACCTGCTGGACAATAACATCGTACTTCGAGAGATCGGCGCTTCCGTTCTTGATCTCGTACAGCTTTTCGCG
>Ga0193718_1000337_pt1 | contig 10831 bp, 11 predicted proteins | sample U2a1metaG_FD_144918 | JGI IMG/M metagenome (GOLD analysis project Ga0193718, IMG submission 144918) | Soil microbial communities from a riparian zone of the East river system, Colorado, United States - U2a1 | ecosystem: Environmental > Terrestrial > Soil > Riparian zone | place: USA: East River... | reverse complement strand
GATCTCCTTTGGATCTCCTTTGGATCTCCTTTGGATCTCCTTTGGATCTCCTTTGGATCTCCTTTGGATCTCCTTTGGATCTCCTTTGGATCTCCTTTGGAGAGAGAGAGATGGTTAGAATAAAATAAGAAAGTGTCCTCTCCAAAGGAGAGGGTTGCCTTTTTTATTCTTCTCCCTTAAATTTAACCCTCTCACCCTTTTTATTCTTAATTTTAATTTAAAAAAAATAAAAGGGTCTCCCTCCCTTCGCTTGAGCCTAGGGGTTAAGGGTAGTCCTTCGGAGGGGAGGCTCTAGGTTAAAAATTTAATAAGATTTAAAATTAAAACAGGCTTACTATTGGAAAAATAAAGTAAATAAGTTAAATAAAAAAAACTATGATTCCTTTTTAATTTTTTTACTTTATTTTATTATTTACTTAAGGTTATCTTTACTTGTAACACTCTTCCCCTCACACCGGTCCTACTACTTAGTCCTTCCTTTGACCCCCCCCCCACAAAAAAAGGGATCCTATATTTCTTACCTTTTTTTTAATTAAGTAAAAATTTGAATTAAAGTAATAGTTAATGAGTTGAATAAATTCAACTAATGCTAAAGAAATAGGTACCCTCTATTTAATATTTTCGGTTTTTGCTGGAATGATTGGGACTGCCTTTTCTGTGTTAATTAGATTAGAATTATCCTCTCCAGGTGTTCAAGTATTACAAGGAGACCATCAATTGTTCAATGTTATAATATCCGCCCATGCTTTCATAATGATTTTTTTCATGGTTATGCCTGGAATGGTAGGTGGATTTGGTAAAACTAAAAATTCTCTAATAAATTTTAGTTTATTTAATAATTTTCATAAAAAGAAATTTAAGTTTAAACTATTTTTAAATAACTTTATTTTTTTTATTAAAAAAAATCACTTGCGTAGCAACTATTAAGAAAAGTATTATTGAAAAAAGTAAAACATTTTGTAATAAAAATTATAGCTCTAATTTAGCCAGTAGCCTTCGGCAAGATAAAATATATAATAATATTAATATATTAAGAAAACAAATTGGACCTTATTTAGCTGGATTAATAGAAGGGAATGGTACAATAGCTGTACATGACCCTAAAAGTAAATCTAAACAATATAATCCTAAAATTATTATAGTGTTTAAAAAAAATGATTTACCTTTAGCTGATTATTTACAAAAATTAACTAAGTGTGGTACAGTTTTAATTAAACCAGAAAGAGGTTATGTTTTATGGCAAATACAAGATATAATTAGTATTTTTACTATAATAAGTATTATTAATGGTTTTATGAGAACACCTAAGATAGAAGCAGTAAATAGAACTATAGATTGGTTAAATAATTATATTCTTTATAGTAAAACTAAATTAATACTCCGAAAGAGACCTACAATTTTAAAATTAATTAGAATTAAAATTTTAACTTCTAAACCTCTAGATAATTCACCTATTGAGAGTAATGCTTGGTTAAGTGGGTTTACTGATGCTGATGGTAATTTTTCTATTAATTTACATAAAAGAACTAATAAAAATTCTACAAGGGTTCAATTATACTATAGATTAGAAGTTAATCAAAATTATCATAATAGGCCTAAGGCTAGACCCTCAGGGTCAACCCTCGAGCCTAAGGGTCTCCCTCCCTCCCGACGGGAGCGCAGCAACCTCCCCCTCTCCAAAGGAGAGGGGGGGAGGGACGCTTACATTGGTCGCCTGCGGCAGGGAGGGTCAAAAGAAGTTTCTATTATCCCCTTAGGGGCTCTGGCTTTTTTTCCAATAATTTCTAAGATAGGCTTATATTTAGGTGTAACGGTTTATAGTAGATCTAGAATAGTTAAAGATAAAATATTTTATAGCTTTACTATTATGAGTCATAATAAAATAAGTAATGCTAATGTTTGTTTATACTTTAATAAATATCCTCTATTGTCTTCTAAATTTTTAGATTATAAAGATTGGGAGTATGTATTAAATTTACAAAATTTAAATAATTTAACTTCTTCTTACTTAGATCAAACTATAAAAATAAAAACTAATTTTAATAAAACAAGAACAACTTTTACTTGGGATCATTTAATTAATAATAGTTATTTAAAATTTAAAGAATAATTGCCGTGTTTGACTGTAAAGTCATTCTTATTACGTTACTATATGCGGGAAGTTCCTAAAGTAATTTTATAGAACTGAATGAAAACTTAATTAAAAATATTAAGCGTACAATAGTCTAAATAAGTAAAATTAATATTTGTTAAATAAATTTAACAATAATGGATAATCCGCAGGAAACCAACTATTATAAATTTTATAATAAAGTAGGATCCTCAGAGACTACACGTAACGCCCCAATCCGAAGGATTCTTTATATTATGAATCCTTCGGATTGGGTGAAGATATAGTCCAGTTATATTTGAAAGAATATAAATTATTGAATTATTTCTTACCAATACATTGCGGAAGCCCTGACATGGCTTTCCCAAGATTGAACAATATCTCTTTCTGGTTACTTCCACCTTCATTATTATTACTTTTAATGAGCTCTTTAGTTGAAAATGGAGCAGGTACAGGATGGACTGTTAAAAAGGATAAGCAGTCGCCGATTTGTAAAAAACGGGCAATTAAACATCACTCGATGCGGGAAACTCCTCAATTTCGGAAAAAACTACTCGTTGAACACAAAATAAACCTAATAAGGTTAAATAAACAATCAGCAGTAAAAATGTTTTTAACACGGGGACAATCCGCCTGGGGTAATTTAAAATTTTCAAATTTACCCCATCAGAGACTAAACGTGATGCAACCTAATGACAAATGGTTCCTACAATGGCTTGTCGGTTTTACTGACGGAGATGGATCTTTTTCTATTTTACGTCAGGGAGATAAGTGGAATCTAACTTTTAAAATTTCTCAAAGTAGTTATAATTTACGAGCTTTATATTTTATAAAAAACCAATTAAGAGTAGGAAAAGTAAGTGTAGAATCAAATAGAAATATGGCTAGTTTTAGAATCAGAGATAGAAAGACTATAGGAAATTTAATTATTCCTATTTTTGATAAATATCCTCTATTGACTACAAAATATTTTAATTTTGATAAATTTAAACAAGCTTATTTTATTCTTGAAAATCCAATATTAAATAAAATAGAAAAAAATAATTTACTTGAATCTTTAAAATCTACAACACCTTCTGAAGTTTATATCTCTCCAGCATGGAATTTAGTAAATATACCTCTAAGAGATGCAAACGAGGCTAAAAAAATTATATTAAAACCATGGTTAATTGGATTTGTAGAAGCAGAAGGCTCTTTCTATTTGGTATCTAAAGATAATAATAGAATTGTACATGGATTTGGTATAACTCAAAAATTAGATAGAGTAGTATTAGAAGGTATTAAACAAATTCTACATATATCTACACAAGTTGTATATAAACAAAATTATGATCATTATATTTTAGACACTACTAATTCTAGAGCAATTAAAAATATATCAGAATATTTTTTTAATACTATGAAAGGTATGAAGAGTGTTGAATACAGAATTTGGTCTAGATCATTTAATAAATACAAAGGTAATTATGATCAACTTTATAAAGTTAAAGAAATTTTAATTAAATTAAGAAAAATAAGAGTTAATAACTCAAAATTTTCTCAGCCTAAGGGTCGCGCAGCAACCCTCGCTACGCTCCCGGCGGGAGGGTGGGAGTTGCGTAGACCCTTAGGCTAGACCCTTAGGCTTAAATTTAAGAATACTTTTCTTAAAAGGAAAAGTGATTTTTTGTTTAAAAAAAAAATAAAAAAGGGTAGGGTCAAGCGAAGGACAAAGTTTTAGGTTGAAAGTATAGTCCGAACAACAATGAGAATCGTTGAGTATAACGATAGAATACCTCTTAGGTATTTGAGGTTATCAACATTAAAGTTATCCTCCATTATCAGGAGTTCAATCACACTCAGGGGGTTCTGTAGATTTAGCTATCTTCAGTTTGCATTTAGCTGGTATATCCTCAATATTAGGTGCTATTAATTTTATTAGTACAACTTTAAATATGAGGACTAATGGAATGTCTTTACATAAACTACCTTTATTTGTATGGGCTATTTTTGTAACAGCCATTCTATTATTATTATCTTTACCAGTATTAGCCGGTGCAATAACAATGCTTTTAACTGATAGAAATTTTAATACCAGTTTTTACGACCCAGCTGGAGGTGGTGATCCTATTTTATATCAGCATTTATTCTGGTTTTTTGGTCAACGGTGGCCCTTTAATTATTTACAATTAATGCAACAAACTATATGCGAGAACTTCTTGAATAATTTATTAGATACTTTGAGTATAAGTTGCCCCTTAGAGGCCCTTTTATCTATTTATCCTATTGGAATTAAGAAAAAAGATTGCACCACTAAAGTAAAAATTCTTTTAAATTTGAAGAATCCGCAAGTAACGAAAGCGTTTTACTCGCAATTAGGAACTTCAGAGGCCATACGTTTGTTAAAAAAAAACAATTTAAAAAAAAAGTATAAATATTTTAATAGCAAAACCCTCTCCTTATGACCTTTTGTAAATGTAAAAAGCGAGAGGGAAACAACTATTCCCCAAAATAAAAGGGTTGAATGGTTAGCAGGTCTAATCGATGGAGATGGTAGTTTTTTATTAAGTAAAAAAGGTTATGCTAGTTTAGAAATAACAATGGATATTAGAGATGAACATGCATTACAAATTATTAAAAATGTTTATGGAGGTTCTATAAAGATTAGATCAGGAGCAAATGCACTTAGATATAGATTACATCATAAATCCGGTTTATTATCTTTAATTAATGATGTAAATGGACATATTAGAAATTCTAATAGATTACTTCAATTAAATAAAATTTGTAATAAATATGATTTATTATTAATTCATCCCTTAAAATTAAACTATAAAAATGGTTGGCTTTCAGGATTTTTCGATGCTGATGGTACAATTACTATTAATAATAATAATGCTCAATTATCTATAGCTTTATCTCAAAAAACAGAAGAATTACTACTTCCTTTAAAAGGATTATATGGTGGTAATATATATATAGATAGAGTTACACAAACATTTAAATTGTATTTTACTAAACGAGAAGATATTTTTATATTACTTGATTATTTTAAAAACTATCCTTCAAGATCTGCTAAAAAAAATAGAATTCATTTAATAAAAAACTTTTATGAGTTAAAAGATTTAAAAGCTCATAAAGCTTTGTCTGGTACTTTATTATATAAAAGTTGGCAATATTTTAAATTAAAATGGTTAAAATATGAAGAAATGATTTAAATATGTTTAATTTTAAAGATATGGTCCAAACAACAAAAATAAATTAAATAAAAAATTTTTATAATAATAAAATTAAGCCCCCTCTCCCTTGCTACGCTCCACCCTAAGGGTACCCTTAGGGTGGAGGGAGGGAGGGAGGGGTCGAAGGACCTCGCTTAAGCGAGGTTGCGGGTTGACCCTTTTCTTAATTTTATAATAAAAATAAGTTGAGCCTAAGGGTACCCTTTTTTATTCTTCCCCTTAGGGTTAGAATAAAATTAAGAAAAGGGTCTCCCTCCGAAGGACTATCCTAAAGGAGGGACGGGAGCTGCAACCCTCGAGCCTAAGGGTCTCCCTCGCTTGCTCGCCTCCCCTTAGGGGAGGCAGGGAGGGTGGAGGGTAACCTAAGGGTGGGCAAGAATATTTGTTTGTAAGCACCCAGAAGTTTATATTTTAATTATACCAGGATTTGGTATAGTTAGTCATATAGTATCAACATTCTCAGGTAAACCTATTTTTGGTTATATCGGTATGGTTTATGCTATGTTTTCTATCGGTATTTTAGGTTTCTTAGTTTGGAGTCAACTGGTGGCTCTCCCTCAATTTGAAATGGGTGTAAAAAATCTTGCTATATGCTGGAACAGTTTAGTGCTAACAAGTACTTTCAATAGTAAAAATCTTGTTAGTTATACTCAATCAGCAGGAAATCCGTATACCCCCTCTCTCCTTTGGAGACTCCAAAGGAGAGGGGGTTTAAAGAGTTCCTCAGAGACTATTTGCGAGACATCTCGAAAATTTGAAACGTTTAATAAACATAGTAAAAAAATAATTAGCAATGAATGGTTAACTTGGTTTATAGGTTTTTCTGAAGGAGATGGAGCTATTTTAACAACCAAAGGTAAAGCTCGATTTGTATTAACTCAAAAAGAAGGTGCTATTTTATATCATATACAAGAAGTTTTAGGCTTTGGAACTGTGCGACAATTTGATGATTACTATAGATTTATAGTGACAGATCCTCAAAGTATCCTACTTCTAGTTTACATATTTAACGGTAATTTAGTTTTACCTTATCGTCTTAAACAGTTAGGCGTTTGGATTAATGCACTGAATGGCTTAGCTAACCTAGAATTAGCTCTCCTAAGGAATCCTAATTTAAAAAAACCGAACCTTTCAGACGCTTGGTTATCCGGTTTCACAGATGCAGAAGGTTGCTTTAATATTGCTATACAACCACGACATAATACGGTAACAGGTTACCGTGTTTCTCTTCGATTCTTATTGGATCAAAAAAATGCTGAATCTACTTTACTGCTTGTTCGCGATCTATTTAAATTTGGACAAGTATTTGTTAGAGGAGAAACTAACGGTGTATATCGATATAATAACAACACATTCAAAGGTTTACTACCAGTACGTGATTACTTTTTAGCATTCCCACTTAAGACTAAAAAAGCTGAATCATTTAAATACTGGCTAGAGGTATTTACTATGATATTAAACAAGGAACATCTGGTTCCTGAAGGGCTGGTAAATATTCGAGCTATTGCTAAAATAATCAACATCAAAAATAGCTTAAATAATAAAACTGGCTCTGCTTTGTTAAAAACCTCAGAGATGAAGATATAGTCCGATCCCGGTTGTGAGACCGGTTTAGATGGTTAAGCTTAGACCTTAAGGGTCTAATTCGCAGCTTAGTTTTCCCCTGCCTTACCACTGCCTAAGCACTTCAGCCTTACCAGCTTTAGCATGAGGTTGTCGCTTAGTTTGCTGCCTAAGCACTCTCCTTTTTTATTTTTTTTTTTAAAAAAAATCACTTTTCCTTTTAAGAAAAGTATTCTTAATATTTACTATAAAATTTAAAATAAGGAGTGCTTAGGTAGTGCTAAGGCAGGGAGGAGTGAGAGACCCCTCCCCCTCTCCTAAAGGAGAAAGTCCTAAAGGTGGGCTGAGGGTTTAAGCTTAACTGTCTATTTAAAATGCACCACATGTTCTCAGTAGGAATGGATGTGGATACTAGAGCTTATTTTACAGCTGCAACTATGGTAATAGCGGTTCCTACTGGAATTAAAATCTTTTCTTGGATAGCTACTTTATATGGTGGTAGTTTAAGATATAGTACTCCTTTATTATTTGTATTAGGATTCTTAGCTTTATTCACAATAGGTGGGTTAACTGGTGTTGTGTTATCTAATGCTTCTTTAGATATAGCATTCCACGATACTTACTATGTGGTTGCTCAAATGGGCCAGAATAAATTATCTTCTATTAAAATTTATTCTGCAACTGACTATATGCTGGAAACTATATTATTCGTGTATTGTTTACTATTTATTAATACGTTTTATCTTAACCCATTAGTCCCGACCCCGGTGCCTTGGGGCTTGCAACGCAAGTCCTTCGACCCACCCTTTTCTTTTTTTTATTCTACTTTTCTTAAAAGGAAAAGTGATTTTTTTTTTAAAAAAAAAAATAACCCTAAGAATAAAAAAGGGTCAAGCGTCCCTCCGAATGCGAAGCACCCTGCGCTTCTCGTACGTGAGAGGGAGTCCTTCGACCCCTGCGCTTTCGACCAGCCTAAGGGTCCAGAGCCTAAGGGTCTCCCTCCGAAGGACTATCCTAAAGGAGGGACGGGAGCAGCAAGCCTCGCTACGCAGGGTTGCGTAGCAGGGAGAGGGAGAGCGGGAGGGCTAGATCTTAGTAGGAAAATTATTCCTTTAAATAGTCAAAATAATGATACTACGATCTTAAAAAATTTTAAGATGAATATACAATCAGCAGAAAACTGTAAAGGATTCTCAGAGACTGTACGTCAGTTACCAGATATTGAAGATTATAAGTTTTGAAATTGATTTGCGGGTATAATAGATGGTGATGGGAATTTTGATATTAGATTAGATCCTACATGTAATAAGAGAGTTCTTAAACAAATTAGAATTAAATTACATAATAGAGATATTAAAATATTAACACGTATACAAAATTTTTTACACATGGGTAGAATTAGAGCTGATAAAAATAAGCCTTATTCAATATATATAGTTTCAACTAAAGAAACTATGATGTATATTATTAAGAATATTAATGGCTTTATTAGACTGAAAGTTCCTAGTTTTAAAGAGGCTTGTAAGTATTATAATATAGAATATATTGAAGCCAATTATAAGATAGGACTTTATGATCCTTATTTTGCAGGCCTAGTTGATAGTGACGGTAGTATAGTTTTTAATTATGCTGGAAATAGAATAGAATGTAATTTAGAATTCCAATTTAATGAATATACATCCAAATTAAATTTTGATAATACTATATTAAATTCTAAACCAGCTATCCTTAAACGTAAAAAATCTTCTAGTAGTGGTGGCCCTAAAGACTTCACAAGTATCGCTTTTAAATTTCAAAATGTTAATAGTATGCTATTTATATATGATTATTTTATGCATAATAGATTATATTGTGATATGAAATTCTATAGAGTGACTAAAATTAAACCATTTATAGAAATTCGAAAATATAAAACATCTCCTAAATATAGTGTAGAACATAAAATATATTCAAACTTTGTAATAGATTTAATAAAATATGAGAATTCTTTATGATATAAAGTTCCTTGTATTAACAAATTTCTATTAATTAAGGATAAATAAAATACTTATTACTGGTAAAGAGACAGTCCACAATTTATACTTTATGTATTTTTTGCATTTCCATTATGTATTATCTATGGGTGCTGTATTTGCTCTATTTGCAGGTTTCTATTATTGGACTCCTAAAATAGTTGGTAGAAATATTAACGATTTCTTAGGAAAGATCCACTTTTGGACTTTATTTGTAGGGGTTAATTTAACTTTCTTCCCTCAACACTTTTTAGGTATGGCCGGTGTAATATTATTATTATTTATAAATGGAGACTACCCGCAAACCGCCTGCATTGGGCTGGAGGGAGTTTCAGCTTACAGTTTAAATTTTTACAATCTTTGCTCTGCCTCCCGTACGGGAGGCGTCGAAGGTGCTACCTTAAATTTTATTATAAGCATACCTCCTTTGGAGACTCCTTTGGAGAGGGGTAATATTTTAGGTTGCAGCGTCGAGCTACTTACCTTATTTCCTATAAAACCATTTGGTCCTCATATCTTACCGGTGCTTTTAAATAAACCTGTTAGAGTATATAAGCCTAATTTGGATCGGAATTTAATAGGTATAGAAAATAGAAATCGTACAATAATTTATCAATGAATAAATTTAATTAACGGTAAAATATATATAGGTAGTGCCTGAAGTGGTTCTCGTAGATTATTATCTTATTGAAATCTTAGTGTAATAAAAAGAAATTTACCTATTTATAATAGTATATCTTATTATACACATAACAATTTCATGTTATTAATTTTAGAGGATTTAGGAAAAATAGGTTCTGTAACAAAGGATTATATGTTATCACGAGAACAGTACTATTTGGATATTATTTTTAAAAACTATTCCACAATAATTATGAATAATTGTTCTATAGCTGCTACAACTTTAGGTTTTAAACACAAACCAGAGTTTATTAATAGTAGATTAGGTTCTTTGAATCCTATGTCAGGTAAACAATTCTCACCTGAATTTTTATATATGCAAACACGAAATAAAACAGGTAAAAATAATCCTAATTATGGTGCTAAAAAATCTACTACTACACTAGCTAAGATAATTAAGCTTGTTTATGTGTATAATTCTGAAGATTTTAATTATATTGGATCTTTCCCTACTGTTGTATGTTCTAAAACATTTAAAATAGGAAAAGACACTTTATCTAAATATATCAAAACAGGATTACCTTTCAAGGGTAAAATTTATTCTAGAACAAAATATATAAATAATTAAATAATAATGCCTCTATAAGTCCCTTAAATACTTATTAGATAATCAGGTGAATTGCAAAAACAACCAAATTTTTTGGTTAATTTGCAGCGAAGATTTACTCGGTATATTGAGAATGACACCTCTCTAAGGGAGTAAATAACGTTCAACGACTAACAGGTGAGTAATACCAACAATAAGCCTGTACTTTACTTTAATAATTAAGTAAAGTAGCGCCTGATCAGTTTGGGTCTATAAATTTTACAAACTGAATGACATAGTCTGAACTTAACCGTAAGGTTAAGAGTTTAGTATATATTATTTTTTAATATAAGCTAAGAATAACAAAATTGATGCCTAGAAGAATACCAGATTATCCCGATGCATTTAGTGGATGGAATCAAATATCTAGTTTAGGTTCTATAATCTCTGTATTAGCTACTATTTTATTTGGTTATATAATCTACGATATTTTTGCAAATGAAAGAATAAGTAATAACAATCCTTGGGCTGTGATACCATTCTTTACTTCTGATAAAGAATTTAAAGTTGAAAATCAACCAGTTAATACATTAGAATGGACTTTAGCTAGTCCTATCCCATTCCATGCATTTAAAATGTTACCTGTACAATCTTAAATTTTTTTTTGTTAGTTTTCTAACTCGCTCCCTCCCTCCCGACGGGAGCGTAGCAACCCCCCCCC
>Ga0193718_1000336_pt1 | contig 10833 bp, 18 predicted proteins | sample U2a1metaG_FD_144918 | JGI IMG/M metagenome (GOLD analysis project Ga0193718, IMG submission 144918) | Soil microbial communities from a riparian zone of the East river system, Colorado, United States - U2a1 | ecosystem: Environmental > Terrestrial > Soil > Riparian zone | place: USA: East River... | reverse complement strand
CGAGCGCATCCGTTGCGAAGCGCGCCACGCGATCCGAACTTTGCCCCGCAGAATCGTAAGCGCCGGCGAGCGCATCCCCGGCAAAATTAAGCCCGCCCTGATAGGCGGCCTGGGCGACGTCGAGCCCAGCTGTGGAAACCGATACGCCGGCGTCGATAGCGGACGCACCTAAATTAATTGCGGACTGTGAAATATCCGCCGCGCGATCCGCGAGCGTGCTGGCCGCGTCAATGGCGCCGCTGTCGCTCAACGTCTGATAAATTTTGGTGTTGGTGGAGTCGGCAACCGTGAGGCCGCCGGTGTCCTGCAAATTTAAGTTTTGGGTTTGCGTCGTTTGCTGTTGCGTGCTCGACGTCTTGGCGCTAGAGAAACTCACCGGCGGTCGCCTTTCGGTGACTGCGCGCCGCCGTGCACGAACTTCGGCATATCAACCGCCGTTGTGCGGCTGCCGACAATCGCGCTTGAGCGTGCGTTGTTGACGCCGACGAATGCGCCGCCGCCGGCCGGCGTGTTGAATTGGCTTTGCTGCTTGATCGGCGACGGCCGCGCCGGCCCGGTGCGAAGGATCGCCACTATTGCACCGGCGCCCGGTAGACCGTTTCTTGCTCGATGAAACCGTAGTCTCTAAACATGCGCTGCAATCCTCGGTGCTTCGTGTAGAAAACAATCGCTTTGAGACCCATCCGCCGCCCTTGCTCCATGAGCCATTCCATCCACTGCCGCGCCTCGATGCCCTGGTAGCAGCAACAAGTCAGGGTGCCCGCCGCCGGCTCTACGCGAGTAACGCCCCAGGCCTGGCCGTCGAAACATTTCCAGAGCTCCAGCGATCCCGCGTTAACGCCGCCGACGAGCAATTCGTAGTCATGCCCGAAAGTCAGAGACAACCCCGCGTCGGCCTCGACCGGCCAGCGCGGAATTTTTTCGACAACTAGAGGCGGCCGCGCTTGAGGAACATCAACGCCACTAGCACGGCCGCCGCGATCCAGATCCATTGCGGGACGCCTCCCCCTGAATTGGTGCCGGTGGTGTTGATCCCACCGATTGATATTCCGACGTCGCCGGTGCGCGCGTCGCCTGACTTCGCGGAGCTCGACGCCGACATGCCGCCGCCGCCGGTTAGTGAGCTAAGGCCTGACACTTATTTCCGGATCACAACAAACACGATGAGCGCGGCCGCGACTAGGAGCGCGATCCACACCACCGGCGAGGCCGCGACCGCGGCCGGCGCCTGGTTGGTGCCGGCGACGCCGCCGGCCGTGTTGTATTGCGGGTTGGCCACCGCGTAGCTACGCGCTACCTGGGAGTCGATCAGCCCGGACACGCCATTGAGCAGCGTTGAGGCCCACGAGTTGCCGCCATCGCTCGAATCGTCGCCCATGCTCGGAGCTCCTTACAGTGAGCCCACGACGGAATAGACGTCGGCGAGCACAAGGTGCGAGCCGGCGCCGCTCGCCGTGAACAAAAATTGATAATTGCTCGGCGTGCCATCCGGCCGGCGCGTCGGGTACGCGTCCGATTGGTTGCCATCCATGAGCGGATCCCAGACGTACATGTTCGCCTGGGCGACGCGGCCATAGTCGAGCTCAACATAGGAGTTGAGCGCGGTTGCCACGGCCTCGAAAATGTCGAGCGCGTCGCGCTTGATGCGAAAACTCGTGAGGATCGTGGACACGATGTACAACCGCTTGATGAGCGAATTGCCGCCGCTGCCGTAGTTGACGTCGGCCTGGATCTCGCCGGCGGCCGTGACTGGAATCGTGGTCGGAATCAGCGCGCGAATGACCGGCGACAAGTTCGGATCAAAGCCGTTGCTCGGCGACATGCTGGAGGGCGCGCGCAGCTGCACCCAGCAATCGAGCGTCGGCGTTGTGGCGCCGGCGATATCGACCTCGACGGTAAAATCAGTGATCCCGGCCGCGTTGGTGTTGTACGCGCCCATGAGTTGGCCCTGGATCGAGCGCGCTTGCGGCTCGGTGAAGTCAACCGTCAAAAATCCGGCGTTGTTGTTGAGCAGCGAATAGCGCTGCACCAAATCCAAGTTGGTGCCGCTGACGTCGCCGAAAACAACTTTGCCATTGAGGCGGACGCGGATCGCCGTAATCATGGCCTTGGTAAATGCGCCGCCGCCCAGCACCAAATACAGGCGCTCGATGACGTTGCCTAAAACAAGTTTCGATGACAGGACAGCGCGGCCGGTGGCGCTCACATTCTGAAAGGGCTCGGCGTGGCGAATAAATTGCATGGGTGCGGCCTCCTCGGCCTAGTAGCTGACTAGACGCCGGAGCGCCGGAATTTTGTTGGTTGCGAGAACAACGGCGAGCGCAACAAGCGCCATGAGCAAAATCTGTTTGCCGGTGGCGTCCACTGCTTAGGCGCCGGTGACGAGTTTCGATATCGCGGGGACGCGCGACACCAGGGCGACGACGACAAGCACGATTGCGGCCGTGGTCAGGATGCTTTTTACATTCATGGGGGAGCCTCTGAGGGATAGGGGACGCGTTAACCGCCCATATTCCTAGACCCCTTGCGTCCCCACGCATAGACAGCACGCGTCCCCACGCGTGGCCTAGTGGGCTTTCGTCACACTCGCGCGCGCCCTTTGCGCAGAATTCCCGTGGTGATGGTGTGCGTCCGGTTGTCGCGCTCGATCCACTGAAAGGGCTTCAACGCGTCCACGAGGCCCACCGCGACGCGCATCTCGCGCGCCATATATAACGCGTCGCCGGCCCGCTGCATCATGTGGCAGTGGACGCGGGACGCGTTGCCGATGATGGTTTTGTCGGACTCCGCCGGCCGCTGGGTGCAGGCGTAAATTTTGGGCCCGTAGCGCAGCCCTTTGCGCAGCAATTCCCCCCACCATAGCGGCGCCTTGCCTGGGCTCGTGACGTCGGCCAATTCCTCGACCACGACGGCGGACGGTGCGACCTGGATCAAAATAAACGCGAGCCGGCAAAAGGCCGCGAAATTTTCCGGCGTGGGTGGCGCGCAAAATCCGATGCGTCGATTGGGCGCGTAGGGCTTCACGGCCTCAGCCAAATAGGCTATTGACTCGACGCGCTTGCAATTGAAACGCCGGCCCCATTCCCCATCCTGGGCGGAATCCCACACGAGCAACCGGCGCGCGCCGGCGAGCTCCTGGGCACACCACGAGGTTTTCCCGCTGCGCGATCCGCCGCACACGACGACGAGCTCGCCGTCAGTGAGTCGGCTGGATTTGCGTGCGCGGATCGACGCCGGCGCCGGCGGCGGCCGGTGCAGGGGGTACGGTGGGTTTTTTCGGTGGCGCATGGCGCGGCGGTAGCTCCCCGGTTGCCGGATCAATGCGCGATAGCGCGATAGTGCCGACGGCGGACGCGAGCACGAGCAACGCGAGGTACTTGGCGGGAATGAGCCCATCGGGAAACCACAACATAAGCGCCTGGACAATGGCATCGCTCACCGTGGTCTGTTCTTCGGTGGTGACATGCCACGCCGGCACGAGCAACAAACAGGATTGCCCCACCACGGCCAGGCCCAGCAAACGGTAGCCCTTCTCGGCGTCCTCGGTCGACACAACCGGCGGTGCGTTCGGATCCGGCGGAGCAGCTGCGAGCGGATCCAGCGCGGCCGCCGGCGGTGGCGCGTATTCCGCGGCGACTGCATCCGCCGCGGCGGTCAATTTTTCGTCGTCGATCATGCGCAAATTCACTTGCGGTAATCGGCTAGCCACGGCGAGAGGCCCGCCGCCGGCGGTGGCGCCCTCGAGCTCGGCGTGGGCGCCTGAGCTGGGATTGCTTTTTTCGGTGCGGCTTGGGGTACTGCCGCCGGTGTGGCGGCGGCCGCCGGCGCCGGTTCGGTCGCTGACTTTTCGGCCGCCCATTTAACATGCTCCAATAAATATTCTTGATTCTCGACGCGGCCATGCTTCGGGCACACGCAATAAAGCCGGCCCGCGAATCGGCGCCGCTTTTCATCGCCGCCGCCGGCGCGATATTTGAAAACCTCGACGGCCTCGATGCAATCGCGGATCGGGCACGAGCTCGTGCCAACCGCTAAATTTAGGGCTTTTTTGCTCATAGAACCTCACTGTGGCTCGATCCTGACGAGCTCGCGCGCCCTGGGCGTCGCAGAATCAACCGGCAACCATGCGCGTCAGACAACACGCGCGACATTCGCACGAGGGCGCGTGCGCGACGCCGGCGCGGAGCAATTCAAACTCGGCCGCGATTGCATTAAGTGCCACCGCTAGCGCCACGAGCTCCGGAGCAATCCCCAACATTTTGCAACGTGGCTCTTTCGCGAGGCGCATCAATTGCGCCGACGCTTTCGCGACGTCGATTAAGTGACTTGCCATTGGTAGCGCTCGATGATGACTTCGTTGCCATCTGTATCCCACCGCAGCGCGAGCAAAAGCCCGCCCTCGAAGCGATAGCCGTCAGCGCCACACTGTCCCTGTAGATACTGCGCGAGCTCGACGGCGTTGCCGATGGGGTGACCGGCGACGCGACCGCGCACCGATGCAATGACGCTAGACATTTTTTTGGCGAAAGTCCTTTTCTGTTCGTGTTGAGGGGTAAACCACCCGTGACGGCTAGCGGCCGGCGTGGCCATTGGGCGCTTTTGTGGTTTGCGGTGGCAAGGCCTCGGGGGGGAACGCGTCAATCTGCCGGAACTCAATTGGCACACATCGGTACAACGTCCGCACCGATACGCCTAGGCTTTGCGCTATTTCTGGCGCGGTTATGGCAGAGGCAAACATTTTTTTCGCGAGCTCTAGCTTTCGCGCGCTGATGAGTCGCGGCCGGCCGCCGCGCCGTCCTCGAGCTCGTGCCGTTGCTAGGCCCGCTTGGGTGCGCTCCACAATTAGCTCGCGTTCCATTTGCGCAAACGCCGCCACGAGGTGAAAGAACATGCGGCCGGCGGTGGTGGTGGTGTCGATCCCCTCCGTAACCGATTTGAAATTGACGCCGCGCGAGTCGAGCTCGGCTAGGAGCTCCACGAGGCCGCGCACCGTGCGGCCCAGCCTGTCGAGCTTCCACACGATGAGCGTGTCCCCTTCGCGCAAGTGCGAGAGGGCGGCCGCGAGCCCTGGGCGGTGGGTCGCGGTCGCGCTGAGTTTGTCGCTGAAGATTCGCAAGCAAACCGCCGCCGTGAGTGCGTCGAGTTGCAGCGCCATGTTTTGATCCGTGGTCGATACGCGGGCGTATCCGATGAGCGCGGCCATAGTGTCCCTCCGTTGGTTGTCAAAACTCGTGCCACCACCGACGCCGGCGGCGGTGGATATTGGCAATTCATTTGACACGCAACGCGGCCGCGTCTCGGCCGATCTCGCGCGCCCTCAATGGCACGGCTCAAACGGTGGTTTATGGCAGAGCCGGCGCCGGCCGTCTGTGCGGTATCCGGTGTCAGCGTTTGAGACTCGGATCTGTTAGGGCATCGACCGCGCCTTGGGCGGCGCGGCCGCGCTCGGCGAATCGTTCGAGCGTGCGCAGCGTGCCGGCGGCGGTGGCCACCGGCCGCGTATTTTCGAGCTCGCCGGCCTCGCCACGAATGAGCAGTTCGCGGAAGCCCTCAAGGTAGCCGCAACAATATTGCAGGTCCGCGCTGTCGCCGTGCGCTTTCAAAATCGCCACGGCCTTGTCGATATCGGCGAGCAGCTGCGCGAGGGTTGGCCGCGTCACCGTCGCCCGCCGGCGGCGGCGGCCTCCGCTTGGATGCGCTCGTGAACTTCCTGCCGATTGACGGCGACGTTTGCCGGCGCCTCGATGCCTAGCCGCACTTGTGCGCCGTTCACCGCAATGACTTTCACTTGGATATCGGCGCCGATCACGACAACTTCGCCGACGCGTCGCGTAAGAATCAACATAGCAAGGCCCTCTCCGTGGTTTACAAAATTTTGATCCGGTGGCGCGCTTGCGGAAAGAGCGCGTGTTGCCTGGCCTTGCCGGCCGGAATGTGGATTGTGGGACGGTGCCGCGAGCCCAAGGGCGGCGAGCTCGTGTGTTGCGCTCGATGCTGCGCCATCATCCAGCCGACAATTTCAGCGCCGCACACGTCGCACTTGGTGACCGCCCAGGCCGTAGGGTCTTTCATCGCTTCCCCTTCAATTGAAAAAAAAATCGGCGCGCGCCGGCAAAATTACTACAACCGGTAGCGCTTTTCTCCTTTCGGAGCTCGGGCCGCTGGGCCTCTGCGCTTGGGTAGAGAGCTATGCACACCCAAAGACCGGATCGGAGCGTGCCGGCACGCGGGCCGCTCCTGGCGGCCGGCGGGCCTGGGGTTCGGTGGTGAAATTTGGACGGCCGGGACCCTTCCCAGATGTAGCGTAAAAACGCCGCATTGCGGGCCTCCCGGCCGGTGGGCCCGTATGGAGCCAACCCGGTGCACACATCGCTCGGCCTCGTGGCCGCCCTCTAACGCGCTCCTGTGCTAAACGCTGCGCGCTTCCCTGGTAGGGGCTCCCCGGTGGGAAGGGTCACGCCGGCGGCCGCCGGTGCAAGTCTTGCGTCCAGCCGCTGGCGGCCGGTGAGAGGTAGGCACTTGAGGGGGGTAGTTGTGCCGGTATATATTGGCGCAACGTCTCTCTGGTGCTGATTCCACCGGCGAGGCTAAAACGGCTGGGAGTCTTGTAGCTCCTGGCCGTTTGTTTTTGTGGGCGTCGCTTTGGCGGCGCCCCTTAATTCCAAGGCCTTTGCGTCACAAAGGCCCAATAACTGCACGTCAAATTGTGACATAACACGCTGTTTTTATGTAAGATTGTGGGAATTGTGCGTTCGCGTCATAATTGGCGGTTTTGTCGCACCGGCGCGTGTTTGTCATTTCGCCGCGCCCTGGCACACATCACGTACATACGCCTGGAGCTCGGCGACCTGGGCGTCAGCGTGCCGGCCCACGTTTTCTAGGGGTTTGCCGACGTCGGCGGATCCGGCGAGCTCGCCGCCGCCGCCTGGGCCTGGAGCTCCGCGTCGCGCAGCTGCGCCGCGATCTGGGCTTGGTACGTCGGGGGGACCATTGCCGACGCGTCCGGGGGTTGCGGCCTTGGACAGTTGAGAGGGCGTGCGCTCGACGCACACGCGGACAGGCCCAGGGAGAATGTAAGAGCTAGGAACAATCGCCGCCGCATAGGTTTTCGCCTGTTGATTGATCGCCGCCGCATCCAAGCCGGCGCGCACTCCGTCGCGCACTTGCTCAGCCACGAGCGCGTCCGTGTTTTTTTGCTCGCACTTCACGGCGCCGATTCCGCGCTCGTGCTCGACGGCCGCCGCGCCGGCGAGTGCGAGAATTAAAACGGTGGCGACAATTTCGCAGAAGCCTCGATGCGCTCGCATCCATGCGAGCACGAGGGCGGCCACCGTCACGCCGGCGGTTCCTGATTGCTGGCCGCCATTGATCTGTAAACCGCGAGCAGTAGGCCGACAATCACGGCCACGCCGACGCCAATAATTATTCCCTCGACAATGTGGGAGGGTTGGATTCGCACGAGCTCAGCGCCCCGCGCAGAATCGCCCGTTATGGCGCCGGTGGACGCGCATCACAAAAGATTTTGCCGGCCCGCAGGCCTTGCGCTTCGCGGTTTTTTTCTTGGTGCGCCGGCGCGCGACGCGGCTCATGTTTCTTCGTCGCGCGATTGCGCCGGTGCGCTTGTGTCGCCGGCGTTGGCACGCGCGAGCTCGGCGGCGGCCGCATCATCCGCAGCCTGTTTGCTGTCGGCCGCGTCGGCTTCCTCTTTGGCGAGCGCGTCGGCCTCGATCTGCAATTGTGCGGCCCGTTGTCGGTGTAGGTGGCTCATGGTTTTCCTCTCAGGGTTTATAAATCGGATGCGAGCCGGTGGCGCTCGCCACCAATACGTTTGTGCTCGCGTGTACCTCGTCCAATTTGCGCGAGGATTCCGCGGCGACCACCGCGCCGGCGTCGATCTTTTTATCGGTGCGCCGCGCTTGGCGCATCTGCAAAACAAAACTGAAAACCACGGTGAGCAGCGTCGCGACGGCCGTGATAATTGCCGCCAAGTTGCTCACGGCGTGAGGGCGCCGCCGGCGTCGTCCCAATAGTTATCCGAGACCGCTTGCTTGCGCGTCTGCAGCGGAACATCGGCCGCCGTCGCCGGCGGTGCGTTCGGGTCGTAGGGATGCAACCAATCGTAGAGCCAACCGCCGATAGACTCGCCGACGTCGGCGAGTGTGCCGCCGCTCGCCTGGTTGACCACGTTGCCGAGTGTGCCGACAACGCCGGCGCCCTCGTAGGGTGTCCCCTTGTTAACGTCCGCGATTGCCGCCGCCGCTTGCTTGGCTTGCGATTTTAAAAACAGGGTGAGGCCGACAAACACGAGCGCGCCCACGCCTAGCAATACTGCGTACCCTTCGCCACTGCCGGCGAGTGCTGGAATTTTCATGCGAGATACACCCACGTCCAATCGTAGCCACTGTCCACATAGCCGTTCTCGTGCCGCGCGATCGCTTCGGCAAGATCGGCCAGCCTGTCCTCGACGTCGATCGGTTCATCGGTGCCGATGCTTAATGACGTTGAAATATCCGCGATATAAGCGGCCGTGTTGTTGTTGTCGCTCGCCGGCGCCCAGGTCGAAATAATTTGCGTGGCCGTGTCGAGCCCGCGTGCCGCATAGGCGCGCAGCTGATGCCCCAGGGCGCGCGTTCCATTTTCCGGCGTGTCGTACACACCATAACCGCCGTCGTCGCCTATTTGGCCCTGCCACGGATTAGAAACCACGGTGCGCAAATTGCCGGGGTTGTTGTTGCGGTAGCCGCGCGAGACGAGGGCGGCCGTCACGCGGCCCGCCTGGGTTTCGATGAAGTTAAGCGCGCTATCGAATGGAGACGCCGCGCCGTCGCCCGATTCTTCGCCGCCATCCCCTTGACCGTCCGCGCCTGGAGCTCGTGAGCGCGTCCACAAATACAAACCACCGGCGCCGGCGAGCGCAAGTAGTAGCAGCATGAGCCGGCCGCCCGCATTCACAGAATCCTCTGCACGGTGAGGGTTGCGCCGGCCTTGATGATTGTCGGCGTCGCGTTGCTCGCCGCCTGACCCCAATTCACGCGAATATTTGTGCCGGCGCTCAAAGTGACGACGCCGACAGAGCTCAACACTCCCACGCTTCCATAGCTTGCCGACGCGGCGAAAAATGCGCAGCTGCCGCCGGTGGGCCCGTTGTTCCATGTGCCGCCGTTGACCGCCGGCACGAGTGAGGCGCCGGCGTTTGGGTACATCGTCGCCGTGAATCCCTGGGTGCCGATGTAGGTCAGCGCCGCGCTGGAAACATCGAGCGCGAATTGCAGGCCGCCTAGGCCCGCCGTCATGCCGCTAATCGAGCCGGAAAAATTCACGAGGTAGGTGCCGGCCTGGGCCACCGTCACGGACAATTGCGCGTCGGGGGTAAACGCGGTGGAGCTCGTGCGCGAGCTATCAATGGTCGCTTGCGCGGCCTGCACTCCGAACGCGTTCACGCCATTGATGCGCACCCCGCTGAGTGCCGGCGTGGTGTTGATCGCCAGCAAATTGTTTGTGTTGTCCCAAAATACTTGGGCTTTGGGCGTGCCGCTGTTGTTCAGCGATAGCGTCGAGTAGCGGCCGCCGGCGAGCGCGTTGGCTACAATTTGCGAATCGTCGACGGTGTTTACCGTAAGTCCTGTAATCCCGGCGCCGGCTGCATTGACCGAAACGGCGCCGTTGTTTGCCACCACGAGGCGCGCAAGATCATTGCTGCATAGGGACAACGAACCCGTTAGGGAATTTATTCCATTCGAGCCGGCCGGCACGCCATAGACCCCGCCGCCGGTGGTGCCAAAATATAGAATTTCCAGCCGGCGGTTGCCTACTTCGTCATTGACGCGAATCCCTGCCTGGATCGCTGAGGTGCTTGGCTGGATGACTTCGCCATAGTTGGCCGGTGTCAGTACTTTGACCGCTGCAAATGTCGGCCGCGAAGGTAGGCCGCCGCTTGGCACTTAGACTTCCTCTAACACGGTGGCCGACAGTGCGGCGCCGGAATCATTGCGGCCGGCAACCGCCGCGGTGGTGTCGAGCTCGACAAAAATTCCCGGCTGCACCTCGAGCAAATTGTTTGCACCGGCGGCGCCGGCGCGAATGAAGAAAGATGCAAGCGCGGTCGACGGATTGCCGATGGTCACGCGCCGGCGCGCAGGGTTCGCCGCGACAATTGCGGTTGTCGCCGCATTGGGGAGTGCGACGTTTGCCGCATCGGTGAGCGTGCCGGATGGAAGAATGGCCGTTGTGACGGTGCCGGTAACGCTGACGGCGTTGGCGAGCTCCACATCATCGTCGCCGATGACCATTTCCACGGCCTGGTTGACGAGAGAGAGGCAACGCAAATAGGTCCAACCGTCGCCGGGGTCCGCCGTGAATTTGAAACCGGCGGAGACGTTGATAAATTTGCGCACTTTGGCGCCGCTGCCGATTGTCTCCGCCGTAAGCGTGAGATTCGCCGACGCCGTTTTGATATAAAAAATCCGCCCTTGCGGAAAAGTCGCCTGGACGCCGGCGAGCAGCGATTGCGCGAGAACTTCGGTGGTCATTTGACGCGCCCCAAAATAAAGATTGCCGCGACCGCGACCGCAATTATGGTTGCGAGTTTCGTCACGGCCTGGTTGGTGGATTGCGTCGCGGATTGGCTGACGTTGCTCGCGAGGCCTGAAACCGCCGCCACGTTTTGGTCAGTGAGTTTGCTTTGTGCGCTGAGCGCATCGTCAAACAGTGAGCTCGCGAAACTTAAAACGCCGCGCCCCGCGTCGCTGATGGAGTCAATCGAATACCGCGCCAGATCGGCGACGGTGCCGGTGGTTTGCGCCGATAGATCGGCGAGGGTGCCGGTGGTCTGCC
>Ga0193718_1000334_pt1 | contig 10842 bp, 8 predicted proteins | sample U2a1metaG_FD_144918 | JGI IMG/M metagenome (GOLD analysis project Ga0193718, IMG submission 144918) | Soil microbial communities from a riparian zone of the East river system, Colorado, United States - U2a1 | ecosystem: Environmental > Terrestrial > Soil > Riparian zone | place: USA: East River... | reverse complement strand
TCAATCAACAACCCGCGCGCAAACCGAGTGATCCAGTCGAACCTGCGGATCAAGTCGAGCTGGAGGCCGGAGAAAAATACGTCAGCCGCGGCGGCCACAAGCTGGAGCATGCGCTGCGGCATTTTCAATTGAACGTCGAAGGACTGACAGCCATCGATCTGGGCGCTTCAACCGGCGGCTTCACCGATTGTTTGCTGCAGCACGGCACGAAAAAAGTTTACGCGGTGGATGTCGGCCAGGGCCAGCTCGCCTGGAAACTCCGCCGCCACCCGCGCGTCGTGGTGATGGACAAGACCAACGCACGCGAACTGGCGCCGGCAAGGTTCCCACAGCCCTTTTCGCCAGTGGAAATGGTCGTCATCGACTGCTCGTTCATTTCACTGAAAAAAATTCTTCCGGCTGCCTCCGGCCTGCTGCGGAAGCCAGGCAAAATTGTCGCTTTGGTCAAACCCCAGTTTGAAGCCGGCAAAGCCGAAGCCGACAAAGGCGCGGGGGTCATCACTGACCCGCAGATTCATCAGCGGGTGTTGCGCGAGCTGGAAGAGTTCGCAGGCGGACAGGGGCAACTTCGCTGGCTGGGTGTGACCGAATCGCCTCTGCTTGGCCCGGCAGGGAACAAAGAATTTCTCGCACTGCTTGAAAAAATCGCCTGATAAAATCAAACGCGTTGGCCTCATCGCCAATCCGGAAAAAGTGAACTGCCGTTCGGCGGTCCAAAAAGCCGCGTCGCTGATCGCCGGGGCTGGTCGCGCCATCGTGTGCGACAAAGCAACGGCGGACCTGGCCGGATTGAAAGCATCCACCAGCGCCAGCGCTCAGCGGTTGACGCAGCAGGTTGATTTGGTCCTCGTCTTCGGCGGCGACGGCACGATGCTGCGGGTGGCCCGCGAAATAGCCGGCTCCCGGACGCCGATTCTTGGCATCAACGTCGGCGGGCTCGGCTTTCTGACGGCGGTCAGTTCGGAACAGTTGCCCAGGGCACTGTCCTGCATCTGGGCGGGCGACTTCGTGGTGGAGGCGCGTTCGCTCATCGAAGCCAGCGGCCAGGCTCAGGGCAAGACGATCCAGCAAATCGCGCTCAACGATTTTGTCATCAGCCGCGGCACGGTCCCGCGCTTGATCGAACTGGAAGTCCGTGTGGACGACGCCGTGCTGACGCGTTATCGCTGCGACGGCTTGATCGTCAGTTCACCCACCGGTTCGACCGCTTATTCACTCGCTGCCGGCGGCGCCATCGTCAGCCCGACTGCCGAAGTTTTCACACTGGCGCCGATTTGCCCGCACACGCTCTCCAACCGGTCGGTTATCGTCAGCCTCAGCTCGACGGTACAGGTGAAAGTAATGAGCCAGCGCGTGGAGACCATTTTGTCCGGCGACGGCCAGTTGCTGGCTCAACTGACCGCCGGCGATGCGATCGCGGTTCGCCGCAGCCAGCGAACCGTCCGACTGGTGAGGCTGGCGGGCAGTTCTTTTTTTGAAACGCTCCGGCAAAAACTGCATTGGAGCGGCTCAAATGTTTGAAGATTACGCATGATTCGACTCAAAGACATTGCCGAACGCGCGGGCGTCTCGATCATGACGGTCTCGAAAGTCATGCGCGACGCGCCGGACATTTCAGCGGCTACGAAGGTGCGCGTCCGCGCGCTTGCCCAGCAGATGGGCTACGTGCCGGATTCGGCAGCGCAAGGTCTGCGCACGCGGACGACGAAGCTTTTCGGACTCGTGGTTTCGGCGATGACTAATCCTATTTTCGCGCGTGTCGTAATGGCGATTGAAGAACGCGCGCACGAACTCGGCTATGAAGTCATTCTCAGCCACACTTTGAACATTCCGGAACGTGAAGACGTGGCCATTCGCCGGTTGATTTCCCGGCGCATCGATGGCCTTTTTATCTCCCCGGTCTATCGGTTGACACCCGAAGCAACAATTTATCAGGACCTGCAGCGTTGCGGCATCCCGACAATTATTCTCGGCCATCGGGCGCCGTTCTGCAGTCAGTTCGCCAACGTGGAGACGGACGACATTCAAGCCAGTTACTCGATCACGCAACATTTGCTGCAACTGGGGCACAAAAGGATAGCTTTCTTTGTCGGCCCGCAAGCGTCACCGTGGGCGCAGGAACGCGTCGAGGGTTACCGGCGGGCGTTGCGCGAAGCGGAAATCGAAGTGGATGACAAACTGGTGTTCAACGCGGGCGGCACGATCGAAGAAGGTGAAAAGGCCGCCCTGCAAATGTTAAATGAAAAGACGGAGACGACCGCCGTGCAGGCGGTCAACGACCTTGTGGCAATTGGCGCGGCCGATGTTTTTCTGAATCAAGGAATCAGGATCCCGGATGATCTTTCCATCGCCGGTTTCGGCAACGTTCTCATCAGCGAATATTTTCGCGTGCCGTTGACCACCATCCGCCAGCCTAAATTCCGCCTCGGCGTGGCGGCCATGAATTCCATGCTCAAACTGATGCGCGGCGAACGGCCTGAACCGAAGCGACTTGCCGCGGAGATTGTTGTTCGCGCCAGCACAGCGGCCCCTTCGACCGCCCGCCGTGCATACCAAAACCCGGTCGAAAAAACTGAAAATCCAACCCTATGAAAAACGTAATCACCGCGCTAGTGGTCGTGCTGCTTGTCGCCGGAGGAGGCTATCTGTTCGTCAAAAACAAATCCAGGATCCAGGTCGATCCCAAGATCACCGAATTCCAAACCGACGCGGACAGGCTGATCCAGGGACTCCAACAATACAAAGAGTTCTTCAAGCACTACCCTACTGGAACAACCGCGGAAATATCGAAGGCCCTCTCCGGCCAGGCGGAAGGCAGTAAAGTGGTCATTTACGCGACCGCCAGCGCCAAGAAAAACGACAAAGGCGAAATCGTGGATACCTGGGGAACGCCGGTCCAGTTCTACTTCTCGCACGACGCCGTAATGATCCGCTCGGCTGGACCGAACAAGGTCTGGGAAGACAGTCGTTTCCCATCGTCAGACGACATGTACCGAACCGACACCAAGTAGGGCGGATCACGCTCTACTTTCGGCGCCACGCCGCGACAAACATTCCGTTGCCACCAATGTCCTGCGGCCAGAGCCACAGTTGCGCGGACGTTTGACCCCGGGCGAAAGGACTGGTTAATAACAATGGTTTGAACTCTGGAAACTGCTCTTCAAAAGCGGCAACAACTTCAACCGTCTCAGCCCGGGTCAATGTGCAAACGGCGTAAATCAATTTTCCTCCTGACTTCACCAGGAGAGCGGCACGCGCCAGCAATTCTTTTTGAACCGAGCTTAACTCCTTCACGTCTGACAGCGTTGTTGTCCAGCGTGCGTGCGGATTGCGCTGCCATGTGCCGATACCACTGCAGGGTGCGTCCACCAACACGCCATCAAACCTGGTTTTCGTCGGAAGTTTCGTTCCCCCGTCCCACAGCGCGGTGCGATAGTTGAAGACTTTCGCGCGGGCGGCGCGCTGCTGGAGTCTCTTCAGTCGCCACGCCACGCGATCCGTCGCCCAGATCAAACCTTTGTTCTCCATCAGATCGGACAAATGCAGCGTCTTGCCGCCTTCGCCCGCGCAAACGTCCCACCAGGTTTCACCCGGGCGTGGATCGCACAGCCAGCCGACGGCCTGCGAACTGATGTCCTGTAACTCGAATTCGCCTCCATGAAATTCGGGCGTACGAAATAAATCCTTGTCGCCTTCGTAAACCAACGCATCGGGGAGGGACAACTTCCTCGCCGCCCCCAGCTTCCCGGCCAGCACTCTCCCCTGCCCTCGCTTTGCGCGCAGCCACAGTTTCGGCTCCCACTGCAGCGAACGCAGCCATGCGTCGCTCACGTCAACTTCGCCCGCCACCCAACCGGGCACCGTCTTGGCCCGCAACGCATCCGCCGGCAACGAAAAAGGATTCTGTCTGAATCGCTCACTGAGTTCCAATGCGCGTCTGATGCGCCGCTCCACAGTTCTCTCGTTCGCAAGCCAGCCGTGCCAGCGGTAGTAGGTAAACACCGCGCGGCTCACTTCCACTTTTATCGCCTGGGCCAGACCACCCCGGGCAGTCAGCCCGTCACGCAACGCCGCATCGGCTGGATGAAGCCGGTCCGCCTTGCGAATCACTTCGCCGGCGACGGCGAATACAAGCTGCTCAGGCCCGGAGACGCGACCGGTCCTTGGCCGAAGCCGCTCGCTCAAGGGTTTTGGTTCGGTTTTCCTAAAACGCACGGAGCCAGTTTGCCAAATACACGGAGCGAATCAAAGAATCGACTCGAAGCGCGGACGCAATGACGTGTGCCCGCACAGATCAAGGGGTTGTTTCAGAAACTGTTGCCTGAATCATGCCTTCGCGATGAGCTGCCGCAGCACGTAAGGCAGGATGCCACCGTGCTGGTAGTAATCGATCTCGATAGGCGTGTCGATGCGGCACCGCACGGGAACCTGTTCGACCACGCCGTTCGTGCGTGTGATACGCAACGTGAGGTCCTGCTGTGGTTTCAGGTTCGGGCTGAGGCCGGCCACGTCATATACTTCAGTTCCGTCCAGCTTCAGCGTCTGCGCTGAAACGCCCTCCATGAATTGCAGCGGCAGCACGCCCATGCCGACGAGGTTTGAACGATGGATGCGTTCGTAAGTTTGCGCGACGACCGCTTTGACGCCGAGCAGTGCAGTGCCTTTGGCCGCCCAGTCACGCGAGCTGCCGGTGCCGTATTCCTGTCCGGCAAAGACGACCAGCGGCACTTTCTCCTGCTGATATTTCATGGCCGCGTCGTAAATGGACATCAGCGTGCCGTCGGGCGTGTGCCTGGTCACGCCGCCTTCGGTGCCCGGCACCATTAGATTCTTGATGCGGACGTTGGCGAACGTTCCGCGTGTCATTACGCGATCGTTGCCACGGCGCGAACCATAGCTGTTGAAGTCCACAACATTCACGCCATGATCCATAAGATACTTTCCGGCCGGGGACGTCTTCTTGATCGAGCCGGCGGGCGAGATGTGGTCGGTGGTCACGCTGTCGCCAAAAACGCCGAGCGGCCGCGCGCCTTTGATTTCCCGGATTTCGCCTGCCTGCATCGAGAAGTGTTCGAAGAAAGGCGGTTCCTGGATATAAGTGCTCTGGCGGTCCCACTCGTAAACGTTGCCCGCGCTGGAGGGGATTTCGTTCCACTTCGGATTTTGCCCGGCGAAATTCCTGTAAAGCTGGCGAAACACTTCGGGTTTCAACGCCGATTGCATCAGCTCGCGGATTTCTTTTAGCGTGGGCCAGATGTCACGCAGATAAACCGGCCGGCCATCCTTGCCGGTGCCGAGTGGCTCGCTGCCCATGTCGATGTCAACGCGGCCCGCGAGCGCGAACGCAACGACCAGTGGCGGAGACATCAGAAAATTCGCCTTGATACTCTGATGGACACGCGCCTCGAAGTTGCGGTTGCCGGACAGCACCGCAGCCGCAACGAGGTCGAACCTGTTGATCGCATCTTCGACCGGCGACGCCAGGGGACCCGAGTTGCCGATGCAAGTCGTGCAACCGTAGCCGACGAGGTTGAATCCCAGTTGATCGAGGTAAGGTTGCAGACCCGTTCGATTCAAATAATCGCTCACCACGCGCGAGCCGGGAGCCAGCGACGCTTTCACCACCGGGTTGACGCTGAGGCCGCGTTCGACGGCCCTCTTCGCGAGCAGGCCGGCGGCGAGCATGACGCTCGGATTGGAAGTGTTCGTACAACTCGTGATGGCGGCGATCAACACGCTGCCCTGCCGGATGACGGACTCGGCCTTCGGAAACGCCGAGGACGGCACCTGCTCGGGCGTGTCGGGCGTGGGGTGTTGATCGCGCATCTCTGATTCGCTCGGTTCCACCACCAGTTTGCGATGGCCGTAGGTGTGGTCGATCAAAGGATGCGCTTCCCTTGCGGTGTTGACACGCGCGAGCGTGTGCAGTTCTTCCGGCCTTTTACCAAAGCCGTTTTCGGTGACGGGCCGCGTCAAAGCGGCGAGGAACTCGCTCTTGAGCTTCGGCAACTCAATGCGGTCTTGCGGACGTTTCGGCCCGGCAACACTCGGCACGACGGCGCCCAAATCGAGTTCGAGATCAACCGAGTAACCGATCTCGCCTTTCTTCGGAATGCCAAACAAACTCTGGGCGCGGTAATAATTCTCGTAAAGCCGGCAATGCTCTTCGCTGCGGCCGGTCGCGCGCAGGTAATTCACACATTCCGCATCGATCGGGAAAAAGCCCATTGTCGCGCCGTATTCGGGGGCCATATTGGCGATGGTCGCGCGGTCCACGACCGGCAACGCAGCCGCGCCGGGACCATAAAATTCAACAAACTTGCCGACCACTTTTGCCTTCCGCAGCATTTGTGTGACAGTCAGCGCGAGGTCTGTCGCAGTGACGCCTTCACGCAACTCGCCGGTTAGCTGCACACCCACGACGTCGGGCGTCAGGAAATAAACCGGTTGTCCCAGCATGCCTGCTTCAGCTTCGATGCCGCCAACGCCCCACCCCACGATGCCCAACCCGTTGATCATCGTCGTGTGCGAATCAGTGCCGACGAGTGTGTCGGGGTAGTAGATGGCAGATGGGAGATCGGAGTTGGATGATAGCGAAGACAGGACGCCCTTTGCCAGGTACTCCAGGTTCACTTGATGGACGATGCCGATACCCGGCGGCACGACCTTGAACGTGTCGAACGCCTGCATGCCCCATTTGAGGAATTGATACCGCTCGCGGTTGCGGTGAAATTCCATTTCCAGGTTGCGCTGGAGCGCGTCGGCCGTGCCGGCGAAATCCACCTGCACGGAATGGTCCACGACTAAATCGACGGGCACGAGCGGTTCGATGATTTTCGGATTCTTGCCCAGGCGCGCCACAGCGGAACGCATCGCCGCCAAATCCACGAGCAGCGGCACGCCGGTGAAATCCTGCAACACAATGCGGGCGACCACGAATGGAATTTCCTCGGTGCGTCCGGACTTCGGTTGCCAGCCCGCCAGTGCTTTGACGTTGCTCTCGGTCACCCTCTTTCCGTCGCAATTGCGCAGGACGGACTCCAGCACAAGTCGGATGGAAACGGGCAACCGCGAGATGGCTCCGACACCGGCTTTTTCGAGCGCGGGCAATGAATAAAAGGAGCCTTGTTTTCCATTGCCGGGGTCAAATTTTTGAAGCGAATCAAACAAATTATGCGCGTTGCTCATAATGGATTTCTCCGGCGAATTTGCTGCCGGCAGGAAACGAAAATGAGCGTTGAGAGAACCAAAGTCAAGCGGCTCAGGCCGGCCAGAACCGTATAACATACTGCGGCAATCAACTCCACGATGTTTGAAAGATTGACTCCATTTGCCACGGGCCGCAAGCCATCGCCAAAATCGTCCACGAGACTGCTGTCGCGCCCCGGACACCGCGAAGCTGTTGACAAACCATTACACGCCGGAACATCGCACACGCGGCAGGCGCACAAGAAACGCCGCTCCTTCTCCTCGTTTCGACTCGCAAGAGATTTGTCCCGCGTGCGCTTCAACGATGGACTTGGCGATGGCCAGGCCGAGGCCGGTACCGCTTTTCTTGCCGGCGGTCACGAACGGCGAGAAGACCCGGTCCTTGATTTCTTCGGGAATGCCGGGGCCGTTGTCCCGGACACAAAGTTCCACCCAGCCATCCAGCCCGCGGCACGAAATGGTGATTCGCCCTCGGGCGTCCTCAAAGGCCTCAGCCGCGTTATAGACGAGATTCTGAAGCACCCGCAGCAGCTTGGTTACGTCCACGTCCACCGCTGCTTCCGCCGGTTGAATGTCCAGCTCCACCTGGCGTTGCCTGAGGTAATCCTGGTGCAGAAATACGAACCGCTGCAACAATTCGTCGAGGCTGATGGACTCTTTGCTGAGTTTGTGCGTGCCACGGGAATAATCCAGCAGGTCTTCCACCATCGCGTGCATGAGGTGGACCTGGTTCTGGATGATTTTGCAACAGCGCTGCGTGGTTTCGTCTTCGTGCAGACGGCCGATCACCGAGCTGCTCATCAACACGCCATGGCACGGGTTCCTCAAATCGTGGATGATGGCGCCCGCCATCTCGCCGATCAACGCCATCTTCTCCTTGCGCACGACCTCCGCGACATAGCGTTCGTCCGTGAGACGCAGATGTTGAATCGTGCGGGTGAACACGTCGATCGCTGTTTGCCCCGGCACGCTGCGCAGAACCGCGAGAATCGGTTCTCGCGGGACCGCGGCCAGAAGAGTTTCCTCCACTGCAACGCCCCGCGTGCTCCGGACCGATCCGTCCAGCACGCCCAGTTCGCCGAAGAAATCGTTCGCGCCGGCGTAAGCAATCGTCAGGTAGCTTCCGTGCTCCGCGCGTTTGCACAACTCGACCTGGCCGGACAAAACGAGATACAGGCAATCGGATGGCTCTCCTTCCTCGAAGAGGATCGCGCGGGCCGGAAATGTTTTGATCGTGGCGGCCCTTTGCAATTCGTCGGCTACAGTGGAGTTAAAAAATGAAAAAAACTGGTGTGCTTTCAGTTCCATAGCCTCTGCCCGATAATATATTCACCCCGACAAATCTGGCCCGCCGTGGAGACGACGCTTGCTCATCAACGTCCAGCCGGCTAACGCCGACTGAGCGAAATAAGATGCCTTTACGCGGTCATTCCAATGGCCGTCAGCGCGCGAGTCGGAATTCTCACCGGCGAACTAAGCAGAGAACGGGCCGGGCCGCCGGCTGAGAATCAGCGGCGACCCGGCTTGTCAAAAACCGTGACGGGAAGAAACGAGGATTACTTGAGTTTACCGAGCGTTTCCTTGATTTTGTTGAAGTTCGGCAATTCCTTCGGCGTCGGCGTCTGCTCGCTGTATTGGATGACGCCATTCTTATCCACGACAAACGCCGCGCGCGCGCTGACCGCGCCCAGCCCGATCAAGTCCGGCAACAGCGTGCCGTAGGCTTTGGCCGTCTCTTTGTTCAAGTCGCTGGCCAGGGTGATGCCAATCTTTTCCTTCTGCACCCAGGCTTCCTGCGCGAACGGACTGTCCACGCTGATGCCAACGACGTCGGCATTCATCCCGGAGTAAGCGTTCAAACCGGACGTGATGTCGCACATCTCCTGCGTGCAAACGCTGGTGAACGCCAGCGGAAAGAAGAGCAGCAACGTGTTCTTCTTGCCGAAATTATTGCTGAGCTTCACGTCCACGAGACCGGATGCCTGTTTGGACTTGAGGGTGAAATCGGGGGCTTTCGTTCCAACGGATAATGGCATAGGTTTTATTTTCGATTTTGAATTTTAGATTTCTAGTCGCGCAGGGTTTATATGGCCGGTTCCGTGCGGTGTCAAATTACGATTTGATTTTTGCCCTCAGCCTAACCGTTTCTTTCAATTGGCCACGCCGCGTTGAGTGCAGAAGCGCGGCGGCGGTTCACTCGAATGATCTTGTTGGGTGCCTTCTTCACAAATGAATCATTATGACGAGCGGACAGCAAACGGTGTATAGGGCCAGCGCAAGAAGTAGAGCCGTGCTCGTAACAGCTACGCCTTGTGCAGAGTCGATCGGTGCGACTCTCCACGAAACCAGGAACAATGCAGCCAGACCGACCGGCACGATAGGAGATAACTTGCCGAGGTCCTTGAGAATAAGACAGTCCATAGGCATCAAGCCCGTCCCTCCAAATCTGGTCCTCTCCAAGGCCCCCGAGATATCCGACTGCACACGAAGAGACGCCAGAGAAACTAAGAGGAGGAGGACGTAAACCCATCGCCATTGGCTTCCGCGCTTCATCGCTTTTGTGCAGCTTTAGCCCAACAGTTAAATTGAGTCGAATTGTGTGTGACTCCAGCACAACCGATTTTCCCGAGTGGGCCTTTTACCATAGGGACTTGAAAACAAACCTGTGCATTTCTGTGAAGGGTTTTTAACGAACAAAATCCTCAGGAATCCAAAGCAGCCAGCACTTCCTCGGCATGTTCCTCTGGTTTGACCTGCGGCCAGATTTTTTTGATGCGTCCATCCGGACCGATCAAAAACGTGACGCGATGCGTCCCGAGATATTTCCGGCCCATGAAACTTTTCTCACCCCAAACGCCATAAGCCTGAACAATCTTTTTGTCTTCGTCCGACACCAACGTGAACGGCAGCTTGAACTTCTTGACGAACTTGTCGTGCGCTTTCACTGAATCCACACTGACTCCCAGCACCACTGCGCCTTTCTTTTTGATCGCGGCAAAATGGTCGCTAAACGCGCACGCTTCCTTCGTGCAACCGGGCGTATCGTCCCTCGGATAAAAATAGAGCACGACGTGTTTGCCTTTGAAGTCAGCGAGCGAGACTGTGCCGCCGCCATTCGTCCCGGCGGTGAACTCCGGCGCTTTGTCTCCTTCTTTCAATTTTAATTCAAGTGCTGTGGCCATAAGCGAACTGCGTGCGTGGTTGGAGTAATGGAGTGCTGGAGTTTTGCCAAGCAAGTTCCTTCCACCGACCCCTCATCAGTCCACCACTGCATCTCTCCATTGCTCCGTCTTTCGTCTATTGTTTCGGCGTCGGCAAACTCGCCGGACTGGCGCCAAGTTGCCGGATGCCGTCAAAAAGGTAAAGCGCGCCCGACGCGCCCGTGAACAACGCCGCGCCCAGCGACCAAACGTAAAGCCAGTCAGCTTCGAACTTGAACAGCGCCCACAGCACCGCCGTCATTTGCAGGACCGTCGCCACCTTGCCTGTGAGGTGCGGCCGCACGTTCACTTTGCCGCACGCGTAATAGATCACCACCATCCCGATGAGCACCAGCATGTCCCGGCTGAGGACGGTCACCGTCAACCAAAGATGCAGATGTGGCAGATATTGTTCGTGATGCAGGCTCAGTAG
>Ga0193718_1000332_pt1 | contig 10855 bp, 7 predicted proteins | sample U2a1metaG_FD_144918 | JGI IMG/M metagenome (GOLD analysis project Ga0193718, IMG submission 144918) | Soil microbial communities from a riparian zone of the East river system, Colorado, United States - U2a1 | ecosystem: Environmental > Terrestrial > Soil > Riparian zone | place: USA: East River... | reverse complement strand
ACTTAAATCCGATCAGCAGGGCGATCCCGATGGCCATGTCCGAGTACCCCGAGAAGTCGCAATAGATTTGAAGCGCATATCCATAAACACCAAAAAGATTTTCCAACCCGGTATAGAGGGTGGGCGCATCAAAAATCCGGTCGACGAAATTGAGACTGATATAATTGGAGATGATGGCCTTCTTAAACAACCCGGTGCAGATGAGATAAACACCCCGGCCAAACATTTCTTTGCTGACAAACGTGGGCTGATTGATCTGTGGAAGGAAGTCGGCGGCGCGTACAATGGGCCCCGCTACCAATTGGGGAAAGAAGGAAACAAAAAAGGCATAGTCCAGAATATGATCGACCGGTTTGAGCGTACCCCTGTAAATATCGATGGTATAGCTCAACGACTGGAACGTAAAGAATGAAACACCGACGGGCAGAAAAATATCAAATGGGTGGTAGGTCAGCCCTGCCAGGGAACTGAAAATCCCGTGGAGAAAGTTGGTGTATTTAAAATAGCCGAGCAGCCCCAGGTTGATCACCAGGCTGAAGGTCATCAGGGAAAGCTTTTTCCAGTACACGGGCGTGCGGTAGATATAATTCGCCAATGTATAATCGACCAACGTGGAGGCGATCAGGATCAAAAAATAAATGCCGCTTGATTTATAGTAGAAATACAATGAAAACAACGTGACAAAAATAAGCTTGGGACGGTGGGTCTTGCTCAGGCTCGAATAGATCGCAAGGAACCCCAAAAACAAAAACAGGAAAAAGCCGCTGTTGAATATCAACGGCTCTTCCGGATTGTACTGAAATTGTTTCAGCAGCTTAAGGATGTCGATACTGAACATATTCGTTATATCCTTTCATGAGTGCAGTATACAATAAGGTACCCTGGAGGGCATAGCCGTCGACTGTGAAATGGATCCCGTCAAACCGCATAAGCCTGTTCTTTTTCCAATGATCGGCCGAATGGCTGCCCCCTCCAACCTGGTATAAGTCCCAGTAGGCAAGGTTGTGGAGGTCGGCGTAGGTTGTGATTTTGTTCCCGATGATTTCCACACCGGGATTCCGGCGGGTCTTTCTGCGATAGGAATCAGCAGGAGTTGTCAGCAGGATCCTTGCATTTGGGTTTTTGGCTCTCAGGCGTGTGATCAGGCTATCCATTTGATTTACAAATTGCGGATCGAAGTAGGGATAATCAAGTCCTTCGTTGGTACCGAGTGACAGGATCACAAGGTCGGGGGCCAGTGCCGCGGTCTGATCGACAAACAATCCGGCGGCCAGATAATGTTTGAACTTGGCTCCGTTGACACCGATAGAATGATAGACCAGCCCGGGCCTTCCATTTTCCAGGTTGATCCCAAAGATGGTTGCCTGGTTTTGTGCTGCCGTGGAGGAGAGCATTTGAAACGTCACTTGATGCGTCCGGAAGGGGAGCAGCACGGTGGAGGTGTTCGGGAAGGGTTCGAACGTGTAGGGTCCGATGAAGGCTAGGTCCTCATTTACCGAATCTTTGACCACAACATTAAAACTACTGGCGTCTTTCTTGAAGAAGAGCATGATCTTATTGAAACTGTAGTTGAGGGTTGGCGTATCAAGTATCTTGACGGCCAGCGTTGCATTAGGCTGGACGGTACGAAGTGTGATACCACCAATTCCTATGGGCAGCGGCTGGTCGGTGAAAACAATGCGCTTCACCTGCCACGCAGAACCGGATGAAGTGAAAAAATTGGAAGGTTCATTCGTGTGGGCCACGCGTCCCGGAAAAATCAAGCCCCGTCCGCCGTTGCCGAAATCGCGATGAAAGTTTTGACGAATGACACCACTCAGAAAATCCGCCTGGATATGGGAATCGCCGATGTGTATGATCCGGACTTGAAGGTTCTCTCCCTTTTTCAGCCTGTACAGTTTTTCATAGAAATCAGAGAGCGATACTCCATTGTGAATACGGTTTTGCTCCCGGTCCAGAAAATCGTATCGTGTTGCCGGTCCTGCCGTCAAGGTATCCTGCGCAACAAGTGGGCTGCTTAGGCAGAAGAGGGCAACAAGGCTAAGGAGTTTTTTTTGTTTTGTCATGTTTAATCCGATCGTATAAAAGTGCTTCAGCCAGTTTTTTGGCTAATTTTCGTCCACCCCGGTAGGTGAGGTGCGTATAGTCTTTGGAAGCAAGGGGAGGGTTGGCCGCCACAAATCTCACCATGCTGTTTTCGCCTCCCATCGCAGCAAACACATCCCAAAAGGCGATCCTACTTCGGCGGGCCATTTCACGTTGCACGCGACGCATGAGCAGGATGTTGGGCATGGTAACGAACTTGCCGTTTAGGTTGTAGCTTCGATCGCTGATGCCCAGCAACAGGATGCTGCTTTCGGGAAAATTTTCCTTAAGGCGGCTGATAACCTTCATCATCTTATCGGCATACCGGTCGTATCCGATGGTATCTGTCTCGCTGACGACATTGAGTCCGTATTGTAACAGGATAAGCTTATAATTCTGAAAATGGTTGAATTCATTTAATTCCCGCGTCGCGGTCTGGAGCAGCCCCATGCCGGAATTTCCACGCATGGCGAAATTATCGACGACCATTCCGATGTTGCTCTCGAAGCTAATACCATAGAGCCTCAGACTGTCAAATGGCCCAAAGCGCAATTTGATCGCCTGTGCTCCTTCACACGGCAGTACGGTTTGCTGCAGCGCTTCGGAAGGCGCTAACGACTTCTCGAAAAAAAGCGAATCGTCCAGTGTGTAATGAAGTTGAGCAGGAAGGGGGCTGGTGTAAAAAAGTCGGGCCCGGTGAAATGGACCGCCTGCCTTTTTCCCGGGCCTGTACTCGACTTCATTTTCTTCCTGTGGGATAAAGCAATAACCGGACATGCCGAGTGGTGCAAACGGACTTTTCTCCCCCACGGCCCAATACGTTTTCCAGCCGCTAAAGGAATGTTGGATGGTTGTTCTGAATTGCGATACCTCAGAAGTGATCGGGACATACCCAACACCCTGTCCTCCGAAGAGTTGTTGCAGGGTATCGCGAAAGCTGGAGCAAAGAATATCTCCTTCAATGAAGGAATCACCAAAAAATGCCACCCGTACAGGCCTTCGCTTTGATCCTGTCACTGCCTTAAAAAATTTACCCAACGCATCCTTTTTTTCGCTGTAGTCCTCCACACAGGTAATGCCCGGTGGACAGGGATTTTTCCTGATGGCCGGCTTCTGGTTAGTTTGTTTTACAGAGTCCTTTTTGGCAACCTGCCGGCTGGGATCCGGTTGTATATCAGCGAGGATGTCTACTCTTTTGAATTTAAAATGACCAAGGGAAAACTCGTTGACGAACGAAAGCAAAAGAAGCAGAACTATCACCAAGGCCAGCCAATGGAATGATTTCTTGAGATGATTGTCGCGCATAGTGCCTTCCCTGACCAATTCAAAAAGTTGTCGATCAGATGTACCCCGCCATCGCATAAGCAACGTACCCTACCCATTCCTTTATCAGTACATGCCAGGCCCCCAACGCCTCCAGCTTGGGGATCAACAGCACATCGATCGTAAATTTACGTTTATGCGATAAAAAATTCGTACTGAAGGTATCCAAGGGCCAACCGACTCGCCGAAAACAGGCGGCGGACCGTCGCATATGAAATGAGGAAGTAATCAAAAGACATTCTCCCGGATTGGATTGTCCTGCCAGGAGCGACTTTACTTCCAGTGCGGACTCGTGGGTGTTGCGGGAGTTGTTTTCGGTAATAATATCTTCCGGTTTGGCGCCCATCATCACGAGCACGGAGGCGATTTCGTCAGCCTCGCGCTTGCCGGTATCCACCAGGCTTCCGCTGCCTCCGCTCACCAGTATTTTATCGATGAATCTTTCTTTATAAAGTTGAAAGGTGTGCGTAACCCTGTCCGCCCCCTGAGTCAGATAGACGCGGTCTTTTGGTTCCATTTCCGATTTGGTTACCCCCGAGAGAAGGATGCCCCACCGGTAGTGCTTCTTTATTTCCGCGAACGGCGTGGGGGGAACTTCCCATGCCCTCATGAATTCGTTGACGATAAAATCATTCGAACAGAACAAGAGGAGCGCGATGCCGGTCCTGAGCAGCCAGTATTTCCATCGTACGGACCGGAGGAATACAGAAAGTAAGAGCAGCACGCAAATAATGACCAGCGGCATGGTAAGGAAGTTGATCGTCTTGGAGAGAAAGAAAAACATAGACGGAGTTCCTCACATGCGTTTAGGGATGGGGTTAGAAATATTCCCCAGGCCATCGATAATCTTGCGCAGGACCTCATAGTACAATGCAATAGCCAGTACCACGGTCATCGACCAGATCACTGCCAGGTTGAAGTAAAATGTGTCGATATTCTGGTTAAGGAAATGTTTCCGGGGCATGTAAAACTGGGCATCGAAATCAACCATGTGGTCGGGATCGGGATCTTTGTATATGGGATAGATCTTCTGCACAAACTTTCCATCTTTTTCAATAATGCGGTGGGACTCCTCGACGTTTTTAACCAAAGAGGAGATGGCCTCATTCTCGTACGCCTCGCGAAACTTTCCAAATTCCTTTTCTTTTTCGGCGGTTTGTGTCAAGTGGTTTATTTTCCGGTCCTTCTCCTGGTCGGCCTTGTTGTAGCGGTTGATATAAAATCGCTTTAGCGTCTGCATAAAATCCGCCGCCGACGTATAGGTAAGGGAATCGAACCGTTCCGGCGTGAGCTGGTCGAGGTGGGTGAACTTGTCCTGGCCCACTTCATCGAGCTCGCGGCCGATTGCATTCCGGATCAATTTCAATATTCTGGCCACTTCCCCGCGGATTGCCGGTTCGGGATTTTTGAATTGAAGATTGACAAAATCCAATTTTGATTCCAACTCGGGAATAAAATAAATTTTATTGAAGTCCGCATCCGCCATGACCTTGTCGTACACATAGAACTCCCTCTCAAAATCGTTGTCTTTAAACTGCGTGACCATGGCGGCTTCAAATGCCCAGCGCGAAGCCATAATATCACCCACCAAAGGAACCGTTGCCGTGTTGCCGATGAGGGGATTGAGTTTGTCAAATTTGACAACGACACCACTCAGGATCAGTTGGGGGATCAACAGGATCGGGATGAGAATATAGATCGTCACCGCCGAATTAAAAGCGGATGAAATGTTGAGTCCCAATAAATTGGCAAAGCAGGAAGTAGTAAATAAGATGGCCCAATGAGCGAAAAACATTCCTTTTATTTCAAGGATCGAGTTGCCCACCAGCACGAATAGAAAAGTCTGGATGGCGGAAATCATGAACAGGATGGAGATCTTTGAAAAGATGTAACTGCTCCGGCTCAAATGAAGAAATGACTCTCGCTTTAATATTTTCCTGTCGCGGATAATCTCTTCGGCGCTTACGCTAAGGCCCATGAAGAGCGCTACAATGACGCTCATGAACAGATAGGCGGGAAGGTTCAGGTTCTTACTGAAAGCATACCCGCTTTGAAAGGGGTCATCGCTGTTGTAATACCGCACGATGAAAGCAAGGATGAACGACAACAAGGGAGCTTCCAGGAGATTGATCACCATGTATTGCTGGTTGCTCAGTTTGGAGAGCAGGTCACGCCGGCAGAAAAGAGAGGTTTGTTCTATCCATCCCGGAATCCGAAGGGTAGAGTGGGGGACTTCCGAAGTCGATTTCACCAGGGGCAGTTTGGTCTTCTCCAGATAAACCTGGTTCCATTGTTCCGGGGAAAATTTCCGTTCGTTGGAGAAATTGCCAAACTCATTGATGACTTTGGATTCAATGATATTGAAAATCTGCTCGGGGTTGACGTTGCCGCATTGCTGACATTCCCCCTGGTCACTATTGACCATATTGATGTTTTGCTTGAAGTAGGTGACGGCATCTACCGGGTTGCCATAGTAAATCTGAAAGCCTCCGGTATCCAGGATCACCAGCTTGTCGAACATTTTGAAAATATCAGAAGAGGGTTGATGGATGACAGCGAAAACCAATTTGCCCTTCAGGGAAAGTTCCTTTAGCAGGTCAATGATGTTTTCCGAGTCGCGCGAGGAAAGGCCCGAAGTCGGTTCATCCACAAACAGGACGGCCGGTTCACGCAGCAACTCCAGGCCGATATTGACCCGCTTGCGTTGACCTCCGCTGATGGTCTTTCGCAAGGGAGATCCCACTTTCAGATCGCTGGTCTCGGTCAGGCCCAGGTCGTCCAGGGTTTTCAATACCAGCATGTCAATTTCTTCTTCCGCCAAATGGCTGAAGCATAACTTTGCGGCAAAGTAAAGGTTTTGGTATACGGTAAGATCTTCGATCAACAGGTCATCCTGAGGTACAAAACCAATGATGCCTTCAATTTTATTTGAGCCGCCATACAAGTCGATACCATTAATGAGAACCTGCCCTTGAGACGGTTTTTCGGTTCCATTGAGCACATGAAGCAACGTGGATTTTCCCGCACCGCTGGCGCCCATCAAGGCGATTAGCTTGCCCGATTCTTCCGCTATGTTCACTTCGCGAAGTCCGAGCTTTCCATTCTTAAACTGGTAGAAAATATTCTTTGCTTCGAAAGTGAAATGGGCGCTCGTGTTTATTTTCTTAAAACAACTCAAGATGTCGCCGTAGTACACCGGATCGGCCGTATCCCAACGCAGCGCACTGCCGGTGGCCAGGACAATGATGCTTCCGGATTTTTGAGGCAGTCCATTCAGGTAAACGTCGGAATGGCCTATGTATTTGGTAAAATAGATATCCGTACTTTTCATGTACAGCACCGCGATAAAGCCGTCAAGGCCCTCCCGGTGGATCTTCTTGCTCCGGGTTGCCGGGGAGGGATGCGACTCGATGATCAAAACATTTTCATGATCGCAGGCTTGTGGAGTATGCGCCTTCACATAGCTTTCAATCAGGTCAACGTCTTCCTTCGAAACGTTGAGCGCTTTTCCAATGGATTGGGAAAGCAGCTCCTCCCGCGGCGAAATCGTTCCGTCAGCCAGAATGATGGTCATCAATTCCAGGATGATCACGGCTTTCTGTTTCTGAACAACTTCCTGGTTGATCTCGGAACAAATGAGGGCGATGGTCTCCCGTTCGAACGCCTCCGACTCTTTTCCGGAATAGCCACTGCTATAATCATCAAATAGCTCCAGGTGGCTCGCAATGGCTTTTTGATTCAGGTGATCGGCCAGGAACGCCTGGATATGATCGCGTTCCTGCTGGGTTACCTGGTCTTCCTTTGCTACCAAGGCGAAAAGCCTCATGATGGCTTTCAATACGGGCTCACTCATGGAACAGGATGGTTATGGGATTTCTTAAAGTTACTAAAGATGACCAATTGAATCTTCATAAAAAAGGGGACCGGCGAAATCGCCAATCCCCTTTTTATGTTTAGAATTTAAATCCTATACTCTAAATCAATCAACGATTGAAGTTCTCAACTTAGCAACAATTTTAGTGATCTCCTCGAGGTTCTTGTCCGACAGGACCAGGGTAGCCGTCTTGTTGTTCTTGATTTGCTCCTCGATATTGAGTGCGCGGTAGCCGGCCTCCAGCGCATGCAAGTCGGTGACAATTCCTGCCACAGGCTCGGATTGGTCTATGGTGCTGAGCATTCTGACAAGTTCCCCGACTGACTTTTTCTGCTCCAGGATCACGCGCATCAATGGGGTGAGGATCAGGTTCCGCTGTTCAACGAACCCCCCGGTAATGATCATGGCGGCCAGCTTACTCCGGTTGTCGTCGCGCAAATACGAACTGGTCTTTTGTACCGAACGGTCGATCAACGTAGCCAGTGAATCTTTGTTGGAAATATTGGCTTCAAATTTATTCAGCATATCGACATCGAATGAGCCAATGACGCCCAGGTTATCGCCCAACGTCTTCACGACATTGAGGTAGTCAATAGCTTCCTGCGTCTTGTCATACGAGCTCAGGTAGCCGATGTCCGTGGCATATACGCCCAGGTTCAAGGCAGCTTTGTCATTGCGGGCGAGATAGCTATCGGCTTTCTTACGATTATTCAGCAGACTCTGGTTGAACTCTGCCCCGGACGCCTGAAGGAGATAGGGTATTTCATGAGGGGAAGGAATATCATAGACCAAATCCTGAATCTGGTCAACAATAGGTTTCCCGGCCTCGTCAAATTCTTTCGATTTACTGTCATCTTTGGTCGAAGGGCCGCATGACCCCAAGGCAAGGACCCCAAGTAGGGTTACTACATACGTACTCCGTCGGGTAAGTTTCATGGATTTTAGGTTTGTGACTCCAATTTTAGCATATTTTTTTCACTTCCGGCGGGGCGTTCCGAAACTTTATTTTTTCAATAAAGAGATATCTCCCGCAGACCTGTCCGACGAAGCCTTGGCGCAGTCGGATCTCGCGGATTTACGCTGATAATCTTATCAAATCAGCAGTGAGGTATCAAGTGCTGTTACCTGAGACCAGTGGCAAAGCGTGTTTAGTTTTACGAGATGAAAAATATTTTCCCTGATCATATTGTTCTTCACCTGCATTTCTGCGTAAATCCGCGAGATCTGCGGGAGACGTATTCTGCGATGATCATATTTGTTCTTCACCCGCATTTCTGCGTAAATCCGCGAGATCTGCGGGAGATATATTCTGCGATGATCATATTGTTCTTCACCAGCATTTCTGCGTAAATCCGCGAGATCTGCGGGAGACTGTTTTCTGCGATATCTATTTTGTGTATTACTCTTCAAATCCCTAACATTGCACTGATTTTTAGTACCTCCTGTGGGGCCCTTAGCTCAGATGGTTAGAGCAACAGACTCATAATCTGTGGGTCGCTGGTTCGATCCCAGCAGGGCCCACTGTTTTTGACATGGAGGTCACCGGTGACAGGAATGATCCGGCAACATTCAATTTATTCAAACACTTCAATTCCTATTCCCTTGGTTCCTCCCACAATCAAAAACCTGATCTTTGACCTGGGAGGAGTGATCCTCGACCTCCATTTTGACAGGACCTATGAAGCCTTTGCGCGCGCCGGCCACCGATCCGTTGAGGAGATCCGGGCGATGATGGACAAGTCTCCTTTTTTCAATGAGTATGAAAAAGGACTGCTCACCGATCATGAATTCCGGGAAGCAATCCGACGGATGTTGCAAACCAACTTATCGGACGAAGAAATTGACGCGGCATGGATTGCCTTGCTGGGACGGATCCCACTGGAACGACTTCAGTTAGTGAAGGGATTGAGAAGCAAGTTTAACGTTTTTCTCTTAAGCAATACCAATAGTATTCATGTTCGCCGCATTGATCAAATCGTTAAAGCAGTTAGTGGCGAACCCTCCCTCCGTTCATTTTTTGATGAAGCATATTACTCTCAGGAATTGAAAATGCGAAAGCCGGAAATAGAGATCTACGAGCATGTATTAAAACAACATCAACTCGACCCTGCCCTTACATTGTTTCTCGACGATAACCTTGCCAATCTGCAAGGGGCGGAAAAAGCAGGCATCCGAACATTTCAGGTTGAACACCCCGACAAGATGATGGCCCTATTTCATGAACCCTAAGATCAAAATCATTTTAGTCCATGGTGGTCTGTTCATCGTCACCCTGATCACCACTACAATGGCAGGGGCCGAGTGGACGTTCGGAAAATCGGTTTTCATGCCCGGCTATTCCTGGTCTGATTTTCAAAGCGGGTTTGCCTATTCTATTCCCTTTTTACTGATCCTCACCGTACACGAATTCGGTCACTATTTTACGGCAATGTATTACCACATCAAGGTGACCCTGCCGTATTTCATACCGCTTCCACCCCTTTTTTTACTGGGTACGTTAGGGGCCGTTATCCGACTCAAGGAAAGACCCGTTTCCAAGCAGCAACATTTCGACATCGGCATCGCCGGACCGTTGGCGGGATTTGTTATGGCCCTGGGTATCTTGTGGTACGGCTTTACCCACCTGCCTCCCCCTGACTTTATTTTTCAGTTTCATCCGGAATACGCCCAGTATGGTGCCGACTATGCCCGCTACGTTTACCGGCCTGAGTTCATGAAGGACGGCGTGATCGATGTTGTGCTGGGAAAGAATTTGCTATTCCTGTTCTTTGAGAAATTTGTAGCGGTTCCATCCCTTGTTCCCAACCCTCACGAAATCATGCATTACCCTTTGCTCTTCGCCGGGTTTCTCGCTTTGGTATTCACCAGTCTCAACCTGCTTCCCATCGGCCAACTGGATGGAGGACATATTTTATACGGCTTGGCAGGCTACCGCATCCACCGGATCATTGCCTCCGTCGTTTTTATTGTGCTGCTTTTTTTTGCCGGACTCGGCCTGATCTCTCCGGGAGAGCCGATCAATGACCTTTGGTGGGAAATTATACTATACCTGGGCTTTCTTTATATCACCATGACCGGTTTGGGATTAACGAAGAGAGACACGCTGATGTATGCTGTGGCGATGTTCACCCTTCAGTACGTCATCGTTGAACTATTTCCAACCATCAAAGGCTATCCCGGATGGTTGCCATTTGCATTTATCCTGGGAAGGATGGTGGGAGTACGTCACCCGCCTTCGGAAATTGAAAGGCCGCTCACCCTGGGAAGGAAAATAGCGGGGTGGCTGGCGCTTGTAATTTTTGTGATCTGCTTTACTCCCAATCCCCTCGACGTCGTGATGACCGCTAAGGGCGCACCATAATTTTCTGTGTCGTGTATTTCTTATTGCTCAGGGTCTTTAAAACATAAAGTCCCGGGTAAGCCTGGGTCATGGTTATTTTTGTTTGATGGTCCTGGACTTCCCTGGAGAAACCGACAGGCTTGCCAGCCAGGTCGAAGAGTTGAACATACTCCATCTCTTCGGGCAAATAGAAGATTCCGGAACTCGGATTGGGAAATGCATCGGGAGGGAGT
>Ga0193718_1000331_pt1 | contig 10858 bp, 2 predicted proteins | sample U2a1metaG_FD_144918 | JGI IMG/M metagenome (GOLD analysis project Ga0193718, IMG submission 144918) | Soil microbial communities from a riparian zone of the East river system, Colorado, United States - U2a1 | ecosystem: Environmental > Terrestrial > Soil > Riparian zone | place: USA: East River... | reverse complement strand
GTTACACCCCCCCCCTTCTATTTCATTTGGTGTACCATACTTACTACGCGATACCATGCAATATCAACATAATTCTTCTACTGCTGGACCTTCCGAAACTCTTCGCTACTCGCCTAGAGAGCCACCATCTCTGATGCATGAAATACCACCACTTGGAAATCTCAATGAGATTGGGGAAAGTTGCACTTTGTGTTTGGCAGGTGCCTTCCAGGCTAGCCAAACCCCTGCTTGCTGTTCTCAAACAGATTGTCCTTCCCCAACACTCCAAGTTGAGGATGATAATCCGTTTATCAACACCATGCCTTGTCACCCGATTCCTCAGCCATCTGAAGATATTAGTGATTATCCCCACCCCGTGAGCTTTGATACCGTTCTGACAGTAGAGGACTTTGAGGAAAACATAGACCTCCTCATGTCCGAAACTGTCACCCCCTCTGAGGAACCATTCGAACTGGAATTCCCCAGTCTGAACAATCCGCCCCCCGGTTTTTCCCATGATTATTCCCGACCAATAAGCACTGACATACTGGAAGGAGAAAACATTGGTGGATTGTCCAATCATAGTATAGAGAGATTAGGAGGTAACCTTCCTGCACCTCCACCCAATTTCAATACATCGATAAGGCAACCTCCTATTGCTTTCGAACCTACATATGTGTTGGCTTATGGCCCCTTTGACGCGATGGATCAAAACGAACCGAATGATCCATCTCTCCGCCCTATAGATTACTGTGCCTATTTATATCCGTCAACACAATTGGAACCACGAGAACATTTCATATATGGAGGGTCAAGAATCCATCCTGCCCATACAGAAGAATACATCAAAGTTCTTCCACCTCCATCATTCATCGCACAACTCGATCCGGTTTCTATACAATTTCTCAAAGATCTTATTCAGCTCATTCGCCAGGGAGTACCTCCCCATATGAAGATCCGGATTCCCTGGAATATTATGGCAGGAATAACCTATGTTCATACAAACCCCTATGGACATGCTGTCCACCGGTCACCCCATGTAGAGGCTCTTATGCAAATAGCAGCCATTTACACATACAATTCAACAAGCACCTATGCCTATCTAATCCGACATCTCCTTCCTGACATTGAGCCAATCGAGCACAACCATGCTATCCGCTCTGCCTGTCCTTACTGTGAGAATCATGGCGATTCTCACCATGAGGAAACTGAGAATTCTGCAGATGACTTGATAGTTGATGAGGATTCAGAATCTGAATTTGAATCAGAATCTGAAGCAGAGGAAGATCGCATGGAACATGGTTCACCAAGTAATTCCCATGCTTCACTTATTGAGCGCCCCCACTCTGCTCCTCCTCAATTACCATCACCTCCCCACTCACCCTTCCAAGAGGCTACTTGTGATAGTAAGTACAATATCATTCATAAAGCAGAGGAAACCCCCTCTGATAACAGAATAGATGAAGAACAAGAACCTGAGGAATTGCAAACTACTGAAGAACTAGTGGTACCAGTTCCATTCCACCCCCTTGTCCTAGCAACTGTAATAGGGCCCTTTCGTCAACCATCGCCACCGCGATTTGAGCCGATTTCGCTTCCCTTACATCCAATCACGCCACCGCAACAAGGGTTGGAATTTTCACAGTCATTAATCCAACAGCTTGGATCTTATGATGGAACTTCAGAAAATCGGACCACAGCTTGGTCCGATTTGATGCGCCAGACCTTACTTGCTGTAAGGGTATTTGGTTCTGACCTGACTACTCCAATCCTGAACACCGGAGAAGAACTACAACCCATAAGAACTCCAGTTCCAATAGAAGTCCAGCTGGCTCTTCAGCCACCAGGAACTCCTCCAACTCATTGTCATGAATTTGTCTTTCATGCTCCTTATGTCCTAGCCTATGGGCCATTTGAAGCACACAATCCCCTGGATGCGAATGATCCCACTTCTCAACCCATTGATTACTGTGTCTACCTACACCCATCCAACAACTTGGTGGCTCAAGAAGAATTTGTATATGGAGGTTCAAATATTCATCCAGTGGAAATTATAGACTTTCCCATCAACCGCATGCCTTCCTTGAACATAGTTAAGGAATTCGATCCCTTGACCCTTCAATTTCTTGGACACATGACCAACTTGTTCAGGCATGGCACTCTTCCTTCCCTCAAACTCCGGATTCCTCGCAGACTCATGCTATGGCCTACTTGGGTTGAGCCTAACAATCTGGGCAACACCATCCATTATTCTCCTTTCATCGAGATGATGCTCCAGATTGCAGTCAACTATGTAATTGAGCCGATGGGAGCATATGCACAGCTTCTCCGACGCATGCATCCAGAATTTGATATGTTTGAAGACTTCCGCATTACATGCATACATCCAGATTGTACAGGATACGAGTTTTCTGAAGATGAAGAAGAAGATAGAGACACAAATGATGGAGCATGGCACTTTTACTCTGATCCAGAAGAGGAACATAATGAGTCAGGCCATTCTAGTAACTCCTCCAGATCATCTGTGGACTCTCTTCCTATCTTGCGACCATGTCTAGGTTCTTCCCAATCCCCTCAATCCCTTCAATCACGACAAGCCCAACTCCACAGACTTCTGAGAATTAGTAGCTCAGAATCTGTTGCGCTATCTGATGATGATGAAGAAATGCGCGATGGAACCAATGAAACACCAGAAGTCGAGATCAAAACCATTATAACAGACACATCACCGACTTCTAACAATCTCCAAAGTGAAGATACCAGAAACTCTACTTCTCTCTTGACTCAGACCACATCCCCATCCCAACTTCAACCCATCCGGTCTTCTGACTCTGCCTCAACATCTCACAGCTCAATATCCAATGAGGCTGTTAATGGAGATGTAGACGACAACAGAGTCAGCGACTTGGAGATGACTACTGTTCCAGAGGATGTTGAATCTGTGATTGAAGAAGCCTTTGAAGAGTCAGTCCGAGGAATTTTTGGGACAGATGTTGGAATTCTGGGATATGGCCTTTTTGAATTGAATGGTGCAGTTGAAATAGTCAATGGACATTGCAAGGACCCGTCTAATGTTCAATTCCGTGTTTATCTGCATCAAACCAAGATTCATGATGCACTGGACTTTTTTGCCTATGGTGGCCCTAAATATGAATATGACGATTGGGTTTCAATACAGCGCATGCCAGTCAGTCCACAAGTCTGTGACTACACCAACGATCTATCCCGGGAAGAACTTACCTTCCTTGAAGATGTGGAAAACTATCTAAATGGCAAGGATCACCTTGATGGAGTCCCAATTCCTCAAGACCTCCTTGGGACCATTGTCCAAGTATCCTATAGTGGTGCAAGAGCCCCTCAATACCGCCTTCCACGTGTTGAGAAGCTTATGGCCACTATGGTAGCCCAATTTGTCCACAATCGGTTTTCCCATCCTACTAGCCGCCGAATGCTAGAAGGACTTTCCCATCTAGTTCAGCCAATTTATCCTACCAAATACAACAAGGACCTCTTCAACTTACGCTGCCCTGAATTGCCCTACTTACGGCCTGAGTTCGACCAAGATGAACCTCGTCATCCTGATGACATTGGAGACCAACTTTCCAAAGAGTATTTTGGATGTCTTCCTCGGAAAGAAGCCTTTGTCTTCCAACAATTGTATCCAAAATTCTCTGATACAATCTATTACACCGCGGTTGCAACACGTGAACTTCTTACAATACACGCACAGTCAGGAGTTCCCCTTTCTGCACCAACTCAAATAGATTGGGAGGCCATGTTGGACCCCTTTCCCTTTCACCTGGTATTTGAAGAAGATCGCACACCAGAGGCATTGATCTCTCGCATTCAGCAAGAAACTCCAGGAATACCAAATGAATGGATCTATCGTATCCCTCATATTTGGCAATGTTCCCGTCAATTGTCTCTCCTTATCCAACAACTTGAGACATTCTTCCAAACTCTAGGATTTCGTGGCCTACGTGATCTTGTTCACAAAGTCAACTTGAACACCGATACTTCCTTTGAACACAATGCTCTGCTTGACTCAGGTGAAGCAGCTTATCTTACTGCAGCTTATGACTTTCTCCTCCGCGAACATAAATGTTCTGTGGCCAACGAAATTCTTAATATCCTACATCTTCCCTTTCCTAATCCCTTCCAGTTTTTTCTTGTCAGAGAAAACATTATCGACTTCATCGATCCAGCACCTTATGTCTATTCACTCTGTGATGGAGATGGGATGGGTTTACTTGAGGAAGAAGATTGAATTGGAATTCAAACCAAGGTTGTTAATTGGTGAGTCCATACAACCTGAATTTGAGACTGCTCTGACTTTAGCTTCTCAGCCAAAGTTCGTTAGTCATAGTTCCCCTTTATTTTCTTTCTCTAGTGTAACATCTGATCCTCTAAATTCTTATGCCCCCATCCCTTTTGAATATTGTAAAGTAGATGCTTGGACATCCACCCTTATGTTAGCTCACGATCTCCAAAGTTTCCTTATCAAGTTAGCTTCGCTACTCTACACCAGTAATGTGATAGCTGAATTGGGAAATGTGTCTGATCACATGAGTCAAACTAACAGTCTCTCCTTTAGAACAAGATTAAATGACATAAGAGCCAGTGTGACTTCAAGTCATTTAATCAAGTTCCCTGCGATTACCAAAAATTATCAACAAGTCAACTTAAAACCCGAACAACGGAACACATTCATTACAAACTATTCGACCTCACCGGAAATTAAACCTAAGATTTACGATAAACTTACGACTATGACGACACTTACGACATTTCCACACTCATTCCACCAACCCTACCTGCCAGATCTTCACAATCACATTAATCACATCTCAATTGAAATTGACAAGATAGACAAACCTATCATGCCCCATGAAGTTGAAGACGACGATCACATTTTTATGTTTGAGAAAGACCCTATTAAAAAATCTTTCCAAGTATATACAATGTATAAGCGTGTGGACAAAAAGATCCGTCCAGTATCAACAAACTTTCCAGAAGGTTGCCATATCCGACGGTCCATCCCTGAAGACCCGCTTATAACTTTGACTTCCTTACCCTTTAATCCACCTGAATTTGAGCCTACAAAGAAGATCAGTTTAGAACGGATGAAGATATTAAATGTCAATGCTAAGGGATTCTTACTTCCAGAAGAAGAGAAACTCTTCAAGCACATAATGGTCTTAGATGAAGACACGATCGCATTTGAAGATGCTGAACGAGGCACATTAAAAGAATCATACTTTGACCCCTACATATTTCCGACACTTCCCCATACACCTTGGGAATACAGAAACATTCCGATACCTCCTGGAATATTGGAAAAGGTTATAACCTTACTTAAGTTAAAAATTGCTGCAGGAGTCTATGAACAAAGCCAATCATCTTACCGATCACGTTGGTTTGTCGTTCTGAAAAAGAACGGGAAACTAAGAATCGTACATGACTTACAACCCTTAAACAAGGTTTCAGTACGTGATGCCGGTACACTCCCTATCCTAGATGATTTTGTTGATGGATTTGCTGGACACCAATGTTATACCGTTTTTGATCTATATTCAGGATTTGATGCACGCAAAATTCATATCAAGAGCAGAGAGCTTACAGCTTTCATGACACCTCTTGGCTTGCTTCAACTCACTGTACTACCCCAAGGATTCACAAATTCACCTGCTGAATTTCAGAAGTGTATGGTAATGGTACTTCAAGATGAAATTCCAAATACCGCAAATATATTTATAGACGACCTCCCGATTAAAGGACCAAGAACCCAATATTTAGATGAAGACGGAAAACCAGAAGTACTAAAGGAGAACCCTGGAATAAGACGATTTATCTGGGAGCATGCTCAGGATGTCCACAGAATTATGCACAGAATTAAATGTGCAGGTGTGACTTTTGCAGCAACAAAAGCTCAAATTTGCTTACCTGAAGCATTAATCATTGGACAAATATGTAATGCAAATGGGCGAGTCCCAGAGAATTCAAAAGTCGACAAGGTTCTAAATTGGCCAACACTTACTACTCCAAAGGAAGTCCGTAGATTTCTTGGATTATGTGGAGGACTTAGAATCTGGATTCCAAATTACTCCAAAATAGTACGGCCATTAACACGACTCTATCATAAAGATGTTGAATTTGACTGGAACAAACAATGCCAGATCGCATTCGACGAAATAAAAAACTTAATAACCACTGCACCTGCCTTACAACCAATTAACTATACGGTCGACAACCCTATCATCCTGGCAGTAGACTCTAGTGTTGAAGCCACTGGAATGATATTGTACCAAATGAGCGATGATGGAAAAACACGACATCCAGCCCGATTTGGATCTGTTCCCATGTCACCTACCGAATCTCGATATTCACAACCTAAATTGGAACTATTTGGACTTTACCGAGCACTACGACACTGGAGACTTTACATTATTGGTGTAAAGAACCTCATAGTAGAAGTTGATGCCAAGTTTATTAAAGGCATGCTAAATGAGCCAGACCTCCAACCGAATGCTGTTATTAACCGATGGATTCAAGGAATCAAAATGTTTACATTCGAATTAGTGCATGTGCCAGCAGAACGACATAAAGGACCAGACGCACTCTCCAGACGACCATTAGGTGAGGGAGAAGTGATAGAAGAAGATGATGATTCCTGGCTGGACAACATTGCACTGATGACATTTATTCCCTACCGAGATTTTCCACCATTCCCAAAAGTCTCATTAGACTTTGACCCACAAACAATCACGCTTACTCAAGAAAATATCCAAGACCAAGAGACTATTGGAATTCCTGATGAAGAACCAATACTCCATGTTCAAAAACTCACAGATTCTGCGAAGGTCCCGATGCGACAAACAGATCGAGCTGCCGGATATGATCTCTATTCAGCAGAAACAGCTACAATTGAACCAAACTCACGAAAACTCATCGGAACCGATATTGCTATTGCTATTCCAGAAGGAACCTATGCGCGTATTGCAGCACGAAGTGGATTAGCTACCAAATATAGCATTGATGTTGGAGCTGGAGTGATTGATGCAGATTTCAGAGGAGAAGTGAAAATTCTCTTGATCAATAATTCAACAAAACCATTTGAAATCAAGAAACATGACCGTGTTGCTCAAATGATTTTAGAAAAGAATATGACCCCTGAAATATCTATTATGAAGAACCTTCCACCCACTGAACGTAGAGACCAAGGATTTGGATCCACTGGAAATTCTCCCAATCATTTCCTTGAGACCGACATCATTCTAGCAATCAAACCTGAATTCGTTGAAGCTATCCGCACTCAAGAAAAGAACCATGAATATCGAAAATATGAAATAAAACCAACAGTTACAAGGTTCTGGTTGTATGAAACAGAACCCATAAATGCAATACGCTATGTAATAAATGTTGGACCAATCAAAATTCCTGGACAAGTTCAAGATCCTACCGGATTAGGAAATGACGACTTTGATAAAGGACTTAAAAAAAGTAAATATGCGTATCCTATCCTTGGAATGCAACAACTCGGCAAACCCCTCTCTGGTCTAATTATGGAGAAGACAATCGGAATTCCTCCACCACACCAATATGAATATGCCACGGCTGAATTATTATCCCATTATCCCAACGAAACGATGAAACAAATATTTTATTCACAGAAACTCAAATCACAGAACTCCACAAAATTCCAAATATACGCAACTCGAACCACTCAAGAAAACAATTTAAACCAAATATTCAAATATTTAACCACAGGCGAAATTCCATTACTAGATAAACCTCAAGCCAAAAGACGATTCTTAAATAAAGCTGGTGAATTTCTTATTCAAAACACTCGAATGTACAAAAAGAATGGGAACAAACCCCCATTATTAGTTATATTTGATGGGAAACACCGAAACTCAGTCCTATTGCATGCGCACGAAAACTTAGGACATAGAGGAATATATGCTGTCTATGAAGTAATCAGGCACCGATTCTATTGGCCCCAGATGAGAGCAGATGTTAACCACCACGTTAAATCCTGCCATGAGTGTCAAATTCGGAGCCTAAAGAGACTTGAAATTCCTTTAACAGTATCAGTATCCACCCGCTTATTTGCAAAAGTATACATCGATGTTATGCATATGCCTGTTGCGAACGGATTTCACTATATTGTTGCTGCCAAAGACGATTTGTCAGGAACAAGTGAGGCTATCCCCCTAAGGAATGCTACGGCCAAGGCACTGGCTAAGTTCTTTTGGGAATATATCTATTGCCGATATGGAGCTCCATTACATGTTGTGACAGATAATGGACCCGAAGTAAAAGAAGCATTTGAACGACTACTTGAACGAATGAACATACCCCAGATCAAAATCACACCCTACAATCACCATGCGAACGGCGTGGTAGAGCGCGGTCATTTCATCATCCGAGAAGCCTTAATCAAAGCATGTAAAGGCAGAATAAGCGACTGGCCTAAAAGGGTACCTGAAATTCTGTTCGCTGATCGGATTACGATAAGCCGAGTAACCGGATTTTCCCCATTTCAACTGTTACATGCCACCGATCCGCTTCTGCCGCTGGACCTAGCCGAAGCTACCTTTTTGGTTGAAGGATTTAAATCTGGTATGAGCACTGAAGATCTATTAGTTATGAGAGCTCGACAACTTGAAAAACACCCAGATGATGTAGAGCGAGCCGCAGAAACACTACGCAAAGCAAGATTTGCATCCAAGGAGTACTTTGAACGAAGATTTATTAAGCGATTGAGCCGAACAATATATAAACGAGGAGATTTGGTACTTGTCCGAAATACTAAAATCGAATTGTCGCATAATCGCAAGCACCAACCACGATACATAGGCCCATACGAAGTTATTAGACGTACCCAAGGCGGAAATTATAAACTAAAAGAATTAGACGGGACAGTCATGCATTATTCATATGCGGCTTTCCGCATTCTGCCGTACATAACGCGAAATCATGAGTTCATGCGGAACCATATACAGATAGATGAGAGCGATCGATCTGATACAGATTCCGAATCGGAATCGAACCTGAAGATTCTGATCTGGAAGACTAATAAAAATATTCGCACCATCTGTCGCATGTCAAAAAACATCAAACAAATATTTACCATTAAAAACGTCATGAAACCGAACCTTCCCCTCATTTTTTTTATCGCCTTATGCCCACCTCATGGGCCAGCCTACTTTTGCTTGCCGATATCGTGCTAGAGCAACCGCAAAAATCACAGGACGAAAAATTCGACTCAACTACGCTTCCATCAACAAAGTCCACCCCATCTACAACGAACCAGAATGCAACCACACCCTTTCATTCCCGCTCAACCTCGCTCTCACCAACAAACCTATCCTCTCCTTCTCAGGACACCGAAAACTCTCAAGCCCAGCCAGCGAAGCAACAGGGATCTACGAGCTGGACTGAGTGAAGCCGTCGGGGCGCGAGTACCGCTCCGACAGGCAGTCTCACAGCCGCTGCTTGCTCGTCGAGACTATCCAGATCTGACTGTCTCCCGCGAAACTGTCAATATTCCCATTTGTTCTACTCCGTCATCTGACGTCAAGACACTGCAGGGCAGCGCGATGACTGCCGACGACGACTCAGTAGCCTCTATCGTCGTCGAACCATCTATCGCCTCCCTGAAGTCTATCGTTTCCCTGCCATCTACCACTTCCTCACCATCTGTCGTTCCATCTGATCTCTCTCCACCTTCACCCTTTCCTCCCCGCTCATTCGACATTTATCGTCCCAAACGGCTTGTCTTCGAGAGACAACTTCCGTTCAGCCATTTTCCTCCTTCTCTTTTCAGCAACAAGACCTGGAAAACGATGTGGCTAAGAAGACAAGAGCTCGATCTAGACTCACTTACCATTACTACCGCCTTACCACCTTCGAAATCTCAATCCCGATGTTTCACGCCATTCCGATATGAAACGGAATTCACCGGATACGCCTATCGTGTCGTCATCGATCCAGGGAAATGCCACGCTGGTATACGCATCCAGTGCGGCTCCATTGTCAACATTGCCAACCTCAATACTAAGGAAGGCAAGTACGTTGTTGACGCGTGTCAACTCGTTCGCGACGAATATGCCTTCTTCCCTGTACATTACCGAATAGACGACGGCCAAGGATTCACATCGGCGGACGATTTCCGCCACTATTCATTCATCCTCGTCGTTCCATCAACATACTGTTTAGTCAATGAATCTCCGCTCCTTCTTTTTCTGTCAAAACTCAAGCCTACACGTTCCTCCCATATCACCCTCATGTTTAAACTTCTTCTTTCACGCCTCCGCCACTCTTTCGCTTCAAAGGCACCCCGACAAGATCATGAAAAGACGCCGAGACCATCGCTTGACCTGGAGTTCTTACCACTTCCAACTCCACAGTCCCAGCGACACCCGGATGATTTTCTTGATATCACCGACGACGAACCATTTGCTGATGCGCGGAGGAGGTATGAATTTTGGTACTGCAAATATTGATGTCGATCTTCGCATTCATTTTTCTACCCTTTTATCTGACTCTCCTCTCCATATCCCCTCGTTCGTTTTATGTGTGAGACTTGTCGATACTTGCAGGCTACGCCTATTTTTTTTACTTTGCACAATTATGTTGTTCCCTCGCTGCTTAAATAAATAAATTTTTGGTTTACTTGAAAATTAGACCAAAGATCTAAATAAAAATACCTCTGCAAAATTCCTACTGGGCAGAAGGTGTAGACAAACAGACGTCAAATAATCATCTACTCAATTTAGAAATAATCACGTGATCATCTCAATATTTCTTCTTGTGGCATTTCGGTGACACAGAGTCTCTGCCCTGTCCTCACAAAAAAATTACCACGGAATGCCGT
>Ga0193718_1000330_pt1 | contig 10863 bp, 9 predicted proteins | sample U2a1metaG_FD_144918 | JGI IMG/M metagenome (GOLD analysis project Ga0193718, IMG submission 144918) | Soil microbial communities from a riparian zone of the East river system, Colorado, United States - U2a1 | ecosystem: Environmental > Terrestrial > Soil > Riparian zone | place: USA: East River... | reverse complement strand
CATCATGAAAGAGATGGGACTCCAATTCCGAAAGGTTTCCAAAAAATACTTTTCTGGCGAAAGGCTGAAGGGAAACGGACAACAGCATATACGCCCAGGTGGGAATAATAGCATCCACGCTGGAGGCAATCGCCACAAATTTATCCCGGTAACGCGACCAATCGCGTGCCTTGATAAAATCGCGAAAGTCTTTCTCCTTCAGAATTATACCTTGAAAGAGGCATTCCTTCATATCAAACAGCACACGCTCGCCCACCGTATAAAATTCCTCCAGATCGATTGAAACCAATGAACTGGTCGCTACCCGATTGACGATTCCCTTTTCATTTTCCATATCAACACAACACGATCAAACCGATTTTGGTTTTTTTACAACGAAATCTTTGAGGTAGAACGGCTCGTACGAAGAAAGGTCCTCAACTTGATTTGATTCAAATTTTTTGAAAGCCAGCTCTCCCAGCGCGGAAGCACCCGGGCTGATGTTTTCAATGTACCATGCATTCGGATGGTGAACGACTTCTTTGCATTTTGGCGATCCATTGCCAAAAAATGAAACAGGACCTTTGTCGAGCCAATTCCTAAAACTGAATTCATCTATGACCTTAGCGTCCGTACTTTCCAAAATCGTCAGGTCCCGGTCAGCCAGCAAATAATAAACCTCCATCCTTCTGGCATCCAGCATCGGACATAACAGGGAGTCTGGACTATCCACCGATGCGACCTGGTACGCCATGAGCTCCAACGTATTCACTGAGATCAACGGTATGTTCAGGGCGTAGCATATTCCTTTGCCCGTTGCGACCCCAATGCGCAACCCTGTAAATGAACCGGGCCCGCCGGAAACTGCAACGCCATCTATTTGGCCCGGCTTCACACTGCACACTTTAAAAAGGTCATCGATCATAATAGCCAATTTCGAAGAGGCCGATTGGGCAATATGCAATTCGGAAAAAGCCAAGAGTTTTCCATTTTCATGGAGGGCTGCGGAGCAAACTGTCGTAGAGGTCTCCAGGCTCAAGAGTACAGCCATCAGCGAGGGGATAGAAGTTTCTTGTACGCTGCGGCATCGGAAAGTATTTTCCGGGCTTCCAGAATTTCAGGATCACGATCGAGCGATACCTCCGCCTGGCCTGCCTCCAGCCGGTAGTGAAAGGCAATTTGCTGCTCCAGGACGCGTTTTATCTCATCTTTAAAACGTGCAAAATCAGAGGCATGGCTCTGTTCTATTCTCAATTTGAGTGCAGTCAGTTGACCTTGAAGTTCATTATAAATTCGTTCACTCTTTGCCGCCGCAATCAAGGTCTCGGTTTCCTTCTCCAACTCCGTTCTATAAGAAAAATTTCTTTCCTTTAACCAGCTTACAAACTTGGTGTACTCCGCGTCTGAAAGTCTGAAATTTTTCATGGTTTCCGGGACCGTCGGGTGATCACTACAGTATTGCGTCGCGTAGTCAAAAACAAGCAGGGCGGTGACCAATTCCGTCGTCACCGTTCCGAGAAATTCATCCGGCACGGGAACATCCGGATCAAGGCCGGCACCGTCATATACTTTGCGTCCTGCCTTGGTCTTGAATTCGGACTTTACGGAGTCGGCAAATTTTTCTACCGTTCCATCGTTCTTGCGATGCGAATAATCCAGGGCCTGAATGCAACGACCACTGGGAATGTAGTATTTGGCCGTGGTTATTTTGAGTTGGGCGTTGTAAGCCAGTTGACGCGTCGTTTGTACCAACCCCTTGCCAAATGTCTTTTGGCCAACCAAAACCGCCCGGTCGTAATCTTGCAATGACCCGGCTACAATTTCAGACGCCGAAGCGCTTCCCTGACTCGTGAGAACGGCGATGGGCATCTCTGTATCGATCGGTTGATTTAACGTCATATAGGATTTATTCCAATCCTGAACTTTGCCCTTTGTATTCACCACCTCCCATCCTTTCGGAATAAAAATATTGACCATATTCACGGCTTCATAAAGGAGTCCTCCCGGATTGTCACGCAGGTCGAGAATGATTTTTCTGGCGCCCTTTTCTTTTAGTTTCACAACTGCATCTTCTATTTCTTTTGCCGCCCCCGGGGTAAAATCGTTCAACTTGACATAGGCAACATCACTGCCAATCAGGCCCTGGTAAACCACATTGCTGATCTTGATTTTTTCGCGGCTGATGGTAAAATGTAAATCCTCTTTCAAACCGATCCGCCGGATTACGATTTCCACAGCGGTATTGGCTTTGCCTTTCAGCAATGCGCTCGTTTCAGCCGTACTCTTGCCTTCCGTATTTTTGCCATCTACTGAAATCACCTGATCTCCGACCCGGATGCCCGCTTTAAAGGCAGGGAATCCATCATACGGTTCGGTGACAACTGTCTTTTTGTTAACAACGCCGATGACGGCGCCGATACCTGCATATTGGCCCGTCGTCTGTATGCTAAAGGCTTCCAGATTCTCTTCCGGAATATAGTCAGTATACGGGTCAAGTGATTCAAGCATGCCATTAATGCCTGTATGAATCAACTTTCTGGGATCTACTTCATCAACATAGTAGGCATTGACCTCTTTAAAAAGAGTTGCAAAAATATCGAGGCTCTTCGCAATGTCGAAATACCTTTCTCCCGGACCGGTAAAGGCAAAGAAGGCTAATCCACCGACTGCGGCCGCTACAAATGCGATCTTACTTTTTCTCATCGTGTTTATTCCGTTGGAGTTGTTCAAACGAATGAACCAGCTTTTTGTGGATCATTTCGGAGGGAATCATCTCCTTCGCTATGTAAATATACGCAATGAGCCATTTTCCAGGTAAAAGGATCTTTAGCTTGTTAAGCCGGTAGCCCTCCCGGATGCGCCTTTTGATTGTGTTCCGGTCGACTGCCTTCTTGAAATGGCGTGTAGAAACAGAAATCAGCACTTGGTGGGCAGGGTGCATCGGATCCGGATGAGGAAGGTAAACAACCCGGAAGGGGTATAAAATAAAAGAGGAACCCTTCTCAAAGAGTTCCTGAATCCATTTTTCTTTACTGAGTCGTTCTTCCTTCTTAAAGGTGAATTTCCCCATGAGATTAAAATTAATCCCCGCCTGGGCGAGGCGCTCTGACTATGCTGAGGCAGCTTCGTCAGACACAGTTCGGCAGGCAGGCCTTTTTGGGGTAGGTCGCTACTTGTGCTTTAAGGTCTTTTCGTCGGAAACGGTGAGTTTCTTCCTTCCTTTTCTTCTTCTGCTGGCTAAAACCCGCCGGCCGTTGGCGGTGGCCATACGTTCACGAAAACCGTGCTTATTTTTTCTCTTTTTGCGGGAAGGCTGATAGGTACGCTTCATAGTCGTGTCGGATTACCCTTAGTTCATAAAGGGCTGCAAAAATGCCTATGTTTTTTGTGATTTGCAAGGAGGCATGGGAGGTACTAGCGAAATTAGAGGGAATTTTGGCTTTTGTCCTTTAAAAATATATTTAGTTAAAGGAATTCTCAATTAGCCAGTTGGAAACATTGACTACTTGACAATCAACTCTTCCAACACGTTTTTGGCCTGTTGTGCCTCTAAACGCGGGCCCCACTGCGACACCACACGGGAGGAAGCCAAAGAGGCCAGTTTACCCGCTTCGGCATAACTGTGATGGTGTGTAATGCCATAGATAAATGCCCCTGAAAACATGTCTCCCGCTCCATTGGTATCTACTGCGCGAACCTTGTAGGGTTCAATCCGGATGTAGGTATCCCCATCGTAGATCAATGCGCCATTAGCCCCCAGCGTAATCGCAAAACGCTTGGCGACTTGCTTCAGCTTTTCGCCGGCATCCCGTACGGCTGTGGTGCCCGTGAAGATCATGGCCTCTTCCTCATTGCAAAACAACAGGTCCACGCTGGCGCCCACTACTTCTTCCATTTGTTTTGAAAAATAGTTGACCATGCTGGCATCGGACAACGTCAGTGCCACATCCACCTTGTGCTTCTCTGCAATCTTCTTCGCCTCTTTCATGGCCTCCAATCCCTTCGGACTGGATACCAGGTAGCCTTCCAGATATACATAAGAAGAAGAAATGATCGCTGATTCATCCACGTGTTCGGGGGAAAGAAATGAGCTTACTCCCAAAAATGTATTCATCGTCCGTTGGGCATCAGGTGAAGTCATGACCAGGCAGCGGCCGGAGTGGCCGGGCGGGCATTGCTCGTATTTCAAGTTCGTCGCTACACCGTTGCGCTTCAGGTCTTCAAGAAAGAATTTTCCCAACTCATCATGGGCTACCAGGCAGGAGTAATAACTTTTCCCGCCGAACTGGCTAACGGCAATCATCGTATTTCCGGCCGACCCCCCGCATGCCATCTTGCTGTGCTTCATGTCGATGACCTTCATCAATTCCTGCTGACGCTTTTCATCCACCAGGGTCATCACGCCTTTTTCAATATTGTTTTGTTTAAAAAAATCGTTATCCACTTCCGTTACAATATCCACCAACGCATTACCAATACCGTAGACGTCGTATTTCATATATCCATCATTTTCGCAATGATACTAAATTTATTCCCAATCAAAGTACTGATCCTTCTCCAACTCCAGTTCCTTTTTCTTTTGCTTGCCTTTGGCCTTAAAAGCGTCCTTGAGTTCCTTCACTTCTTTTTTGAGATCACTGACAATTTTCTTTTTGACAGCCATCCGGTCATAGCTTACGGTATAGTTTTCCGTCGTACCGGTAATCTTGAGAAAAACCTTTGGCTTCCCTACGTTGTCTTCTTCGATTGCACCAAACGCTTCATCAGGATCAATTTTTTTCCGGTTGCGCAGCGGAGCGATCACCCGGTAATCAATTTTCTGATCAAAGGAATGGGTGCCGCTGAGCTGGATGACCGTCACGTTGGTGCTGACTTCCATCTGGGGAAGATAAATCATTCTCTTTTCGATATGAACTTCATTTTTCAGGTCACCAAAACGAAGGTGATTCAATCCTTCGTCATCCAAATACTTGTTCAGTTTTTGCATTGGCTCAAAATTATTCAGTTCTCCATTTTTCACCGAGACGGTGATGTCCGTAATCAGTGTTTCGGAATAAAGCTTTAATTTTTCATTGAGTGTCATCTCCATACTCACGTCCGCGAATGCTCTTCCTTTTAAATGTTTGTCCTGAATGAAGTTTTGGTGAAAATTCTCGAAAACCGTAAACAGGCTATCGATGTGAATGCCATTGAGCTTAAAGGCACTGACTACTTCAATGGCCTTTGGTTCCCTGGCATTGACGATGCCGTTCAGCGAAAGATCGCCCCCCATCGTTTTGAGCGTGATGTTGCGGGAGACCGCCATCTGATTTTTTATCAGCAAATCCCCCACCACATTCCGTGGCCTGAAGCGTTTGTACTTCATCGATTTGATGTTACAATTGAAGTTGAGATGAAGGTGGGGCGAAATATGAAAGCGATAGTCCCCCGACCCTTTTTGGGCAAAGCCAATGGAGAAAAGCTGGTCGAGGTCAAGGAAATTGGATTGAAGGTCGGTCTCGATTCCAATCGGCTGGTTTTCGAACAGCAAAAAGGTAACGACATTCTTGAAAAACCCGTTGAGCCTGAAATCGCTGCTTTCAAACTGGCCGCTGACGTTACTCAACGCAAGGTCGTTGTGATTGAATTGTAAGGAACCATTCAGATTTTTGAAATGAATTTTTTGGTCGCCGACGGTGAGCTGCAGGTTCTTCATCTCGACAGACCCTTGTGTCTTTACTTGTTGGGCAGTGGACCGCTTCCGGAGCAAGGAGATTTTGCCGGCCAGCGAAACATCGGCCCGGATGACGCCCTGTAGTTGTTGGATGGAAGGCAACGGATAGAAGTGCAGGATGGAGGCCCCATCCAACTCCCCTTTAAAGTCGCAGGCAACATAGGGGTCATCGAAATTCTCTATTGAAAAATCTGCGTGGAAAGGCTTTCCGTTGAGTTCTCCCGTAATTCCTTTCAGGAACAGCTCCGCATGAGAAAGGTCAGTCACCGAGGGACTCGCAAACGAGCCTTCCAGATTCGCATGCGTGATCTTGGATTGATAGTCGGGATGAAAGAGCCGTGTGTCCTTGCATCCAAAACGGATAGAGAGGAATGGACTTTTATGTACCCCGATTTCACCTTTCATGGTGAGGTCGAAATATACTTCTCCTTCGCTCTCGTATTTTGCCAGCCTATGGGTAACCTCATCCGGCATCAGGGAAAGCAGGGATTGAATGTCAGTGTCCTTTGCCTTGGCGGTAAGGTCGATGATATTTTTTGTGAGAAAGGAGTAATTGCCCCTGACTTCAAAAGAAGACCTGTTTACCCGGAGCGAAGACGGATGAATGAGAAGGTTTTTGCGGGCATCATCATACAACAGGTTCGATGTTACTTCAAATCGTTTATCTTTTAAGAAAATCTTTCTGCCGACTCCAATTTGGATGGTGGTGACATCACCGTCGGCATCGATATCATATAAATCGCCCGTGATGGCGATCGAGGCGATCAGCTTCTTACTTTGAAAAATATGATGATCATGCGCCCGTTGATCATGATAGTTTACTTTGGTATCGCGAAGCCGCACATTCTTAAGATTAAAAACAATCGCGCCCGCAGCGTCGTGCCCCCGCTTCCTGAAGATGGTGTAATTGTTTACTCCCGAAGGATTGATTTTGAGGTTCGTTTCGCTGTCGGTGATCTGCAGGCCGCGGATGGAATACGTTCCGTTCCAGACTTCAATGGGGTTGATATAAAAAGAGACCGTCTTCGCGGTCAGCAGCGGGTACTCTCCAGGTTGGCTGTCTTCCACATAGACATCGGTACATACGATGGCGAGGTTGGGAAAATCATTCCACGAAGAGACATTTATTTTCCCGATTCTCACCGGTGTGCTCAGGCTTTTGTTGGCTTCTTCGATAAACTGGTGGATGATGCGGTCTTTGAAGAGGAATACCGACGCAGTGGTCGCGGCGAACACCACGGCAAGGGCTACGGCGAGGTAAAAGACGATTTTTTTGGCGATTTTCAATGATAGAAAAAAGGTTGCGCAAAGGTACGGCAACAAAATTCAAACCAAACAAAAACCCCGACCATTGTCGGGGTTTTCAGATTGGTAGTTAGAAAGGTTGATCAGGTCTTACTCCCCATTCCCAACACCGCGCCAATAACCCCTCCGGCGATGGCGGCCATCACCGTTCCTACTACGACATCCGTAAGGGACGCGGCAAGGTCAAGACTGTTTGATGTTGCAAATCGGATCAGGTCCATACTCAACGACATGAAGAATCCGATTGCCGCAGCCGCACTGGCGCCGCTGCCAAACGTAGAGACGTTCGCCCATTTCAGGAAAATATAAGTAAAAAGGGCGCCAGACGCCAGGTTGCCCAGAATGAGCGCCCACCACACAATTTCTTCCATTGACTTCATTTCACCGGAGGCAGCGCCGGCATGTGAGCTAAAAAAGCTCGCCAGGGCCAAGCCATAAATCAAATAACCAAGAAAGAAGAAGGCAATGCCTCCTACCAGCGTACCGGTTAAGAATTTTTTCGTATCCATAAGGTTAGGTTTGGTGAATAAGAAAGTTACCCTATTTTGAGGAGGATTGCTAGCATGATAATCCACCCCTCCGACTTCCCGATTTTCTAATTTTCAAAAAGTGATTTTGATAAACCCGACTATCGGATAATCGATTGCAACGTATCTATTCGGATTTCTTTATGGTCGGGTACTGGAACGGTGATAGTAGAGTCTGCAGTTTTTCGTTGCATGATGATGTGACTCTCCTTTTGCCTGACTTGTTCAAATCCACTTTCTATGAGGATTTTGCAGACATCTCTGCCCAGATAAAATTTTTACCTTACCCAATGGCTACTTCCAGGCGTGTTACAAACACTTCTTCATGGAGCCTTTGTTTGATCTCCTTACTTGAAGCATTTTCAAAAAAAAGTTCAACCGCTTCCTTGAGATTTGCAGTTGCCTCTTCAACGGTTTCACCTTGACTTGCAATATCAAGCTCCGGGCACAAGGAGACATATCCATCGCCTTCCTTTTCGATTACAGCTGTGAATTGAAATTTCTTATTCATAATCAAAGGTACCCAAATTGACTTCTTGGGTGTAATTCTTCTGGGCAAATTTATGCGGCGCCGTCCGCTGATAATTGTATAGACGGCGCTCACTACCATGTCTTTTAAAATCGATTTCCCGGCAATTCACTATTTTTAATGCTTCTAATTCAATCTTTCCATGGATCAGCTTTGGCTCCGGCAAAAACGGTTCGTCATTATTGGTGGAACAACGGGCATCGGACTTTCCGCAGCATTTGCTTTTGCAACACAGGGGGCGAAGATCGTCGCCGTCGGTCTCGACCGTGAAAGCGTTGAAATAACTTCTTCCGTTTTAAAAGGAAACGGGATTGCTCAAATGGGCGACGCTACTCGAACCGATACGGCTGCCAACGCCATTCGTACCTGCCAGAAAAAATTCGGCGGCTTTGACGGATTATACCACGTGGCCGGGGGAAGCGGACGGAAGTGGGGTGATGGTCCATTGCACGAATTGACACTGGAGGGATGGAACCAAACCCTCGCGCTGAATTTAACGTCGCTCATGCTATCCAACCAGGCGGCCATCAAAACGTTCCTGGCAGAAAAAACGTCAGGAACCATTTTGAATATGGGGTCGGTACTGGGCATCTCCCCCTCTCCCAACTACTTCTCAACGCATGCGTACGCGGCTTGTAAATCAGCCGTGATTGGCTTTTCAAAATCCATTGCCTCGTACTACGCAAAAAACAATATCCGGATCAATGTATTGGCGCCCGGGCTGGTGGAAACTCCGATGTCGCAACGGGCAGCCCATGATGAGGGCATCCTGAAGTTCATGCAATCCAAACAACCTCTTGACGGTGGACGCATTGGACAGCCCGGCGACCTTGATGGTGCTGCCGTTTATTTCATGTCTGATTTTTCGAAATTCGCAACCGGCCAGGTGCTTGCCGTGGATGGCGGCTGGAGCATCAGCGAGGGGCAATATTAACTTTACCTATGCAACCATTGGCTATCGGTATTGATTTGGGATGCACAAACATAAAGGGTGTCCTTATCGATAAAGAGGGAAAAATCCTGGGAGAAGCAAAGAAGGATACGAACGAACAAGACGACAAACACTGGAAACAGGCTGTGGCCGACATGATTCTTGCTTTCACAAAAAAGTCGGGAAGAAAAGTAGACGCCATTGGATTGTCTGCCCCCGGGCTTGCCGATTCAGAAAATAAATGTATTGGTCTCATGCCGGGAAGGTTGCCCGGTCTGGAGAATTTCCAGTGGTCGGATTGGATTGGAGAAAAGGTATGGGTCCTCAACGATGGCCATGCCGCGATGGTGGCCGAAGCATCCTTCGGTGCCGCAAAGGGACTGCAGCACGCCATCATCCTCACACTGGGTACAGGAGTTGGTGGAGGAATTTTGATCAACGGGCAACTTTACCAGGGTGTTTCTCAAATGGCCGGACACTTTGGCCACACCACGGTGAACGCCGAAACGTTCACGATGGATGTTACCAACATGCCCGGCAGCATTGAAGTGGCAATTGGGAATACAACGCTGGGTGAACGATCGCATGGAAAATATCATTCCACCGAAGATCTGGTACGCGACTATATAAAAGGAGAGCCTTTCGCTACCTGGGTCTGGCTGTCTTCAGTAAGAAAACTTGCTATCTGCATCGCCTCGGCCATTAATGTACTTTCACCCCAGACAGTCATTTTGAGCGGTGGGATGGTTCAGGCAAAAGATGCATTGATGAACCCACTTAGAAGTTTTCTCGACCTTCATGAGTGGCGGCCGGGTGGCAAACAAACGCCCATCCGGTTCGCTCACTTTTCCGATGGTGCCGGAGCCGTAGGCGCTGCGGGTTTCGCCTTGTCTAAAATGAAATGAATTTGCAACTATGACTTCGACTCAAGATTACCTTCAAAAATGCCGCCATATCCTCGATGCCGTGTCGAAGCAAGAAGCATTGATGCTGCAGGCCGCCCAATGGTTTTCACAAACCATTTTAGCAGGACGAATGGTGCACGTGTTTGGTTCCGGCCATAGCCGGATCCTGGTCGAAGAGATGTGGCCGCGGTACGGTTCCTTCCCTGGGTTTAATCCGATAGTTGAACTCTCTCTTACCTTTCACAACCTTGTAGTAGGCGCCAATGGTCAGCGCCAGGCCATGTTTCTGGAAAATACATCCGGACTTGCCGAACGGATCCTTCGGAATTTTGATGTTTCCCATCAAGACAGCGCCCTGATCATATCCTCCAGCGGATGCAATGTCGTTCCGATCGAAATGGGAGAACTTTTTAAAGTCAAAGGAATAAAAGTGGTTGCGATCATTACCAGGGAACATTCGGAAAAAAGCAAAAGCAAACGGGCAGATGGGAAAAAGCTCAGCGATTTTGCCGATCTCGTTTTGGATACCGGTGCTCCGGCCGGTGATGCTATGGTGTATGTCGAGGGATTGGATACGCCTGTTTCTCCGGGTTCAACTGTAGGTGGTGCGATGATTGTTAATTGCATCAAAGCGGAAGTAGCCCGGTTGCTCACGGCCAAAGGTCAGCCTCCCAAAGTATTGACAGGTGCCGTGGTGGTGGGGGAAAAGCGAGCCACCGAATTATTTGAATCCGCATATGACGAACACGCCCACCGGCTAGCGAAGCTCTATGAAAAGATTTAAAACTTTAGATTCAAAATTTAAAATCAGAGCGTCAATGCTTGAATAACAAACCCTCACCAATCTTAAATCTTTAAATTTTAAATCTTTCATCCTATGCAACCCATCCCCCTTCGGACAACGGTCATTGGAAGTTATCCCTTTCCCGGGTGGCTAGAATTTGCTGTAAAGAACCTCCACGAATTCGGCCGCG
>Ga0193718_1000329_pt1 | contig 10900 bp, 10 predicted proteins | sample U2a1metaG_FD_144918 | JGI IMG/M metagenome (GOLD analysis project Ga0193718, IMG submission 144918) | Soil microbial communities from a riparian zone of the East river system, Colorado, United States - U2a1 | ecosystem: Environmental > Terrestrial > Soil > Riparian zone | place: USA: East River... | reverse complement strand
CACGCCGCCTTTAATCACCATCTCGGGTTTCGCGCCAAAAAATGCGGGCTTCCACAACACCAAATCGGCGAGCTTGCCGACTTCGATGGAGCCGATGAGATGGCCCATGCCGTGCGCCAGCGCCGGGTTGATGGTGTATTTCGAAAGGTAACGTTTAATCCGCAAATTATCGTTGTCGCCCTTTTCGCCCGGCAACCGTCCGCGCTGCTGTTTCATTTTATCCGCCGTCTGCCAGGAGCGCGTGATGACTTCCCCGATGCGGCCCATCGCCTGCGAATCCGAACTCATCATGCTGATCGCGCCCAGGTCATGTAAAATATCCTCCGCTGCGATCGTCTCGCCGCGGATGCGGCTTTCCGCGAAGGCGACATCCTCCGGCAAATTCGCATCCAGATGATGGCACACCATCAGCATATCGAGATGCTCATCAATCGTGTTTACCGTGTACGGCCGCGTGGGATTCGTGGAACTCGGGAGCGCATTCGCCTCACCGCAAATGCGAATGATATCCGGCGCGTGCCCGCCGCCCGCGCCCTCGGAATGATAGGTATGAATTGTGCGCCCTTTGAAGGCGGCAATCGTCCCCTCCACGAACGTGGATTCATTCAACGTGTCCGTGTGAATCGTCACCTGCACATCGGTTTCGTCCGCAATTCGAAGGCAGCAATCAATCGCTGCAGGGGTCGTGCCCCAATCTTCATGCAACTTCAAGCCGATGGCGCCCGCTTGGATTTGTTCACGCAACCCGGCGGGCATCGCGGTGTTTCCTTTGCCCGTGAAACCAAAATTCAGCGGCAAATCATCCACCGCCTGCAACATCATCCGCATGTTGAACGAGCCGGGCGTGCAGGTCGTCGCGCACGTGCCCACCGCCGGGCCCGTTCCGCCGCCGACCATCGTCGTGAGCCCGGCGGCGATCGCTTCGTGCGCCTGTTGCGGACAAATAAAATGAATGTGCGTGTCCAGGCCGCCCGCGGTCAGAATCAATCCCTCGCCCGCGATGACTTCCGTGGTCACACCGACGATCATGTTCTTGCTCACGCCGGCCATCACGTCCGGATTGCCCGCCTTGCCGATGCCGCTGATCAATCCGCCTTTGATGCCGATGTCCGCCTTGTAAATCCCGCTCCAATCCACCACGAGCGCGTTGGTGATGACACAATCGAGCGCGTCTTTATCGCCCACACCCGCGGCCTGGCCCATCCCTTCGCGAATCACTTTGCCGCCGCCGAATTTGCATTCATCGCCATAAACCGTGAAATCCTTTTCGACTTCAAGAACGAGCGACGTATCGCCCAGGCGAACTTTGTCGCCCGTGGTCGGACCGAACATATCGGCGTAATGACGACGTTTCATTTTATGCATAAAAAAATTTCGCAGGAGCCTAATTTGTCGTAGCGGCCGACGTAAGGAGGCTCAAATTAAATATTGGCAAACCCTTGCGCCTTCACTTTTTTTAACGCCGCCTTTTTCGCCACCGCCGAAACTTTCCCGCTCGCCAGATTGTTCCCGCCGCGAATCACTTTCTTGCCGGCGATTTCCACCAGCTTCACCGTTTTGGTTTCGCCCGGCTCAAAACGAACCGCCGTGCCCGCCGGAATATCCAACCGCTTCCCATAAGCCACGCCGCGATCAAATTTCAACGCCGCGTTGGTTTCAATAAAATGATAATGACTGCCCACTTGAATCGGACGGTCTCCCAAATTCGTCACACGCACTTCAGCCGTCGCGCGGCCCGTGTTGATTTCCACTTCACCCGGCCCAACTTCAATCGCGCCCGGTTCACCCTCGTCGGCCATGTAACTGAATACCGAAACGTCCGGCACCGGAAGAAAACTGCCCCGTAGCGCCATTACGAGATCCCCGTTCTCACTCGCAATCGGATGATGCACCGTCACCAATTTCGAACCATCCGGAAACGTGCCTTCCACCTGCACGTCGTAAATCATCTCCGGCACGCCGGGCATCACCTGGTTGCGGCCCAGAAATTTCCGGCCCAGATTCATTAACTCCGCAACACTTTTGCCGTCGCGGATGAATTCCAATAATTGCGCCGCAATCAGCGCGACCGCTTCGGGATGGTTCAGGCGCAGGCCGCGCGCGAGTCGTTTTTGCGCGAGGAAACCCGCGTTGTGCAGCATCAGCTTTTCAATTTCGCGAGGAGTCAGGTGCATGTTAAAAATTCTAAATTCCAAGCTCCAACATCCAGAGAAATCTCGATCGTCCAAAACACGGCCTTCGCGCTCCGAAAAAATTGGAGCTTAAAGCCTGGTGTTTCTCTGGTGCCTGGATGTTGGAGCCTGGTGCTTTCATCACCACTTTCTTGCCCAGGGATCATCGCCGAGAAAATCAGCTAGAAAGTTCAGCCGTTGTTTTATTTCACGGCTCACGCTCTCCACATCCTCGCCGGCCACGCGCAACACCGCGCCATCCTGGACGGCGCTGGCACTGCAAATCAGCGTCGCACTGCGTTCCACCGGACGCGAGGAGATTTCATTCACCAGGCTCGCCGCCGCCTCACGCAGCGATTGGCCGATCAGCAGCAGCATCGCGAAACAATTAAATCGTCCCGCGCGATGGGATGTGTCAATCGCCCCGTCATCCGAGTTCAACAAAATCGAATCCACAAAAACGCGTTGGCCATCCACAAACGCATCGTTCCGGCTTTGGAAAGTGTCGAACGCCCACCGTTCGCCGCGAGCGGCCCGGCCGGACGTGAACCAATCCACCAGCACGAGCCCCGCGCCGTTCGCCAGATGAAATTCCTGCCGTTGCCGGTAACTCGAACCCGCAAACGCCTGCACCGCATCCGGCGCAAACACGAGCAACGACCCGCGCTCCAGCACCGCCTGCGTGGTATGCGAACACGGCAATTGTGCAGGGTTCCGATAAATCTTGGTCGAAGCCTGCGTGCCGACAAAACACCGCGCTTCCGGCCCGATGCGCAAATCCAGCCGCGTCTCATCCCCGGCCACCATGCCGCCGCCAAAATTGCTCGCGTAAGCCCATACGCTTTTGCCGCGCGAACACGGCGTGAGCAGTTTCAACGGGCTCGTGGCGGAAGCGGACGTCGCGGTGCTTTCGCCAAAAACAAGTTCCACTTCCAGATGCGCGCGGCCTTTGGCGTTGGGGTCAGTCTCGAAATTCGCTTCCGGAACCCTCATGCCGCACCTCAAAATCCGAACCCGAAAAGCCAAACGCACCCAATCACCATTGCCAGCCCTGAACAGGCGAACATGAACCCGCGATAAACCTTCGCCGTGCCCGCGAACCGCATCGAAAACGAATTGATTGCCGACGCGAACATCATCATCGCCAACACCGTCCCCACGCCGTAGCACGCCAGGTAAACGACCGCCAGCGCGGTGGACGGCATCGCCAGCGCCGGGATGATCGCGAGAAAATGTGAACTGCCCGAGAGCCCGTGCAGCGTCCCGATGCCAAAAGCGGCGTGCGTGTGAATATGCCGTTTGACCGCGTGCGCCTTCGCCCCGCCGCGACCGTGGATATGAATATGCGCATGGGTCTCGTCTGCATGCGTGTGGGCGTGCGCATGAATCAGCAACGCCTTGCGCATGGTCCACAGGCCGATCCCGATCAAGAGCGCGCCCACGAGGCGATCGCTCCAACTCGAAATCAGATCCACTGGCAGCAAGCCGCGCAAAATCAGCGAAAGGATTCCCACAAATATCACGCCCGATGCATGGCCCATGCCCCAGCGCAAGCCGGTGAGCCAGGCGCCGCGCTGGCGTTTCATCGCCAGCGGCGCAATCGCCGCGAGATGATCCGGACCGGAAAAAACGTGAAGGAGACCCGCGCCAATTCCGGCTGCGACAATCAGCAGCGCGGAGGCGTGGTTTACGGCAATGTTATTCATAATGATTGCGTTTCAAACTTTCCATGATTATCAGGCTTAAATCGACTACGAAAATGACCACGACCGCCGCATCCATGGCGGTCGCCCAATGACTGGGCGGCAGAAATTGTCCCGAGCCCCAGAATAAAAACGCCATTCCGAGCAAGATCGCTTTCAGCTTTTCGCTCCGTGGCCGGCGCAAACTTAATTGCAGCGCCACGTAGGAGGAACCAATCAGCATGAAGGACAACGCTCCCGCCTGGCGATGCAGCGCCGTGATCGTGAGCGCGTTCAACGCGTCGGCAACGAATTGCGTCACCATTGCGCCGAGCGCGGAAACGAAAAGGATTGTGCTGAGCCAGCGAAAGAGAGTTGCCATGTCAATTCGTCATGACTGCAGGGTTTGTGTGTTCCGTCGTATCGCGCCACTCGGCGAATCGGCACCTCTGCCGTTCGGCCATCCATGTATTGATTTGTCCCAAATCGGCGACCGGCGCGCCGGTGAACGGAAGGCAATGCAGATAACCGTCAGGCCCGAACTCCGGCGTCATGGTGCTGGCGGAAATACCGCGCTCGACCTGGCTGCGCCAGATTTCCGCCCACCAACGCTCATGCGCTTCGAGCGCTTCGCGATATTCTGGCGCGGCCGGATGCGGCACTTGCGCGCCTTGATCATAACCCACCCGCACGTGGATGTGATGCGCACGCTCGGCGCATAACGCAATCACGCCCGGCTCCGTATCCATCAGCCGCTCACAAACCACACACCAGTGCGAAAAGTCGCACGTCAATTTAAGCGCGGGCAGTTGCCGCAAAATATCGCGCGTCGTCCACGGATTGAAAAAAGAACGGCTGCGATGCGTTTCGAAACTCGCAATAACTCCCAGTTGACCGGCGATCGCCATCGCCTCGCCAAAAAAATCCACGCTTTGCTCAACGCTCCACGCATCACAACCGGCAATCACGGTCAGAAACAACGGATTGCATTCCATCGCCGCGCCACCCAGCCGACGCAGCGACTCCAAATGCTCCGCCGCGGACGCATTCCGCATCGGCACGTAACTGCCCGCGGTGCAAATTTCGGCGATGTAATTCAAGCCCTGTTGCGCGAGCTTGCTTCGGAATTCATTTCGTTCTGCAGAAGTAGCGGGCGCCTGGCCTTCGATGCCGGCAAGCTCGCCGTCTTTGCAGGCCGCAATTGCCGTATCGAGACCGCCAGTATGGCCCCAGAGCGTCTTGAAAATTTGAAGCTCCATACTCATGCGCGGGTAGATATTTTAACATCACTCGTCGCGACGCGGAAACCAATATTGTCCGCGAGCTGGTTCGCCAAACGCCAATCGCGCCAGGAACTGCGCAACAGCCGCGGCAAATAATCCCACGCGCCGCCGCGAATCACGCGGCGCTCATCGGGGGAAGTCCACGCACTCCCATCCGTTGGAGCGCCACCGTAATCTGCATGCCACGAGTCCGCCACCCACTCGCAGACGTTGCCGTGCATATCGTGCAGGCCAAAATTGTTTGGTGGAAAAGCTCCCGCCGTCGTGCGGCGCCCTACCCCGACGCGCGTTCCATTTTCGTCGTAAAGAAAATTAGCGTCATCGCTCGAAATCTCATCTCCGCTTGCAAACGGCGTGCGTGAACCCGCGCGACACGCGAACTCCCATTCCGCCTCGCTGGGCAACCGATACGCGCGTCCACTTCTTTCACTCAGCCAATCGCAATACGCCACTGCGTCATCCCAACTCACGCGAACGATCGGTAATTCCGACGCATCCTCGCTCAAATTTTCGCTCCTGAATTTCCGGAACTCGCCAACTGTTACTGGAAATTTCCCCAACGCAAAAGGCGACGGATTTTCACCCATGATGAATTCGTCCGCGGGTAATTCGATCATGAGCGGAAAATTTTCGGCGTCACGAAATTTGGAGTTCTGAAGAGATAAGTGAGCCTCCTTACGTCGGCTGCTACAAGATTGAGGAGGCTCGCACATCATTGCATGGTCTCCTGTTTTGCGCGTGGATGCTGGCTAGCCGCCGCCTTGCCATCATCGGTCGGCCAAACGTCCCGAATGCGCGCCGCAAGGTAACGATGAAACAACCACACCGGCATTTCCAAATGACTCAACCGCCCCGGCTGCCAGCCGCTCGCGTAAAACCCGCGCTGCACCGCCGTGCAAACCTCCATGTCCTCCAAATGAAACGCCGTCAGTTGCTCCGTCGTTTGCGCGTGAAGTTGTTCGAAATTCGGCAGCGCCATCGCTTCCGGCGCAACCAGCGTCGTCGTCACCAATTTCAACCGGTCCGGCCCGAGCGGTTGCAGGCGATACCAAATCACCCGGTCCGGCGCGGTCGCGAGCAGGAAGGTCGGATGAATCAAAAACAATCCCCATTCCGATTTTTGCATGTCGCTGAGCCCGGGCAGCGGCGGCAACGCGTTGGAAAAGTCCCCACTCGCCTCGAACTCGCGATACGCTTCGCGCACGGAATCTTTGTACGGCAAATGCGACCGCACATAATGACGCCGCTCCTGCTCCGTCCAGGTATCGCGCGCGGGCATCATCGGCTGCAGCGTTTTGTGGTGGATGCCCAAATGATGGTAACTCTCCATGAAATTTTCCACGAGCACCTTCCAATTGAACGGACAATCCCATTCGCGCGCGATGACCAGTTTCATTTTTTCCAAACGAAACGCCGCCAGGTCCGCCGCCATTTCGCCGAGCCCCTCCGCCAGTGGCGGCGCGGTGCCATCGAGATTCACGAAAATAAATCCCAGCCAGATCTCGGAGCGAAATGGTTTCAGGAAAAAATTATCGCGGCAAAAATCCTCCGCCTCGTGCATCTCCGGGCACGCCTTCAATTGGCCATCCAATTCAAACGTCCACGCGTGATACGGACAAAGGAACAGGCGCGTGTGACCACAATCGGATTTGCCGTCGCGAGATTCAGCCGGGCCATGCCCCTCGTAGCCGAATCCCTCCGGCATGATGTCCATCGAACGATGCGGACAAACACGCGACAAGACGCGAATCGAATCATCCTTGGCGCGCACAACAATCAGCGGCTCACCGAGCAAATCCAGATTAATGAAATCCCCCGCGTTGGGAATTTGTGAGATATGACCAACGCATTGCCAGCCCGGCCGCAAAAGATTGTCCAGTTCCCACGCAAAAAAATCTTCGCTGGTGTAAGCCTGCGCCGGAAGCGTGGTGGCCCGGCTGAGGGGACGGGCAGCCGCCGCGCAAATTCCACCCTGGATTTCCGCCACCGACATCGGCGTCTGTGCCGTGCGCATGCTCGACTGGCGCGCAAACGCGAGCGGCTCGAACGTGGGCTTCCATTGATTGGCAGTTGAACTCATGTTTTGATGAGGTTGGAGTTCTCGGCATCAAAATCAATTTCGCGCCGCGCTTTCGGATGACTGCGAACGTAACTCGCGATTTCATTCCCGCGCGCGAACCACACCTGGCCCTTCTCGCGCATCGCGTTGACCAAATCTTCGAGCAGTCGCACTCGCGAGGGCCGGCCGCTGAGCCACGGGTGCAGCGTCAGCACGAAACAACATCCCATGTCATGCATCGCTTCAAACTCCCGCCACCAGAGGTCAAAAACTTTTTCGCAATTTTCCGGCACAAAACCCCACGCGGGATCCGCGTTGAAGGCGAATTGTTCCCAATCTTCGAGCATCCATTGGCCGGGGATTTCCACGAGGCCATTGTCATGAAAATATGGAACGTCATCGCCCATTTCACTCGCGCAATAACGAATCTCATGGCGCGCGAGCAATTGCGGTGTCCATGGATTAATTTCGAACCACGGCGCGCGGAAACCAACGGGGCGAGTGCCCGTCAAACGCGTGAGGATTTCAATGCTACGCACCAGAATCGCCTCTTCTTCGCTCTCGTTGAGCGATACCAACTTTTCATGAAGGTAACCATGCAGGCCGATTTCGTGACCCCCGGCAACAATCGCCTCGATCATGCGCGGATGATTTTCCGCGATATATCCCGGCACGAAAAATGTGGCCGGCACTTCGAGATGCGCGAGCAAGCCGAGCAATCGCGGCACCCCAACGCGCGGCCCATATTCGCATTGCGACATCAACGTCCGCCGCCGCGCAAGCGCTGGGTCTTCGGATAACGCGGTGGTCTCGCCATCGACGTCAAAGCACAGCATCGCGGCGCAACGCTGTTGGTCGGGCCAAATGAAGCGCGGAGGGGGAAGAAAACGGTTTGCTGCCTTAGGCATAAGAACCCAGACACGGTTTCTTTGTAGCGCAGGTTGGCAACCTGCTGTTTCGCCGACTAACAGTCGGCGCGGTGTGAGATCGTTCAAACGCACGCAGGTTGCCAACCTGCGACACAGCAGACTGCCAGCCTGCGCTACATTGGCAACACGCTGCCGGCGGGACGCCGGCGCTCCCAGGATTATTCCACTTCATCGCCCGCCTCCGTGAGTTTGATCATTGGCAATTTCTCAGCCACTTCCGATGGCGGATGGATGTGCTCCTCAAGTCGCTTTTTCAATGCGAGAAATTCCGGTGAAAGAAATTGCGTGTCACTGCGCGGACGCGGCACGGGATTTTCGATAAACTCCACCACGCGCCCCGGATTCGCGGCCATCACTAAAATTCGATCCGAAAGATACGCCGCCTCGTCGAGATCGTGCGTGATGAACAAAATCGTCGCATCCACTTTTTTCCAAATCTGGAGCAAATACGATTGCATCTGGCAGCGCGTCTGAGCATCGAGCGCGGCGAAGGGCTCATCCATGATGAGAATGCGCGGATTGTTCGCCAGCGCGCGCGCAATGGCCACCCGCTGTTTCATGCCGCCAGAAAGTTCGTGCGGATACAGATTTTCAAATTTGCCAAGACCGACCATATCGAGCCATTGACGCGCCTCGGACTGCGCCGTGTTTTGGTCGCGCCCCTGCATTTGAAGGCCAAACATCACGTTGCTGCGCACGGTGAGCCACGGAAACAACGTGTACCCCTGAAATACCATCCCGCGATCCGGCCCGGGACCGGCCACCGGTTTTTCGTCGAGCAGAATCGAGCCGCCCGACGCCTCGTCGAGCCCGGCCACGATGCGCGCGAGTGTGGACTTGCCGCAACCGGACGCGCCGACGACGCAAATAAATTCGCGACGATGAATATCGAGCGAAACATTGTCGAAGACGATATGCGCGTCACCGTTCGAGCCGAAACATTTTTTCAGATTACGGACCTTCAAGGTGACCGGGCGCTGGCGGATGCGCTCGAAACGCGCGGCGACTGCCGGCGTTTGTTCACGGTAATCAGGAAGTTTTAATTCACCGAGCGACATTCAATTCAGCGGCGGGTTTTTCTTCCACCGGTTTCGTTGGTTCCGACGCCGATACCGGCGGCTGCGGCAACAGTTTTCCAATCCATTTAAATTTCGACGAGCCGGACCGCGCCCGCCGTTTCCATGGGAACAACACCGTGCCCAACCACGCCAGGAACATGTCCGTCGAAAGGCCAATGATGCCAATCATGGCGATGGCCGCATAAACATTCTCAAAATGACGATAACGCGCCTGCTGGTTGATGAATAAGGTGATGCCGGACATCGTGCCGACGACTTCGGCGACGATAAGATACGTCCACGCCCACCCCAGCAGGATGCGCATGTCGGTGTAAATGTCCGTGATGGAGGCCGGAATAATGACGCGCGTCATGAGCCTCAGTCCGCGCGCGCCCAGGGTTTGCGAGGCTTCGAGCAGCGCGGGGTCAACCTTCCGAACGGTGTTGCCGATGACGAGCACCTGTTGAAAAAATGTCCCGATGAAAATAATGGCGATCTTGGGCGCGTCATCAATTCCCAGGATTGCCACGCACAAAGCGCCGAACGCAGGCGCGGGCAGGTAACGAAAAAATTCGATAAACGGCTCCTGCAGTTTGGCAAAGAAACGATACGAGCCGCATAAAATTCCCAGCGGTAAACCGAAGATGGACGACATCACAAACCCAAGAAAAATCGTGCGAATGCTATGGCCCAGGCTTTCGTGCAGCCACGGTTCATTTTGGAGGCGCGGCGGCGTCTTGAAGGCGGTGTAAAATGCGAACAGGACTTTGTGCGGAGCCGGGAGGTAAACGGGATTGACCAGGTAGCCCTTGGGCAAATCCTGGCCCGCCGCGCGCGCTTTCACCACTTCCTGGTCGAAAGTCGCGCGCGGCACATCCATGTCGGTGACGAAGTAATCCACACTGCCTACCTCCGTCACATGCACCAGCGGATGCCAGAGCCCCGGAATATAACTGATGCCGCACCAAAGCATCAGGGGAATAAGGAACGACAGCACCGTCAGCAGAACCTTCCGCCGGTGTGGCAATTCCTGTTTTAGCCCGAGCCAATCGTGATGTGCCATGGTGCTTCCTAAATGGCGGCGGTCACAGACCGCCGCTACATTGCGCCAACTATTTCAAACTATTGATAATTCCCGGCGCCAGGTAGTCCGAGGGCTTTTGGGAATCTTTATACACTTTGTTTTCGAGGTAGAATTTATCGCTCAATTCCATCGAACCGTAGATGGACAGCATGTCATGGCTCTTCTTCAGCGCCGTCTTCGCCTCCGCCACGGTCAGGAAATGTGTGCCCGGAATATTCCTGGCGTAATCCGCCGGGTCCGCGCCGACTTTGGCCGACATGATTTTCACCGCGTCGTCCGCCGTCTTTGGGTCCTTCAGGTAATCCACGCACTTGTAATAGATTTCCGTGATCTTTTTCCATTCGTCTTTGTGGGCGGCGTAACTGGTCGGGTTCACGGCAATCACGTCAAAGATAAGTCCCTTGGCGTCCGCGCTGCTAAACAGTTTTTTCGATCCAGGCACCGTCTTCAAAGCCTGGCCGGAAATTGGATACCACGCGCCAATCGCGGCCACCTGTCCTGATTGGAGGGCTTGCGGAGTTTTGTCCGTTGCGGTTCCCACCAGCGTCACGTCGGATTGGCTCAGGCCGTTCACTTGAAGCGCCTGCAACAGGAGTTCATGTTCCACCAGCGTGAGTTCCACGCCGACTTTTTT
>Ga0193718_1000328_pt1 | contig 10908 bp, 8 predicted proteins | sample U2a1metaG_FD_144918 | JGI IMG/M metagenome (GOLD analysis project Ga0193718, IMG submission 144918) | Soil microbial communities from a riparian zone of the East river system, Colorado, United States - U2a1 | ecosystem: Environmental > Terrestrial > Soil > Riparian zone | place: USA: East River... | reverse complement strand
TTTTTTTTTTTTTTTTTTTTTTTTTTTGTTGTTTTTTTTTTTTTTTTTGTTTAAATTTATATCCAATCTGCGCACTGTTGTGTAGCAGCTAATGAATATCATAATTGAGTACTTTGTCCTTTTGGTTTGCTTCGCCTTTTGCTCCTGTTTTGTATTCTTATTTCTCTGTCTGCGCTCCGCACCCGCTCGCTTACGTGACGGGGAGGGAGCTTTTGCAGAGGGCAAAAGTTAGTAAAACAAAAGTAATAAAAATAATAACAAATTCTTAGTAGCAATAGAAACCCATGGTAGATAAGATGAAATATTAATTTAAATAAGAAAAATATTACTATTCGTGAAAATCATTGTAATTAAAGAACACAGAAAAATCAGCAGGAAACCAAATTGAAAAATTAAATACTATTTTAAAAAAGTAGGTTCCTCAGAGACTACACGTGAAACGTTCTTATATTAATACTAATTATTAGAAATATAAGTATGATGATATAGTCCAACTTCCCTCCATCGTTCGTTAGAACAGTGTACTCTCTATAATTATAATTAAAATAAATTTATTTTTAAAATTAGAGTAGTCCTTAAGGAGGAAAAAGGAAGTAATCTCTCCTACTTTAACCATTAAAGTAATAGGTTTTCTTTACTATTCTTGTCCTTTCCTTTTTTTCTTTTTAAGGTTAGGCAGTTTAGTGCAGGTGGCCTAAAATTATATATATTAAATAAAATGAAAAACACCTTTTTAAGCCAGATGCGTCCTTTGCTTTTACCCAAAGGCCTTAAGCCCCCACACTCGCTTACTTTTTAAACCTGGTACCCCCTGACAGGGCCATTGCTGCTTTAGCTGATTGGGCCATTGGGGTATCGTAAGCGAGGGCACTGGCTGGTATAACCAAGCAATCTTTCGTACCTTAGGGCTAACATAAGGTAAAAAAAATAATACGTATTATCCAACTATATTAAATAAAAACAACTTAAAAAATATTTATATAAATAAATTTAAGGTTAAATTATATTATTCAAATAAACTAAATATAATGGACTTTTAAATTTACAGAACAGACTAGGCTTGATTATAATTCAACGAAAATACTATCAAAAAAGTAATATAAGAGCTTTTATAAGAATAGGTCCACATAGTGAAGAGGTATTATCAATTATTATAGGGTCTCTATTAGCTGGTAACAGTTCTGCAAATAATAGAACAGGAGCCCTACCTAAGGGGTTATAATTTGTTATAGACAAAGTATACGGCACAAAGAATATTTCTCTACAACATGTAAATTATTAATGGACCCTTATTATATAATTGGGTCTTCGAATGGTGAAGCATGTTTTAAAATTTCCATCTATAGAAAAAAAGATTGTAAAACAGGTTGGTGGGTAATTCAAACATTTACTCTTGAACTACCTAAAAGGATGCAAGTATTTTATATAAATTAAAGCTCATTTTTGAGTAGGTAGTCTTAATATTAGAAAATCCAAGGAGCTACTAATTTTTTACTGTTGCAATTGAGAATTTAAAAGTGCCCTTTGTGCAATTGCTAAATGAACAGCAAATGGGTGCGCACAACCAACCTTTTCTGTTTGCTATTTTTGTATTCTTATTTTAACATTCAACAGGGGACTCTTGCTTTTGGTGCACAAACAATGCAATAGGTTCAAAGGAGTAACTCAAACGGACTCTCACTATGAGACTATCCTAGTCAACTGTGAAACTGTGCAATAGCGTAAGCGAGCAATAGGCAAATGTTAATAACTCAAAAATGAGGTGACTTTATTTTATTAAAATCAGCCGTTGAGCTTATTAATACAAAAAGCATCTTACAATAGAATGGTTAATAGAAATTGTCTCTATAAGAGTTGCAATGAATTTAGGTTTAACTGAGACACTGATAGCGAATTTTCCTTATATTAGTCAGAAATACAGAGCCATAAAATACAAAACATAAATATACCCTCTCGCTTTCTTACTTGCTACGCAACTGCTGGTACCAGCCAGCAGCTATTAATAATTACTATTACCGTTACTATTAATAGCTGCTTTTTACAGCAGTCCGCAGGAGCACCAGCAGTAGCAGCACAATTACTGGTTTACAGGATTTACTGAATCAAAAGGTTGCTTTTATCAGTTCCTAAATCTAAATCATATAAGGTTATAAGACTCAAGTTTTTTGTTTTTAGTGTTGTTCAACACAAACGAGATGACAAATTATTTGAATCTTTTTAAGTTCTTTTATAGTGAGAAATTACAAATTGGGTATAATAAGACTAGTGTCTGTTTAGTAGTTACAAAAAAAGGCAGACTTGGAGACAAAATTTATTCCTTAAAAAAACAAACAAATATTTCTCTTGTAAAGAGAAACAAAACAACAAAATATAGTTTATTTGGTAGTAAAAATACAGAATTTATTGATTTTGTAGTGGGTTATTCTTAGTAAAATCCAAATCTCATTTAACTGAACAAGGTTTAAATTAAATACTAGAGATAAAATCTAGAACAGGCAAAGCCAGCTCTTGCCGCCACCTTTTCTTTTTAGCTTAAGATGTTCTAACGAAAGTATTCTTATTGTAATAAAAAATAATAACACAAGTTGTAAAGCTAATGATTGAGAGGCTATGATTTTGATTTTATTTTAACAATTGCTCTTTACTCTTAAAGGCTCATACGGAGTATATATGCGCGTTCTTGTGATTTCTTATTTGCAAACTTTGACTCTGAGATTTAGTTTCACCCGACCCCAGAGGTCAATAAGAATACAAATTTCGGCTTTTATTATTTTGTTAACCTTTTCTTGTTCATAATCAAATACCAAATGCCAAATGCCAAATGCAACAGTAAAAATAAGAACATGGGTAACAGAAGAAGTGATATAAAATTTAATGAAAATACTAATAATTCTACCCCCCTCTACTCCTTAAGGAGGGGCATAACCCTTATTTTCTTACTTGCTTGTTTGCTTGCTTGCGCACTCCTTACTAAAAAGTAGTCATATAATTAAAAAAGGGAATTTAATCAGAAAGTTAAAGCCAAAAATAGAATTGGTCCACACAATATCGATAGTTGTACTACGGATAGCAGCATATGTAGCATATGTAACAAGTCTATAATATTAGGATCTTTATTAGGAAATGGAAATATGAAAAATTAGTGGAAGGGAGTATGCTCGTGGTTAGGTAAACTAATAAGGAATATGCTCTATGGTTGTATAAATTTTTCTATACTATAATACTATAATAGAGGTTACACAACTAATATTAAACCCCGACAATCTACTAGGACCATTAGAAGTAAAGAAGGAACAGAATATTATGGTTATGAATTTAACACCTTTACCTTTAGAATTTTAACTGGACCCCTTAGGGTTATAACAATGGCAGAAAAGTAATCCCCTTAAATATATCTGAATATTTAACACCATTAATATTAACCGTTTGGATAATAGATGACGGAGGTTTCTCTAATTATGATATTAGACTCTCTATTAATAGTTTTAAACTTAAATAAGTAGAATTATTACAGAATTATTACAAGATGTCAAAAAATCTAAGTATAAATTAGAAAAATATATATAAAAGACCAATATTCTATATACTCTATATACATAAAACAACAAAAAAAATCTGTTAATAATTTAAGAATTATAGTGGGGCTTATATACATTCTTTAAGAGTGTATGTTACAGAAATTAGGTTAAATAATACATATTTTTAAGTTTTTTCAACACACACCACACACATATATATAATAGTCGTGAAAAATAATATATTATTATCTTTCTAAGATTTCGACGGGAATCTTAAATCTATCTATAAGCAAATAGGAGGATTTGGCGATGCGAGTGAAAACAGTTAAAATACTATATTTAAATATACCGGGTATAGTACAAGACTGTCAGTAAGTGGTTTATTTTTTTCTTCACTTATTGCAACAGACTGGGTCACTTGTGGGTGATATAATATTTATTATATTGCTTAATGTACAGTCGACTTAAATAACACCAATTTTATCACAGGGCTTTATATTTTTATGCCATACTTCTAGACAATTCCCTACTCCCCCTTACGGGAGGACTATAACTTCTAATAGTATAGGTCTAAATTTTTAGATGTAATTAGTGTTTTAGTATGTTATCTCCCCTGATGGCGGGGTTAAAAATAAATAAAAAAGATAATCCAGGTACACCAGGTACAAAATTTAGATTTAAACAAAGTGGTAGACATACAAGCCTATCTGTTTTTGTTTTTATATGAATTTTTTTGAAAATAGAGGATATTGTACAAATTTCGGGCCTAGATAAAATAAGACAATCCTTATAAATGCAGCAAATAAAAACCCCAACTTATTCTGGGGTCTGAATTCGATATTTTTACATTTAGTAGTTTAAGTTGGCTTTATGATTTATTTTACCTTAATGGTATTAAAAAGATTTAATCTGAAATAATGAATTATTTAACACCTATGTCAAATGCCTTTCTATTAAAGGATGCCAGTAGTTTGGTGTCAGGTTCTAAGAGTGTTAGAATATCTACTAATAAATATATATTACCAAAAATTGAATTATTAAGAGATACCTTTAAAGCTAAATTTAACTTAGATTGTACAATTCATTTACTAACCTACTAACCAAAAAATGAGTTAATATCCCTAAGGATAAATATTCTCTTCTCTTTATATTAAAGTATCCTCTTTACCTAGACTAAGAGAATTGGTTTTACCTTATATGCATTCTAGTTTGTAATATAAACTAGGTTTTGTATTTTATTATTTGCAATATTTTTTTTTTTCAAATAAAACGTTATTTGTATCTTTTTTATATTATTTTATAAGCTATAACATTTCCTTTACTTAAAATTAGTGTGTTATGCATCAATGGTATTGGTGTGCGCCGTTTAATCCCTATAATCGTAGTTGGCCAAGACCAACCTGTCTTGTAATCATAGGCAGTAAAGGACTAGACTTACCCGATGCTGAAAAGCTAGGGGAGTGGAGCATGTCTAGAAAGGTTTCCTGCAAGAATGGAAATCGACCTACGTCACTCATGGTTTTACCCACTTTTCTTAACGAGTTATACAATACTCCAAGCCTCAATTTAATATCAAAAGATCAATTTGATAGCAAGATTACATTGGGGGTTTCACTGAGACATTCAGGACAGGAAAAAGAACCTAAAATTGATAAGGGCGGTTATTTTGAGAACTCGGGATCCCCTAAGAAAGGTAACTTCTATTGTGACACAAGAGGTCATAACAACTGGAAAGTTGGGGGACGGAGTGCTCGTAGTATGATATTCTTCAATATATCAAAAGGAGCACAGTCGTATAACTTCTTCTCTACTCCAACCGGTAAGATTCTAATAAGAACTTACACGTCGGAGCCTTTTAAAGATATGGATATAACTATCCCAACAGATAAGAAAATGAAAGATTCTAAAGGTAAGAATCATGAATTCCTGATAAGAGATATAAAACCTTCTTATAAAGAACTATTTAACAAAGACATATATGTGGAAGCATACAACCGAATCAAATCTAAACATGGTAACAGGACTCCTGGACCCGATGGACTAACATTAGACGGAATCTCATTAAATTGGATTGACAACACAATCCGAAGTATGAAAGATAGAAGTTTCCAATTTAAACCATCATCCAGAGTATTCATCCCTAAATCAAACGGTAATATGAGACCTCTAGGAATTAAAAGTCCGGGCCCCAGAGACAAAGTAATACAACAAGCCGTCAGAATGATCTTAGAAGCTAAATTTGAACCAATTTTCTCTGAATTTAGTCATGGGTTTAGACCCTCTAGATCCCCTCACACTGCTATTTCCGAAGTGATAAAATGATCAGGTACTACTTGGATAATTGAAGGGGACATCAAGGGGTATTTTGATAATATAGATCCTCAAATATTAGCTGAGCAACTACAAAGACAAATCAAAGATCAAAACTTAATAGACTTATACTGGAAACTGGTGAAAGCTGGATATATTAATGATGGAAAATTTGTAGAATCTAATCTTGGAGTAACCCCCTGGCGGGGAGGGATTCTTTCACCACTACTTTCAAACATTTACCTACACGATTTTGACGTCTTCATGACTGGATTGACAAATAAATATACAACGCCTGGAAGAGTTAGCCAACCAAACCCTAGATATCATTTTATTAGAAACGCGCTTAAAAAAGGCTATAACGCCGAACTTTATGAAGAACTACGAATTACTCCTAGTGTAATAAGAATAGGAACTAAAGTAAGATATAACAGATTCGCGAATGATTGGATAATAGGTATTACGGGAAATAAGGACTTTGCTGAAATGATAAAACAAGAAGCTACCAAATTTCTAAATGAAAACTTGAAATTGGAAGCAAGTCAGGAAAAGACCAAGATAACTAATATCTCAAGCGAAGCTGCTACATACCTAGGTTTTGAAATCCGTAAACATGATAGTAAAAACACTGAATCCCTAAGATCCACTGTAAACACTAAAGATAACAGTTTTGAGAGAAGAGAGAGAAGAGAGAGAAGAGAGAGAAGAGAGAGAAGAGAGAGAAGAGCAACAAATACTAGAATCATACTGTATGCCCCGATCCAAAAACTTTTAAAAAAGTTAGAGACAGAAAAATTCTTAGTAAAAGGTAAACCACGCAGCATCAATAAATTTATTTTCCTACATCCTCATGAAATTGTTACAAGATACAGTGCTATCATGAGAGGAATATACAATTACTATACTTTCGTAGATAATAAAAAACTCCTACAGCAGATACTATGGATACTACGCTTCTCTTGTGTATATACTCTAGCACGAAAACTAAGATTATCCGTAAAAGGGATCTTCAGAAAATACGGAAACCAAACAAAAATACTACACAATAAAAAAACCATCATGTTATTTAAACCGGAAACTTTAAAGAGAAACAGAAAAATAAAATAGATAACTGCTTAAATTTCGATCCTTTCTCGGGTATGTGATATACTTTAAGAAGTAAAAAAATACTAGGAGATAACTGTTTGATATGTGACGCAAGTGAAGACATTGTCCTGGAGCACCATGTTCGCCATATTAAAAAAGACCAAGGTTAAAGGTTTCACTGCTTTAATGTCAAAATTAAATAGAAAACAGGTTGCCGTCTGCAAGAGCTGTCATCATAAAATTCATCAAGGTCTATATGATGGACTCAAACGGTAGTCCTGGCGGAGGGCTATAAAATTTCATTTATGCGAGGGAGAGCCGTATGCAGGGAAACTTGCACGTATGGTTCGGTGGGAGGCTATTCGTTGCCACTCAATTAAGCGTCACTTCACGCTTCAAATGATAACGGTCCTGGCGGAGGGTAATCGACCCAACCTTATGAGTATTCTGATTTTTTAACGGATAGCGGAGAATCTATAGATTTTGATTCTTATATGTTGCCTGTTGATCGATCTGGGAAATCGATCTCATGGGCTCAACTATCAAACTCCGGGGACACCCTAAAGATCATAGTACCAAGCCATAATGGAAACGTTATGAGTGGCCAGAATAATTACCTGGGTACGGTAACAAGCTATGATAGGAACGAAAGTGAAATGGGTTATCGCGGATCTAAATCAAGTGCTATTGCACAGGTAAAAGAGCAACGAGTGGACGGTAGTTACTTTGGTTACACACCAAAGTTAAGGTGCACTCTAATGGGCTGCGAAAGCAGGTATCAAACTGAAATCCTTTCTAACAAAAATAATGTCTCTGAAAATGTAGTTGTTACAAAAAGACCAAAGTTAAATAAACTAGATCCTTGGTTTATGACTGGATTTGTTGATGCTGAAGGTTATTTTAGTATTGAATTATATAAAGATTCTAAAGCTAAATTTAAGTATACTCCTAGATTAGTTTTTGGAATTAATTTACATGTTAAAGATTTACCTATTCTTCTAAGTTTTAAGGATACATTAGGAGTGGGAACTGTAAGTACAAAAGGAAAAGTAATAGCTACGCAATTATACAGTTAAAACATTTAAAGATCTTGCAGTTATTGTTAGCCATTTTAAACTATATCCTCTTGTTTCCAGCAAATATCTTGTGTATCAATATTGGTTACAAGCTTATAATATTATGGCAACAAAAGAACATTTTAATTATCAAGGTATGAAAAAATTGGCTGCATTAAAAATTTTAACTAATCTCGGATTATCTGATAGTTTGAAAGAAGCTTTTCCTGATTTTAATATTTCTTTAATTTATACTATGTCTTACAATTTTAGGGGTATTCCTCATGGAATGTGGGTAGCAGGATTTGCAAGTGGTCCTGACGGAGGATCTTTTTATATTAAGTTGACACAGTATAAAGATACATTTCATACAGGATGTGTTTTTAAAATAACTCTTCATCTTAAAGATACTGCCTTATTAGAAGATTTATACGATTATCTTTCAAAATACTTTCCAAATATTTCTTTCAACAAATATAATTCAAAAACAAATAAAGGTATTTTGTTGTTTTTTTGTTTTTTTTTCAAAACAACTGTAAGTTTAAATATTTAAAATATTCAGGATATAGGTAATATTGTAATTCCTTTTTTTGATATATATCCAGTCTTAGGAGTAAAGAAAATGGATTATAACGATTTTAGAAATATTTATAATATTATTTTATCAATTATCAAAAGGTCATCCTTTAAAGGGTCCTGAGGGTTTGGCCCAAATCCAACATATTAGGAATAATATGAATGATAAACGAACAGTATTTTAACTTTGGGTTTTAACAGATAAATTTTGTTTGATAAATTCAGTTAGCCATGGATTCAGATTTAGAAGTAGGTCAATTTAGATTATTAGATGTAGATAATAAATTAGTTATACCTGTTGATTCTAATATTAGATTAATTGTAACAGGTTCTGATGTTTTACACTCTTTCGCTGTTCCATCCTTAGGACTGAAATTAGATTGTGTTCCTGGTAGATTAAATCAAGTTTCTTTTATTGCTGAAAGATCAGGGACTTTTTACGGTCTAATAGAACAATGGCCGTAACTGTAGTGAACCTACGGTAATTAATCATCAAATTGCGGGAAACCCCTAAAGAGATCTTAACCAAGTAAGTATGGTAACATAACTTATGGCACAGGTAATGACTCGTGGTATGGTAAAATCAAGATTTATTATTCAATGGGAAATCCGCAGCCAAGCTTCTCATACTTGATCCCCTCTCATAAAAGAAGGAGGAGTGCAGTTCATCGACTAAATGGTGGTTGGTATTATAAATAATGCTTAAGATATAGTCAGGCCCCACTTGAAAAGGTGTAGAAAATATGAGTACTCCTACGGATTCATATTTATTCATATTTTTGTTAAATAATTATATTAAGGCTGCCGCCTTTATTAAAATATATTTAGGGAAATCTACAATAGTTTGCTAAACTATTTTCTAATGTAACATTTTTTTTATTTTTTTTTTTAATAATCAAACTATAAACAGACCCTGTCAAGGCCAAGACGATTGTAATATTTGCATTACACAATTAATAGTCCTCCCGTAAGGGGGAGTAATTAATAATTACTTCATATTTGATCGGGTATCAGATATAGGTTTAACTTCTATAATTCCTGTTTATTTAACTAGATATTTTATTTAGTCCAATTAGTCCAATTAGAACTGCTCACTCCTCCTTCTTTATGAGAGGGACTCTTGTACGCACGCAGCCAAATAATCCAGAGTATCTAGCTTTAGAACATATTAATAGTGGTAAACCTACTACTTACAATTACAACCATAATCAATAAAATATTATCAAATCAAAATATAATAGTTACTGACTAATTAAAGGAATTATTAAAAGTTAAAGGTGTTGAAATAGATCTACCTATAACGAAACCGAAAAATAATAAACTTTTAGAAAATTTAACAGGTAAGTCTAAATATAAAGGTTTTTTTGGTGTATATATGTTTTTTATACATAAAAATACAGCTACAATTGACAATTGACAATTGCAAAAATACGTAGAAATACGTAGGTTCCTCTAATTTATTAAGACGTAGAATGGATTACTATTTTAAAGGAGAATAGGCAAAGCCAGCTATTTCTTTATTTAAACTTAAAGAAGCTGGTAAATTTTTACCTTTTCTTAAAAAAGAAGGACTAAAAGCTTTTAAATTAATAATCTTTAAATTAGATACTAATAAATTTAGTATTCAATACACTTTAATTTTAGAACAATATTTTTTATTAAATAAAGAATTTTACTTGAATACATTAAGAGTTGTTAATGCAGGATCTTAAAAAGGGGATGCTGTATTTGTTTATGACCTAACATATAAAACTCTTTACTATTCCTACGGTTGCTTCGCTACCTACGGATCCTACGGTTGCTTCGCTACCTACGGATCCTACGGTTGCTTCGCTACCTACGGACTAAATCTAAAATTGAATTAAAAAGAGTATTAAAAATACATACCCGTCCGTGAGGAGTAGTTGGTTGGGTATCAAACCCAAGCAAGTAACTGATACCAGGTTTGTAGATTATAAAATTCCATATCTTAATAAATTCTTATTATTAAGTTATTCTATCCCTACTGCTTCAATAAGCAAATATCCCTATAGAAGAATTAGTAGAGATTATGCAAAAAGAAAGACAATCACTATATATATTAGCTACTCGTAGTCCTACGGATAGAAATATTCCAGTAAAATTAGAAATTAAAGAAGGAAATACTTTTGTAGAGCAGCGAATATTTATCCTTCGAACGCTGTTACTTTAAATTTTTATTCTTTAATATCTTGTATTGAATATTTAAGAGTATTGGGTTTTAAATTTAACTATAAAAAGAGATACTCTGACTAAATATATAAAAAATGGAAAAGTGTTTCATAATTTTCTATGTAAATACTCAGATAAAGCTTTACCTAATAATTTTGAATCCGTAGGAGTAG
>Ga0193718_1000327_pt1 | contig 10909 bp, 21 predicted proteins | sample U2a1metaG_FD_144918 | JGI IMG/M metagenome (GOLD analysis project Ga0193718, IMG submission 144918) | Soil microbial communities from a riparian zone of the East river system, Colorado, United States - U2a1 | ecosystem: Environmental > Terrestrial > Soil > Riparian zone | place: USA: East River... | reverse complement strand
CGGAAAGAGTTCCGAATGTCACAACACCAGCACCGTTACCAACCTGCTGGACACCAGTCTTTAGGAAAATTCTCGTGGTGTCTTTGCCGACCGTAAGGTCAGACAACTTGATTCCAGAACCACCACCAGCATTGACGGCTGCCGTTGGCTGCTGGGTGTAGGTGAGTCGGAACGTCAACGCACCTCGGATCTTCGCCATATAATCCTTGCCAAGCAATGGTCGCTCGGTCAGGATGTCAACGGTCGGTGTTCCTGAGCCAGAACCAAATGCAGAGAACAGCACTGGCGGATTGGCGCTTGCTAGTGCCGTGCCATCGGCAAACAGGAGGTCAACGTACAAGTTGCCAGGCCAATCGGGTCCATGCAGGCAATACATGACCGCATCAGCAGGAGCCACGTCAAACGGAAACAGTGGAATCGGCAGGACGAAGTCAATGTCATTGGTCTGCGCCAACGTTGTGGACAGTGCACCGAAACGGGTCAACGCTGCTCCGTTTGCGCTCACCGAATACTGAGGAACATAATTCGGAAGCAAGATTGCAGCCAATTCCGCTGCGGCCTCTCCACGCATCTGGAGAATGGTTTGTGATCCATATTTCAGGTGCTGGCCGCGAATCGTGATTTGCTGGATCAAGGAGAACACGATGCTGCTGTTGTTCGCACCCAAAAGGGTTGGACCAACACGCAAGGTCGGACCGGTTGCGGCGTTTGTAACACGACCACGGAAATGGAGATCAACGTACTTGATTTTCCTGTCCGTGCGGATGCTGGTCGGTGTTGAGACTTGCGCCAGTGCCGTAAAATTCAGGGTCTGTTCAAATTCTGGGCCCTGATCGCGGCTAATGCGCGCCAGTAACGGTCGAAGGTCCTGCTGTTGTGCGGCAGGAGGTGCAGCTTGGGTTGGCATAATCCGATTCTCCTCAGTCTCCCCTGTCTAAGGAGACCCTGTTAATAAGCGGTTAATCTTGGAGAATCTAAGCCGGTGGCATTCAGACAACGAACCCTGGCAAACGGAGGCTCGCTCTGTCCATGCATCCGAATGCCACCGGCTTAGATTCCAAATTTCTACGCCGACGGAACTGGGGTTACGGATGAAAGCATCGGTGCGATAAACGTCCACACCACCATCCCTACAACAATCCCAACCGCGACTTCAACAAAAACCAAAGCCTTTGCTTCCATGATTCTTCTCCTGTGCGTTATTGTCCGAGCCGCACCCCTCGGCATAGTTTTTTGGTCGGTGGAAAATTGGAAGCGGGGGCTGGAGTCGAACCAGCTACCTCCGGGTTATGAGCCCGGCAAGCTACCGATGCTCTACCCCGCAACTTGGTTAAAGTCTTACCGCAGTCACCCTCGCTGGAATGATCGACGGAAAAAATTGAGCCACAAGCAAGGCGACAACTACGCCGCCAGCGCCCATGAGGACAAAATGTAACGCGCCTGACATTGATTTCGGATTCACGAGTCTCCTCCTTTTCCTTAAAGTCTATACAGCCAAATTGCTACGCCGATTCCCACAACAGCCATGATGAAAAAACCATTTGTGGTCATTACTCAACCCCTACCAGAGGTTACCGGCTTTTTTTTTCTTTTTTTTGCCGTCACCCTCTTCCAGTGATTTCAGATGACCTGATTTCAGGTACTCGTAACGGGCATGGGCGCGAGCCCGCTGTTCCGCTTCCGATTCCTCGTCCTCGTCCTCCAGAGGTTGATCCGGAGTCCATTCTACTTCCTCTTCCTCTTCTTTTTTTGGTGCTGGTTTACTGGATGCCATAAGGTGCCTCATTCCATAGATTTGGATTACGCTCGGGCAAACGCACCCGGCGTTTTTCGGAGATTGGTTTTTCTAGGTCGATAAACCAGGCTTCTGGATTGTCAACAACCTGAAACCTCCCAGTATGGGGATCGAGTTGAATAAATTGGAATCCATCTGGGTCAAGCTGTGACTCGGCTTCGGCAACTTCATCTCCAAATTCGTTGGCGACGTTCTGTAATCCTTTCCTGTTCCACATAAAAAACAGGAACACGTCGGTTGTCAAATTTCGGTTAAGTGTGGCGAGATCCGTAGGACGGTGAGTAGTCTCCACAATATCGTTCCGCCGTCTACCTGCACGCCGCAGTAAACGGTCAAGCCCCGAGTTAGGATCAATCGCCCGCTGTACATCACCAGATTCATCAATAAGGAGTGTATGCCCATCGTACCTCTCCACAACGTTGGCAAACTCCTTAAAATGTTCGTGCTTATCCTCGTAACCTGAGGCATCGTAAACAATCACAGGTTCCTTTTTTTCGATTGCTTCCTGTAGGTCTTGAGGAGTACAACACGGATTTTTAACGAGGGCAACAAACACCTCGTTGGCGTCCCAAATAATAAGTTGCTTTCCAATTTGCAGGCACAACCACAAAGCGAATGTGGATTTCCCAGACTGGGAAATACCAAAGACTAACGCCTTAGTTGACGGCCTTTGCTGGATTGGAAGATTCTCCTTCATAGTTGTTGCTGCTCCCCAATGCCACCAGTAACGGTAGGCGGAGTCGGAGGTTCAAGTCCCGCCTCACCGTTGCTTGGCGAATCCGAATCAGGTTTAATCGGACGGCGTGTTACAGCAGCTTGCTTAATCTTTTCCTGTTTGGCGAGTTCCAGATCACGGTTGAACTGAACCTGGATAGCCTTTTGGGCATTAGCCGCGGTGTACCGCAGATACATTCCGCACAGCATATAAACATCCAGATTCTTTTTTAGCCACTCTGGCATGTGACCGGAATACTTTTGCGCCACCTTCAAGGCTCGAGGATCTAACTCCTTGTGCTGCTCCTCGCTCAACATAAACGCCTGTTGGAGAACATCAACATCCAGAACAAACGGAAGAGGCTTGCCTGTTTTGGAGTCCTTCTTGAAGGGGTGCTTCATCACCATCGGAGCAACAATCTTTAACGCCAGAGCATTAGCCTGCGAAAGGATATCCAAACCAGTTCGGATATTCTCCTGCGATATGCCGCCAAATAAATCTGGCTGCTCGATTTCTGCCCCAGCTTCGCCGTCGGCTACGGTTTCGTATCCGCCTGCGGCTAAAATTTCAGAAGCATTGTCGTTGACGAGTTTTGCGAACCGTTCCTTTTGGGACGACCGCATGGTTTCAAAATCGAAATTTTCTCCGTCTGCTGTAAGGGGAAGGGTTATTCTTTGCGGTTTGTTTTCTTTGTTTGCCATGGCTTTTTTGTACAGTACAATACTGTATGTACGTTATTGTACAAAATAAGGATATACAGAGTCAATGCACAAATGCTATCCACCGGAGCGTTTTGTGTTTGACCCATGATCGTTACGCGAGTAGAATTATTGACGCTGCAAATTTTGTTAAGTGGGTACAGTCAATTAACAAACACCGCAAAAACACCGCATGTTAATTCGATACTGTTGAAATGTAAACCTTGCTTAACAAATGAGCTTCACAAACGAGGTTCACTTTCAGAATATTTTTGAGGTTCACTAGCAAAATATTTTCGAGGTTCACTTTGACGATTCATTTTTGGAGGATTGACGATGGAGGAGAATGGTGAAAGCATATTCCCTAATTGAGGTAATGGTGGCTGCTCACCTGTCAGCTTTTGTGGATGCAGATCAATTTCCAGAACGAGGAGGGATAATGTTGATTGCTCCACCAGGTAGCATGAAATCAACCTTAATAAATGCTTGCTATAGACCATATATGCCCAGCGCCATCATTATGTCCGATGTGAACGTGGATACACTGAATCGGATGAGGATTAGAATGACGCAAGGATACACAATAACATTGGCGCTACCAGCTTACGAAAAAATATACGAAAGGAATCCACAGACCGCAAAAAACCTCGAAGGACATATCAAGGCATTGGTTGACGAAGGATTTAACCTACCATCGTTTCAGGATCAACAAATGTTAGGACAATCGGAAGCAAGGTGTTTGGTTGTCGGGGGGATGGTGCAAACGTGTTATGCGCGCCATTTTTCAGAATGGGAGGAGAATGGATTTAATCGCCGCTTCATTTGGTCAAGTTTCCAATTAAAGGATCCGCATATGTTAACCGATGCAATCCATAATTGGGAGAGGATTACAATCGAGCACCGAATACCACCAATGCCACAGAACAGGCGAATTAAAATGTCCGTATCGGTGGAGGAATCTAATCTCCTGCAAAGAATGATGTCCCAACAAGGATGTAACGCCACTCCTTATGCGTTGCTCAAAAAAATTCTAGCCGTATTGAAATGGCGATTCAACAGACCAGAGGACAGGAAGAAACCAATGGAGATTATGACCGATTTTTCACAAAGTCTAGGAACAAGGATGGCGAAGCTAACACTATGAATGCTGAAACTATTTCCATCAGGGATATATCTGGCGTGGAATCAAGTGCCCAGATTCAAATTACGAACGATGTGGTTTATGTTAGGACATGGTTCAAAACATTTCACTTTACCCGAGAATCTGTACTCTCGGCTTGCAAGCGGCTCCTGGAATTATTGGAGGAAAAATAATGACGCAAGAATGCTGGACAATGGCGTGGGGTATGTCAGTATCGGCATTGGTTGGTGGATACGTTGCTGGCTTTATGCGTGGCTACAGGAAGGCTTGCAATATTCTTTTACCGTCCTGTCTTTGCACCACAGATCATCCAGAAGATTGTCCGTACCATGATGTTAAAATCGAACCAAAAGGAGACTGAGGAAATTGGATCATGGTATCTCATGTTCTTGCGAACGCTGCATAGGATTACGATTATATCCGCAGCCTTCAATGTGCGATTGGTGCAAAACAATCCACGCGGGCAACAGTTCAAACTGTCCCGATAACGAGGAAGAAAGGGAGGTAGATTGGTCAGGGGTCCGTGACGATGTGGAGCAATATGTTTGGATTGTAATTAACCAGGTTAAACAAATAACCGCAACCATAAAGGAGAAAGTAGAAATGTTACCAGAGCCGACAGTTGGCAGGCAGCAAACAAACCAAGGCGGAAGTGGACGTAGCAGCGGAGGTGGTCGCAGCAAACGTTCCGGACTCGCTTACCTCAACAATGATTCACCGTTGCTTAGCCTTGACAAAAAGAAAACCAAAATTCTCGCCGTCAAGGCAAACCCTCCACAGGAAGGGCGTCAGAATTTTTCCGACGTTGTGGTTAAGCTGGCGCTTTCTGGCGAATCCGTTCTGTGGGGACTCAAAACTAATAACCCCAACTTTGAAATCCTGACTGAGGAATTTGGTCGCGATGAAAATGATTGGGTAGGCAAGGAGTTTATGATCGGCCTCGAGGAGGACGATTTCGACCACCGCAAATGGATTCGCATTGAAACGATGCCGAAAAAACCAAAGGCGGGAAAATAATGAGACCGCCGGCATCTCCATATAAGTGTCCTAGGCATGATATGTGGATGGTGCCGGCGACTCACGATTACACCAATAACCGAGGAGAGGTTGTACGGTGGCATTATTTCAAATGCCCCGTGAAAGGATGCAAAAATGTCAAAGCGAACAAGTGGAGAAAATCCGACAAACTCGGATAAGCTGGCGACTCGCAACATAGTTCCAACAGCACATGACCTTGTTCCTGTGAGGTCAGAAAATATGGGGTCAGCTTTGGTTGGTGCTGCTGTATCCCGTATGCAAGGTGAATACCACAATCGTTTAATTTCCTTCATAGAGGGAACGATTCACCAGATTCATACCCTTGATAAGGAGATAGAAAAACTCCAGCTTACACGCAGGTGGTTGGAGATGCGCGTCGAAGCAATCAACGCTGGCGAGTTTACCCTAACTGCTGTCGGATTTGTGTTCAACAATTACAACCTTAACGAGGAAGGAAGGGGGTGATGTTAACACCATTTGCTTTTAGATCGAAAGAGGAGATGAAGGAGAAAGCCCGCAAGGGACAAAAACGTGGCATGAAAACTAGGATACTAGCAGGACAAAAACCAAAGGAGAAAAAAAATGGGAACAGCAAACAAAAATTTTCTGTCTGATTTATACAATTCACCAATGTTGCCAAAGGAGACGGCAACAGCAAACAGCGTGGCGAAGGCACAGGCGGAGATGTTGCGAAGCCTAGCAGGTAGGCTGGATGTTATTATCTCCGAAATACGGGAAGGCAAAAACAAGGTCATGGTGATGAATGACCTAATAGCATTGACGAAAATTATCCGCGGAGGCGCTGAGGATATAGCAAGGGAGACATACTAGAATGGTTAAAAAGGCAACCAAGAAATTAGGGAAAAAGTTTATGTGGCGCATTACTGTTTCAGCGCCATATTACTACCGAAACCCTGGAAGAAAACGTGATTCGATTTCGTCCGCTTTTATGGTTAGGTCGTGGTTCAAAACAAAAGACGAAGCCGAATCTCCAGAAGTTGAGGAGGAATTAACCGAGCAAGCATTGGCTGGAAGAAATCAAACATTGGAGGATGACAGGTTTTCGTGGTGGAATAATGATCCTACTTACGTCGAAGTCACAAAAGCGCAAAAGGTTCCTTACGATGCCCGCTTCATCGGAATAACTTCCGAAAAGGACGAAAGAGAATGAGACCAAGGAGGCTTGATAACAGATTGGCGCGTAGGATTTACGAGGACCATATCGCCACGGTTTTAACCGCAGTTGAATTTGGTTTTCGTGGCTGCGCTCGTGGCGATAGTATGGTTGAAACAATCATGGCTGCTAACAAAATTATCCGACAGGAGAAGGCGGTAAATGAAAAAAAGAAAAAGCAAAAACAACGTGGTGATCGCCGCTAAGTTTACCCACTTTGTCCTAGCGACAAAGTTTGGTTGCTCACGGTGGACCCAGTGCCTGTATATGATGCACTCACCAGTTGGTCCGGTGATTGCTTCGGTAACAATTTGCATGAATTGAAACGGGGGGATTATGGCTGGTAGAGGAAAAATAGCTTTCGAGGAAACAGAGTGTACATGCCATTGCGGAAAATTAACCGCAACACATCGACTAACCAAAGTAAAGCCGTACTTAATGCGACCTGTTTGGATAATTATCACAGGTAAATTTTATCTGGAGATGACATCCATAATTTGTTGCGAGTGCAACACTCCATGCTGGAGTAAACCGTGAGACCTATTTTGGTAAGGTGGTGTAGGGTATGTCACCGGTATATTTATTTTACCGATAGAGCAACTTGCAAGATTGATGCCGATGATTGTCCGTACCGTTCTATAAGCTATTGGTACCAAAAAATAATTAGGAGAATGTTAAAGGAGGGATTGTGAGGCTCTACACCATTGACGCGGATATAATGAAAATTATCCTACGCTGCAAAACCGCAGTAAACATCCAGTGGCGGCTTAGCAGCAGTGGAAAAGGTTTTCATATATCCTGGTTCTGCTCCAAGCGGTCGTGCGTTAAGTGCCGCGCAGCGAGGAAATTGTTTGACGATCCGCGACGCCACGCCCACGATCAAAGACGGAAAACGTTTGAGGGGGATATTCTATGGGACAAGAAAGGAACCAAGGAAGCTGGTCGTTGGCATAAAGTGAATCCATGAATGAAGATCCATACAGCATCGAAAACTATTGTCCAGATTGTGGGCACTCCAAGGTTGCTCATGCAAAGGATCTTGGATGCTATTTCTGTCTAGTCCTAATTTACCAGGGACTTCAACAGACAACGCAGTGTAAACGGATTTTCGCATCCTTGATATCCGAAAAAGATAAAGAGGATTTAATGAAAGCCGACAAGGAAATTTATCACCAGCGTGACGTGTGCTCCGTGTGTTTAGCCCAGTGGAGAGAACACCACGGAATGTTGTGCCCAAACGGCGTTACAATATTCAAACTTTTAATAGGAGGAAGATTAGATGCCTAAGCCAACGTATGAGGAATTACAACAGCGTGTTAAGGCCCTTGAAAAAGGCGAGGAGTTAACCTTCAAAGTCGGAGACAAAGGCGGCGTCAGCGTCTATGGTCTCGGGCGATTCCCCGTCACCTTGTATTACGAACAATGGCTTCGGTTACTCGATTCAAATACCGATACCAGACTCCGGAAATTTCTTGAGGACAACAAATCCAAACTGAAAATGAGAGGAGATAAATGATCCATACGTGCCACTGGCCTGGATGCCTCCGAGAAGTACCTCCCAAGATGTGGGGGTGTCCACGCCATTGGTTTACATTGCCAAAACAAATCAGGGATGATATTTGGAGAACATATCGCCTTGGTCAAGAAATTGATAAACATCCTAGCCAGGAATATATGGATGCAGCACAGCGGGCACAAGACTGGATAAAAACGAAAGGAGAGAAATGAGCAACCCAAAAGATTGCCGATGTTACGAAAAAGCCGTAGCACGTGGCGATCACACGTTCACCGTTGTAGGTCAGGACATTACTTCACCTGCTGTAGTTTGCGAATGGATTAAACTCAACATTGAAACCGCTCCAGAAGATAAACTCCGGTGCGCTCTTGAGGATGCTTTAACCATGAGGGCAACACGGAAACGAAAACATGCCGACTAAAAAAAACAAGCCGCATGGCATTAGCTCGGTGGTCAGCAGAGGAACTATTTCCAAAGCTGATCGCCGGGCTGCTACCTTGGCCTATGAACAAGGACCGCGCGAGGATGTTATCATTGGACCAATCTGCGCCTGTAGCCAATATAATTTTCCACATGAGGCGCACACCGACGAAAGGGGGATTTTTGACTACCATAGGAGTTTACGTTATGTTCAAATCGGGGAAGGGGATAAGCTGGAAGGGAGACAGGTTAATAAAAATGAAAATAATGTCACCACAACAAATCAAAAGCAGGAACTGGTCGACTCGGGCGACTGGGAATTACACCCTGGATTGCCAAGACCTAAAATGCGGCGCAACGCAAGAACTCCTCGCAAAGGGAATGGACGCAGTTCATTTCCATGAACCCGAAATACAACGGTGTGTTTTTATTAACCTGAAAGGAAAACAATGCAAACTAGATCGGCACGATGGAGGGCCACATGCCTTTCCTAGGAAGTAAAACAATTCGGGCGTTATACGATGTTTTCGAGGGGGGATCACCAAAGGCATTCCGTTGTATGTTGTCCGTAAACGCGGATGTTTATGTGGGGCCGTGTAATCGAGTAACAGGAAGTTTAGCGGGAATGATTGCCCACCAGCGCCAGGTTCATAACGCCAAACAACAGGAGGAAATAACCTTTGAAGAAATCAAACCAACCACCGAATAGTCTCGGACTGGATATGTCGGACGTGCGCTACACTCCACCAGCAAAGGAGATGATAGACCGCGCGTTCGCACATTATAGGTCTACAGGATTTCCTTATATCAAACTCACCGATTCGGAAATCATATCCGAATTTAACTCACTCCAGTTTTGCGCTGAACCCCTGGTGGAGAATTGTTGGCAAGCAAACTCCACAGGTGTCTCAATCGCCAACTTGTTTCATCCACACCGATATGAAATCCAATGTGGAGAAAAACGGACAGCGATGTACATATTCGGCAGAGATCACCTGTTAAAAAAGTGCCTTGAGAAAACCGTTAAGATGGGAGGCGAAATTTCAGATTCAAAACTACGGTCCATGATCGCCATATTTGAAGGCGTTCAGGTCCCTAGTAATTTTCCACCAGCAACCGCAAAAGCAATCTATGAACATTTCCTACCTAACGGAGGAAAAGTTTGGGATATGTCATGCGGATTTGGTGGACGTTTACTCGCTGCTATGTCCACCCCTGCGGTATCACAATATTTCGGCACAGATCCATCTACAAAAACCTATGCAGGGTTACTGGAGATGATCCTGAAAATGGAGTTATTGTTTCCAGAATTGAAGCACTCCTTCAAAACTGAAATCCTAAACGCAGGAAGTGAAACACCTTTACCTTCTCACTGGTATGGAGTAGGTCATCAAATGCGCGGAGACTTCGATTTGTGTTTCACCTCTCCTCCGTATTTTGATACCGAAAAATACGCCAGGGAATTATCTCAAAGTTTCCTTGCGTATCCATACCAAGACGAGTGGATAAATAAATTTGTCGGCAACACGATGAGGAATTGTTTATCCATTTTGAATCCCAAGGGTCATGTTGTGGTGAATATCGCAAACGTCAAAACATTCCAGAATCTGGAAAAAAAGTTTATCCAGAAATCTGAGGAGATTGGACTAAAGCTGGTCGATACAAAATTTCTACTCTACACCGCAATGCCTGGACAAGGAAACAAAAACAGACAAAAGGATTTTACAGCAGCAAAAACCAAAATGCGATCGGAGCCAATTTTCGTTTTCAAGCCTCGGTAATTGTATGTATCCTTTTGTATGTACAAATTTGTATGTACATTTTAGGATAGCTCGGATTCAGCGTTTATCCGAGTCAAAAAATAAAGCCTTGTAACCTATAGCAAACAAGGGGGATAAAGTTGTTGACAGATTTAACTCGGGCCCGTATCATGGTTACAGTTTGAGAGCAGCAAGCAAGATCAAAGCCGCTCACAAAACAAGGAGAAACAAAAAATGGCAACCGCAAATCCAGCACTTGCAGGAGCAGCGAAGAAACGAACAACGAAGAAAGTCACCAAGAAAACCAGCAAGAAAAAGTCGGAAGGGAAATATGATCGTAACGAAGTTTTCACCTGCCCGACTTGCAAGAAGGATATCACGGGCCCCTGGTCATTCAAAATGCACCAGATTAACCAGCACGACAAAACTCCCGCGCAAGTCGGACTGAATCCGCGCAAAAAGGAGAGCAAGAGCAAGAGCAAGAAAGTTGCAAATCCGAAGCTGGCGAAGAAAGCGTAGTAACACGCGGGTTAACCCCCGCGCTAGCCTAGCAAACTAGCGGGAGGGTTAACAACAATGATAGATCACCTGATAGTCGAATCACTCATGCAATACGGACGACACCTAGTAAAAAAGGGTAGGAGACCGTCTC